>ENA-OYWE01000849-OYWE01000849.1-human-gut-metagenome-genome-assembly--contig:-NODE-849-length-9657-cov-4.470319_pt1 | contig 9657 bp, 10 predicted proteins | sample MGYA00244166_ERZ653389 | MGnify/ENA primary metagenome ERZ653389 (study PRJEB26926, sample SAMN06165040) | human gut metagenome | biome: ENVO:00009003; feature: ENVO:2100002; material: ENVO:00002003... | reverse complement strand
ATGCCATACATTGTCAATACAGCACCCTTTTATATTTTAATAAAATTCACTTTTTCCTTTATCGTCGTAATCATAATTGGTGCTTTCTTCTGCATTGGAAGAATCAGTATCAATATCTGTACTGAGATCAGTAGGTTTGTAACCGCCATCACTATTTTCGCTAATACCTGTATATCCTGCAACATAATTATTTACCGTCTGAACATTTGAAGTAGGTTCATAATTCTTTTCTCCGTACAAATATTCATGCAGTGCCGATACATTTGAATTGACACCCTTAGGTATAACATAGCTTGCGCCATCGATTGTTCCAGTCTCAAGCATTGAAGGGAAACCTTCACTTCCACTCAGTTCAAAATCGAAAATAACCGGAATTAAATTTATAATTTCATCAAATGAAAAACTTGTTGAGATTATTCTATCTTTATCTTTATTGTCGTTCATTACTGCTGAAACCATTTCCTGAAGCTCACTTATACTTGCTTTTTTAGCTCTCTCCACCAATTTCATAATAACAAGCCTCTGTCTTGCAGCACGGCCAAAATCATTACTGATTGCCTGATCCGTTTTAGGATCATAAAACGTTGCTTTTCTGATTCGGCAATATGTCGTTGCCTGAATCCCGTTAAGTTTAATATTTTTTCCACTATGCTTAATCGGCGGAGCGTATTTCCCGGTAGAACTGATTGTGCTCTTCATATGATGATTTAGCTGTGAAACTTCGTCATCGGTAAGATTTACTTTAATTCCACCCAGCATATCAATTATCTCTGCCACTCCGGAAAAGTTCACCGTAACATAATCAGTAATGTCCAAATCCAAATTCATGTTAAGTGTATTAATTGCCGCTTCAGGACCTCCGGCTGCATATGCCGAATTTACTTTAAAATAATTTGTCAGGCTTCCGGCCGTATCATATATTCCTAAAAATGTATCCCTGTATACTGAAACCAGCTTGACCTCACCGGTTGTATTATGAATACTTACTATCATTATAGAATCACTATTTGAAGCATCCACTTCACCATTTCTGGAATCAACACCATACATCACAAAATTTGTATATTCTTCAGAATAATTGTATTTTAATTCATTGGTTTTTAATTTTCCATTATCAAAATCAGAATCAAACACGCTTTTAGCATATGCCTCGCTTCCAAACCAGCCTATAATCTTCTGTCCGATTGATGTAGAGGCCATCTCTTTTACAAGTGCAGTCTTTACATTTGGAACAAAAAGTATAATTCCGCATAATATCAATAATATAGCAAAGACAGCTTCCAGAGTTATAACAAATTTCTTTAATCGTCTTAGCGTTTTCAACTGTCTTTCAGGTGTTTTTACCTTTTTATTAGAACTCATGGTCATCTCCAATCATTTTTCCTCTATTTATTAGTAAACAAATAATATTCCAAATTATCTGTATCCATTAGGATTATTTTTCTGCCAGTTCCATGAGTCTTCGCACATCTCACGAATACCGTACTTTGCTTCCCAGCCAAGTTCTTTCCTTGCAAGTGAAGCGTCTGAATAGCATTCCGCAATATCTCCTGCTCTTCTGTCTGTAATCACATATGGGATATCAATGCCGCTTGCACTACTGAAGTTTTCAATTACTTCTAAAACGCTATATCCTTTTCCTGTACCAAGATTATATATCTTTACTCCCGGATTTTCCTGTAATTTTTCTACTGCATTTACATGACCCACTGCTAAATCAACTACATGAATATAATCTCTCACACCTGTTCCGTCAGGCGTAGGATAATCATTTCCGAATACATTTACTCTCGGAAGCTGCCCTGTTGCAACTTTTGTGATATATGGCATAAGATTATTTGGAATTCCGTTTGGATCCTCTCCTATAAGACCGCTCTTGTGAGCTCCGATAGGATTAAAATAACGAAGAAGAATTACATTCCACTCATTATCTGCTTTCTGAATATCTGTCAAAATCTGCTCCAGCATAGATTTTGTCCATCCGTAAGGGTTTGTGCACACTCCCTTAGGGCATTCTTCTGTAATCGGAATAATTTCAGGGTCACCATATACTGTAGCTGATGAACTGAAAATAATATTTTTTACTCCATGATTTCTCATAACATCACACATTTCCAATGTACCTGAAATATTATTTGTGTAATATTCTAAAGGTTTCTGAACAGATTCACCTACTGCTTTCAAGCCGGCAAAATGTATAACACTAAAAATATCATTTTCTTCAAATATTTTATTCATTGCTTCTCTGTCGGCAATATCTGCTTCATAAAATTTAAGGGGTTTTCCCGTGATCTGCTCTACTCTTTTAATTGATTCCTTTGATGAATTACACAAATTGTCTACTACTACAACATCATATCCTGCTTCCTGCAGTTCAACACATGTATGACTTCCGATAAAACCGGCTCCACCTGTTACTAAAATTGTACTCATTTTCTTTTCCTCCAATAACTAATCTATTTTATCTTAACTTTTACACTCGGCTGTTCTGTCACCTCAATTTCCTCAGGTATCTCAATATTTAATGGAACCTTTGAAGTCCCCTTATCATACCCTTCCAAATCGATAGAAGCTTTAATTTCTCCTTCGTCTAGTTTGTCCAGCTCGGATTTCTCACCTCTCAATGAAATTTTAACAGATTTATCTGAAATCTTAAGTTCTAAATTATTCTTAAGATTTTTTACACTTATATCTTCTGCTTTTATTGTATACGTTCTAACTTCAAGTTTATCTATTTTTATCTGTATTTCTACTTCTGACTTTCCTGAAATAGAAACGCCTTCTGGAATATATTTATTTAAGTCAATTTTTCTCTTTACATCCTTAGTGTCTCTCGAAATATCAATGTTTTCGTTAATATCCAACTGCTCTATATCTGATAATACTTCATCCGCACCCACAAGTTTTACATTATCCTGAGATAGGGAAATATCAGATATTTTATAACCGTCTGCAGGTTTTCCTACCGAATTGATTTTTATCGGTACTTCCTTTTCTTTCAGAATATTTACATAAATTGTAATGCGTTTATTTGATATGGTAATATTTTTGGATTTTATTATTCTTCCTTTTTTGTCATACATCACCACATCACACTTTTGACTGATATCTGAAGAATTATTCTCTAAATTGCATACTGCCACAACCCTTGCTATTTTGTACAATTCAGATTCCGGTGCTTTTATGCTCACAGTGTTTTTTGATAATGAATAATTTCCAGGTACATATCCTTCTGCCGCGCTTCCGGTAAATTCAACTTCCACATGAAATTCTTTCTTTTCTATTTCCTCTACCGAAACTTTCACTGTCTGAACTGACTGTTTCACAATTGTAATTTTTCTTGCAGTCGACTTTATCTTTGTACTTACTTCTACCGGTATTGCATTCACCTTTGACATTTCTGCAAGTGAAGCCGTTGCAATAAAATCATCTGCTGCAAGATTACCTACAACAGACCTCTTTCCCGATATTGTTATATTTATATTACTTGCTGATTCAAGATTGTAAACCATTCCCATATCTGTAATGGCTTTTTCATGTGTCATTGTTATCGGCACATTATAAATTGTTACGGTTTTTTCCGGGTCATTGATGTTTATTACTGCAAGCCACATCAACGCCGCTACAAGAACCGCAATAACTTTTATTCCAACATTATTTGTCAGAGATATCTTGAGTTTTGTCAAGATCTTTTTCATGGCGGTCCCTTCCTTTCCAAAATCTTTTTTTTGCTTTAATTTCCTCTTTTGCCTGTGCTTTTACAAGTTCATTTTTCAAAATTGCCGCATCCGCATATCTTATCAGCTTTCCTTCTCTGGCAATAGATATGCTTCCAGTTTCTTCTGATACAATCACCACAATCGCATCTGTAACCTCACTTATGCCCAGCCCTGCCCTATGTCTTGTTCCTAAATCTTTGCTTAGAGAAGTACTGTCGGACAATGGCAGATAACAGGTTGCCGCAACTATTTCATCACCTTCTATTATTATTGCTCCATCATGAAGCGGTGTGTTTTTCTCAAAAATATTAATTAATAACTGACTTGTAATCTTAGCGTCCAGTCTGATTCCGGTATCAATATATTGTCCCAATTCATGCTCCTGCTTAATTACCATCAGGGCGCCCGTCTTAGCTCTTGACAGTTCAAGACTTGCTCTGGTCAACTCTTCAACAGACTTATCACTGAATCTTTCTTCGGATATATTTCCTCCAAACTTTAATATTTTGAAAAGAACATTTTTCTTTCCAAGTTCTTCCAATGCTCTTCTGAGCTCCGGCTGAAAAATAATTACAATTGCCAGAATACCAACGCTCAAAGTTTTATTAATAATCCATAAAAGGGTTGTCAAATGAAACAATGACGCAATCACCATACAAAGCACCAATACTAAAATTCCTCTTAATAAAACCCATGCCTTGCTCTTCTTAAACCAAAGTATAATGTAATAAACCATCACTGAAATTATAATTATTTCAACAATGTCACTCATATAAATAGTCGGTATTGAAAGATATTTTTCTGTGAAATTATGAAAGTAGTTTAATACAGTGTTCATTTTTCCCCTTTCTGAACTTTTATGTTCTTCTTATATATACGAAACTTTTTTATATTTTATTTCCTGTCTCTATTTTATTTTTTTATGTTGTGCTTTTCTTCTTCTCTGAGCGTTAATTCTCTTAACATTCATTTCAGGTGCTGTCACATTAATTTTTGGAACAGCCTTCACATAATAATAATATTCATCGTCCTCAAACTGAGTATGCTCTGTCCTCGAATAATCAACCGAAAATACAAAAAACTGTAATATATATGATAACAAGACAGATAATACTGTTCCTACAATAATCCATAATATTGAATTTTCTGTGTTCAAAATCAAACTTCCAACCAAAATAATTGCAAACTCTACAACACCGCCTGTCATAATTGCAAATGTCCATGCATTATCTATAGAAGCAGACTTAATAATGTATACAACCAAAACTGTAATTACAAAAGCTGCCACGGTCAATGCCATCTCTTTATTATTTCCTATAATATTAATAATTGAATTTATGCTGGCAGCACTCGTACTTTCCCCTGATATGTTATTTATTGCCACAGCATTATCGCTTATAACCTTAAGCATAAAATATATAATTGTTCCAAAAGCCACAGATATCATTGAAACCGGAGTACACAGTAATCCTACTGCAATCGGAACAACATATGGTATTTTCAAAAAAAATGCCATCGGTATTATAATAAGAAGAATTCCTTCCTTTGGTGTGAATCTGAAAAATAACATCAGCATAATTAACATACTTATTAATAGCATTACTGCAAGCTCTGCGGAAAGTGAAAATATATTAATTACAATTACTGCTGAAAGTCCAACAGTAATTACGCCCCATGGAGCAAAAGCAAACAAAATTGCTATCACTAATATAACCGGCCACATATTTATAGCTTCCATATACCCTATATTTAATTTAATCAACACCATAGCTGTAAATACTGCCACAAATTTAAGAACAGGGTTTAAATAGCCTTCATGTTCTGCATAAAAATTTTTTAATTTTTCTTTAAATACGAGCAAACCCATCATAATTATTCTTCCCCATCTCCTTCTAATTCATCAATTATTGCATCATATTCCAATTCCTGAATTCTATGCAAAGTTTTTAAATCTCCATTATACTCTTTAAGATTTTTTCTAACGTTTCTAAATTTATGTGAATAAAATGCATAACTAAAAATCATATATGCTGCAACAGCAATAACATAAATAAGTATAATTGCAACAACAAGTGCAATAAGCCTTCCTGTCGTCGTAAGTTTCGAGACTACTTTGTCGGACTTATACATAAACCAAAGCACAAGGCAGAGCAGGTAAGACAACGTCACACATATAAAAGAACCAATCATTCTCAAAGACATATAATCACCTCTGAAAAACCTGCTTGACTTAATTTCTTTTTTTTGATTCTTCTGCTCATATAATGACAGCTTTGTCATTAGTATAATTTTTTCATTATTAAGCATATAAATCTCCTTAAGAGTTCTGTTTCTATCAGCAATAAAATTTGCATAATTATCTATTATTCTAGCATAATGAAAATATTAGTGCAATGAATAACCCAAAAAAGTATATTAACCAAAAAAAATGTATTAAAAATACACGCTCCTCTGGTGTAGTACTTTTCAGAGAAAGCGTGTAATAACCATGCTTTTATGCTATTTCTGTTTTTTATTTTTTTCCACAATACCGCCTTCTACGACAATACTGTCTATATCGACTTCTTTTCCGTATACCGGCTCTAAAGTTTCTTTATATGCCTTATGAAAAAATTGTTCTCCGGCAAGCCTTTCTATTTCCTCATTAATCCAATCAAGTAATTCCTTATTTCCTTTAGTCACTGCCGGAGCAATTGTATCTATATTACCTAAAGACTCAATTCCAACCGTAAACCCTCTATTTTGAAGCGCCCACGCCAAAACCTCCGTATTATCTGTTGAAAACGCATCGCCTCTCTCATCAATCAGTGCATTATACGCCTCCGTATACTGGTCAAACTTCAACAGCTTGACATCAGGATAATTTTCACTGAAATATGTCTCAGCCGTTGTTCCTTTTGCAACAATTAAAGTTTTCCCTTTTAAATCATTTGGAGTTTTAATCAAAGCTTTATCCGGTGAAACAACACCAAGCGAAACTTTCATATACGGAAGCGCAAAATCGACTTTTTCAGCTCTCTCATCTGTCACGGTAAAATTAGCAAGAATAATATCAACTTTACCGGATTCAAGATATTCTACACGGCTCGCCGGATCTGTAGCAACATACTCTGCTTCCACACCAAGATCTTTCGCAATGCGCTCTGCGAAATAAACATCATATCCACGATACCTTCCGTTTTCATCTACATACCCAAATGGGTTTTTATCAGTGAATACTCCAATTTTAACCTTTCCACTCTTCTTAATCTCTTCAACACTTCGATAAATTTTCTTATTTTCCTTAGTTTTATCTGCTTTAAAACTGCATCCGGTAAATATTCCTATTACCAAAATTGATGCCATTAAAAAATAAACTGCTTTTTTCATTTCTACCCTCCACATTTTTATTGAACTCTTCTTTTATTAAATTTCCACATAACATCTCCAATGTCATTTAGGTAAATTCTCTTTTTTCTTACTTCCAGAATCTTCTTCCGCTGAATCTTGCCTCTTATTTATTTCTTCAAATACGAAAGTATTAAGAAATTTTCCTAATCTTGCAGTTTTGGGCTGAAGAAATACTTCATTTGGGTCTCCCTGTTCTACAATTTCTCCCGAGTCAAGAAAGACCACCTTATCTGCCACCGCTCTGGCAAACTGCATTTCATGAGTAACAATTACCATTGTCGCTCCCTTCTTTGCCAGCTCCAGCATGACATCCAAAACTTCTCTTACCATCTCCGGATCAAGTGCTGCCGTGATTTCATCAAACAATATAATTTCCGGCTGCATTATAAGCGCTCTTACAATTGCTACCCTCTGCTTCTGTCCCCCTGAAAGCTGCCTCGGGTAAGCATCTTTCTTTTCCCAAAGTCCAACCCTTTTAAGCAGCTGCTCTGCTTCTTCTTCCGCCTCCTTGATGCTTTTTTTCTGTGCTTTTACCGGTCCCAGCAATACATTTCCCATAACGGTCATGTGAGGAAACAAATCATAACTTTGAAATACCATACCGATTTTCTGTCTAACTTCTCTCCAATTGGTTTTATTAGAGGTAATAACTTTTCCATCTAATAAAATTTCTCCCGACTTGATTTTTTCCAATCCGTTAATGCAACGGAGTAATGTACTTTTCCCACAACCTGAAGGACCTATTAATACAATAACTTCTCCTTTATGCACCTCCAAAGACACTCCTTTTAATACAGTCGTACTCCCAAAAGATTTATAAATGTCTCGTATTTCTAAAAGTGTTTCTTCCCTTCTCAATATTTTTCACCTCAATTCTTCCACCTTTTCTCCAATATTCCTGCCGACAGTGAAATTGGCCAGCATACAATAAAATAAAGAAAAAATATTGTTCCATATATCCATAATGCTGAGTCCGGAACTGTATAGCGGTTCGCTTCAATAATCTGCTGCGCTACTTTGAGTACTTCCACCACCCCAATTAAAACAATCAGCGATGTTGTTTTTATCATTCTTGTTGTCAAATTTATTGCAAGAGGTATCAGTCTCCTTAATGTCTGCGGAACTATTATATATCTGTAAATCTGTCCTTTATTAAGTCCCAGCACAGCTCCGCTTTCATACTGATGTTTTGGAATAGATATCAGTGCTCCGCGCACTAAATCTCCCATTTCTGCCGTTCCCCACATTGTAAAAACAATGACCGCCGAAACTTCTCCTGAAAGGTTAATTCCCACACTTTTTGTAAGTCCGAAGTAAACCAAAAACAACAATACCAGCTGCGGCATAATTCTTATAAATTCAAGATAAATTTTTGTCACTAATTTTACTATTGGATTTTTCATTGTCATTATCATACCCAGCAAAATTCCTAAAACAATGGATACAGCAACTGACAACAGTGAAATTGACACAGTGACCCACAAGCCTTCCAAAAGTCTTTTAAAATTTTCTCCCATAAACAGAACTCTAATTCCCAAATCCTGCATACCTAAGCCTCCTTTCCACCCAGCCTGCAATAATCGATATAGGAAGCAGTAATATCAAATATGCTATAACAAGCATAAGCAGTGCCTCATCTGTATTGTAATACAATCCAATTAAATCTTTTGCCACATACATTAAATCCGCCAGTGCCACCACGCTGAACACGGAAGTTTCCTTTATTAGAAATATAATATTCGCACACAATGCCGGAACTGAGACTGATAATGCCTGTGGCAGTATAATATATTTCATAATCTGCATATGACTGAGTCCTACACTAAGTCCCGACTCCACCTGTTCCTTTTCAGTCGACTCCAATCCGCTTCTAAAAGCTTCTGACATATAACTTCCTCCAAGGAAGCTCAAACCTATTACTGCGCATGTTACGGAATCCAGCTTGACCCCCGCCTTCGGGAGCCCAAAATACAGTAAAAACAATTGTACCAGCAATGGAGTGTTTCGCGAAAGTTCTACATAAACCACTACAATTCTTCTCAAAACCGGTACTTTATAATATTGAATCATTGAACAAACAATTCCAATTATTAAAGATAATATAATTCCTATAAGCGCTATTCCAATTGTCAATTTCGCAGCCTCTATATATAGCGGAATGTGTTCTATTATAAAATCTATATCCACACGCCCACTTCCTTTCCACAAACTTTAATTATGTAACTCTGCGCAGACACTTACCATATATGAATATACATATTCTTTATTTCTGTAAAGTTTCCTAAATATTGAAAACAAGTTTTTGTGGCTTCGACTCAGGCACAATGTCGCTTGCAGGGCTTTTGCTAATCGAGTATGTTTTTTTCTACTCGATTCCGCAAACGAACATTTCACACTTCGTGTTTCATGTTCTTGCGCCCTGCAAATGCCATTCTGTGCAGGCACAATGTCGCTTGCAGGGCTTTTGCTACAAAAAAAGAAGCAGTTTAAATGCTTCTTTTTTAGGGAAATACAATAATAAATATTATTTCCAATTATTATTATATTA
>ENA-OYWE01000821-OYWE01000821.1-human-gut-metagenome-genome-assembly--contig:-NODE-821-length-9762-cov-6.896260_pt1 | contig 9762 bp, 8 predicted proteins | sample MGYA00244166_ERZ653389 | MGnify/ENA primary metagenome ERZ653389 (study PRJEB26926, sample SAMN06165040) | human gut metagenome | biome: ENVO:00009003; feature: ENVO:2100002; material: ENVO:00002003... | reverse complement strand
TTCTTATGTTGTGCCTATAATTGATATAATAAGCACTTTGCAAAATTATAAGTCTAATCACACTTGATGTGCTTATTATATCACGGCAATCGTGACAGAATAATGACAAACAAGAGAATGTTTTGAAAATCTTTTAAAAAAATTTTCTGATTACGCTTTATCTACTGTAAATGTCAATTTATTGTCGGCAATATTGATTTTACCGCCGATATTTGCAAAATAAGAGGTTAAAAATTGATATACTTCGTCCTTCTCTGCTTCATCAAATGAAAAATACTGTCCTCCGCAGGCATCGTGAAAATGTAGATACACTCCGAATTTTTCGTCAAGAATCCTCTTGAATTCAAGCACCTGTGAATATGAAAAATTCATAATAAGCTCCTTAAATCAGGTTTTCTTTTTCAAAAGCCTGTCTTAAATCTTCGATGATATCTTCGGCATCCTCAATACCAACGCTGAAACGGAAAAATCCGTTGTGGAATTCTTCGGGATAAAGATACTGTCTTTCATCGTTTTCACCGAGAAATACGATAAGGCTTTCATCGTGACCGAGTGATACAGCCGATGTGATTACTTTAAGATGTGTAACAAAACGGTTGTAGGTATCGTGGTCGGCTTTAAGTCCAAACGAAAGCACTCCGCCGAACCCGTTTTTCATCTGCTTAACTGCAACATCGTGATTCGGGTGATCCTCAAGTCCCGGATATGCAACAAAGCTTACACCTTTGACCGTTTTCAGATAACGAGCAACCTTGAGTGCATTTTCGTTGTGCTGTTTCATACGCAACGGAAGTGTTACCGAACCTCTCATAATCAGCCATGCATTGAACGGGCTGATTGTTGCACCGAGGTTAATCTGCGACTGCGCACGGATAATGTCGAGGTATTCTTTTTTGCCGATGATTGCACCTCCCATTGCATCACCGTGACCGTTGATGTACTTTGTAAGGCTTTCAACGGTAAAGTCTGCACCGAGTTCAATCGGTCTTTGGTTGAACGGAGAAGCAAATGTGTTGTCAACCGACAAAAGTGCACCGTTTGCATGGGCAAGCTCTGCAATCTTTTCAATGTCGGAAATTGAAAGAGTAGGGTTGCCCGGTGTTTCAATGTGAATGAGCTTTGTGTTCGGACGGATTGCCGCCTTAACTTTTTCAATGTCGGTTGTGTCAACAATTGTTGTTTCAACACCGAATTTGTCTTTGAGAAGTTCGTTCAGAAGTCTGTAAACCGCAATATATGTTACGCTTGAAAATACAACATGGTCACCGCTTTTGAGCAATGCAAAGAAAAGTCCCGACAGAGCCGCAACACCGCTTGCAAGGACAACGCAATCCTCTCCGCCCTCAAGGGACGCAAGCTTTTCCTGAAGATACTGCTGATTTGAACCGCCGTTGCGTGTGTAGAGGTTTTTGCCTGCACTGCTCCAGTTGAGGTCGCTCGGATCATACGGGAGTTCATAGCTGTTTGCCATTGTGATAGGTCTTTTGATTGCTCCTGTTTCGCTGTCAACATCATTGCCCGTGTGAACAGCCCTTGTCTGAAATCCGAATTCATCGCCAAAATTTCTTTTTGCCATAACTGTACTTCCTTTCTTAGCATGATTTTTATGTGCTTGATTATGTATGTATTTTATTTCTACTATTCCTATGTATTTAGTATGTTTTAATTATAGCACCATTTTTTGCATTGTCAAGATTAATTTTATAAATGGCAAACACGGTTTGCGACCGCCGCCTGTGGCGGATAAAGGGAGCATAGCGCTGTCTGAAATATAGTCGCAAGGCTACCCCTACTGATTCCATATAAAACAAAAATTGCATCAGAACCTTATTCGGGCATCTGATGCAATCTTTTTATCTAACTATCTTCTCGAATTGACAGCGGTGGCACACCACCGACTGTAATTTTACATTTTTAATTTTCAACTTTCAATTCGCAATGCTATTGCATTACCGAGTTTGCCATAATATATTTTCTGAGCGGTCCCTGCATAATGGATTCAATCTGCTCGGGTTCATCGGGCAGAAGAATAAGAATCTGATTTGCGGCTCTGACAACATATCCGTCATCGCCGTTTTCATTTTTCAGCTTTTTGCAGTCATTAACAGGGGTTTCACACAAAGCACGGGAAATTATGCTTTTTATTCCTTTTTCATCGTCAAATCCGAGTCCGCCGACAACGAAAACCGCATTCAGTTTTTTGAAAGCGTCTGTAAGTTCATTTCCGAGTTGTTCGGAATCGGTTGCAAAGCAGGTTTTGACGAGTTCAAGGTCAAGCTCGGAAAAGGATTTTTGCAAAGCTCTTTCGCAAAACGAGGTTTTGCGAGCAGCGAAAAATACAAGCCTGCAATTCATTTTCCGTCCTCCTACTGTGCGTTTGCGTATTCGGGTTTCAGCGTTGCCTTGAATTTTGGTGCAATGCTCAAATTAGCCGTTACCTTTGTATAGTCATAGGTGGTGTCCCAACCCTCAAAGGTGTAGGTATAATACTCATCACTCGGTTTTTTCGGTACGGTCTTAGGCACAACCGCCGACTTGCCGTACTCAACCTTTTGCGTTGACAAAGCTGAACCGTCGTAGTTAAGGAAGGTTACATTGCAATAAACCTTTGCCTTTGTTGTAGGCTGTGGCTTTTGTGTTACAACCTGACCTTTTGTATCTGTTGCGGTTGTAGCCTCGGTTTTCTTGGTTACCTTTTGGTTCTTAAAGCTGTAATCTCCGTCATACCAGGTAATCTGACCTTTCTTGTATGCTGTGTCAAAGTCTGTAACGGTAGGTCTTGTACCGCCGTAGGATGAGTAATAAACCTGCGGCCATACTGCATTCTTATTAAGCGATGCCTTTGAAACATCAACCTTTGTTGACTCGCCCGCTCTTACCTTTCTTGCAACAATAACCGTTCTGAAGTTTGTGAACTCATACGAACAGGTTGAAAGTGTTACAAGCTCATCGTCCTCGTTTACATCAACAGGACAATTAAAGAGTGAACGAACACGGACATTGTAAACATAGTTCATAAAATCCTTGTCATTTTCAAAGTCGCTTATCATGTAGTTGAAGAAATCGCCGTGTGCGGTAAGAGTGTTTGTCTTGAACACGGAAATAATCTTATAAGTACCTTTGCCCTTTGGAGTGTCAAAACGGAAGGTCGGAACTTCTTTGTAGAAATCGAGATCCCCCGTTGTTCCGCCGAACTTCATAAGATCACCGAACATTGAACCGTCCTGAATGTGGTGAGAGTGAAGAACAAGGTTCTTGCCGTCTGTACCCTTTGTTGAACGGTAGTCAACAAATACGCTGCCGAAGCCGTCCCACTCATTCTTGTAGTTGTGGTTAAGGTAATACTGTTGCGGTGTGCTGTCTGCCTTATGCCAAAGAACGGGGTAGTCAATGTGGGTATCCTTCATCTGAATCCAGCCGACAATTTCATCGTTGATTTTCAGAAGTTTATCCCAATTGATTGTGTCATCCTTTTTCTTTTCGGGTGTTGTTTCACCGTCATCAACGCTGTGAGCAATTCGCTGAATTTCTCCGTTAAGCTCGGCATTTCTCAGGCTGAGGTAAATCATATTGTAGAACAACAGCGAAAGCGCCGTAAGGAACACGAGAAACGAAACAATTACAACGCATTTTCTTGTAACTTCCTTTGAACCGTCACCACGCATAGGAATGAAGTTGTTGACAAAGCCTGTCTTTGCCGGAACAAATTCCCTGTCGCTGAAACCGTTAGGATAGTCAATTGCAGAATTTTCAAAGTTTGACTTTGCTCTTATGCAGGCAAGACAAACCATATCTTCGGGATTTTCACCTGCAAGATCCGACTTTGGAAGAACGGCAACCTGAATACCACGGTACATAAAGCAGTAGCCACGATAGCCGTTACCCATATCTTTAAGGCTGAAAATTCTTGACTTTTTACGGAACATTCTGTACTTGTCCTCAAGCTGTTCCATCTCTTCCTTGTCTGCCTTACGCTTTTTTGCATCAAGAAAATCAAGATTTCTCTTTCGCCAATAGTCCTTCGGCACGGGAGTATTCTCATACTTCTCGGCTGCCGCAACAACCTCGGCAAAATTTTTGCGAAACGATGTGCTGTCCTTTGTTGTAAGAGCCTCTGCAATCACAACCTGATCAGGCGCTTTTTCGCTTTTCGCAAGCTCGTTAAGTGCAGAAATAATTTTAGAATATGAAGGTGAAACGCTTTTTACTTTGGTTATGGAAAAGCCGTTTTGTTCAAGCTTTTTTGCAATTTCACCGCTTGTTTGAGAAAGGTCAGCGGAATTTTTGCCCGTTAAGGAAAAAATCTCAACATCCATGTCAATTCCCCTTTCAATCGTTTGATTATTCATCATCAGCCGAAATTCTTGTAACTTTGAGGTTCTGAAGAGCCTCCTCAACAAGAGGTCCGAAGTTCGGCTTTTCCTGAGCCTCTTTTACATATTTGAGAACAGGTCTTGTACGAGGATGCTTTGGTGTGAACACGGTACAGCAGTCCTCATACGGCTCAATTGATATATCGTAGGTATCAATCTTGTAGGCAATGTCGATAATCTCCTGCTTATCCATACCTATGAGCGGTCTGAACACGAGCATATCGGTCGCCTCATCTGTGCACGAAAGCGCACCGATTGTCTGGCTTGCAACCTGACCGAGGCTTTCGCCTGTGATGAGTGCCTGACATTCGTACTTTTCGGCAATCTTTTCTGAAATCTGCATCATCAGGCGGCGCATAATGATTGTGAAAAGTTCCTCGGGACATTCATCCTTGATTTTCTCCTGCAGCTTTGTAAACGGCACGGTGTACATAACCATATCGCCTGCATATCTGCTGACTCTGCGGAGAAGTCTGACAACCTTATCTTCGGCTCTGGGGCTTGTGTAAGGCGGACTTGCAAAGTGAATTGCAGTAAGTCTGATACCTCTTTTTGCCATCATATAAGCGGCAACGGGAGAGTCAAGACCTCCGCTGATGAGGATTGCGGCTCTGCCGCCTGTGCCGACCGGAATACCGCCTGCTCCTCTTACCGGCTCACCGTGAACATAAGCGCCAAAGTCACGGATTTCAACATTTACAACAAGGTCGGGGTTGTGAACATCAACCTTGAGGTGTGGAAACTTTGAAAGGATTTCACCGCCGACCTCTCTGCAAATTTCGGGAGATTTAAGCGGAAACTTCTTGTCGCTTCTCTTCGCCTCAACCTTAAAGGTTTTTATATTTTTTAGCTGATTTTCAAGGTATTTCGGAGCGGTTTCAAGAACGGATTCTATTGTTTTTTCACAAACGGCGGCTCTTGAAAAAGCGATAATTCCGAACACCCTTGAAACGATTTCGCAAGCCTTTTCAAGATCTGCGTCATCATCAAGCGGTTTTACATAAATTGTGGACTGTGCGGATGTAATCTCAAAATGGCCTGCACTCTTTAATGCGTGTTTGAGGTTCTTTTTGAGGACATCTTCAAATGAACGGCGGTTAAGTCCCTTGAGAACAATTTCGCCGTCTTTCAAAAGTAAAATTTCCTTCATAAAATGTATTCCTTTGTTTTAATATATATTCATACGATTTTATTTGTGAGCAAGGGTTTTCAGTCCCTTTTCAATACCGTAACAAAGTGCGTCGATATCTGCCTCTGTGTTAAATTTTGAAAAGCTGATTCTCAGTGCGCTGTCGGCTCGGTCACGACCGATATTCATTGACTCAAGCACATAACTCGGTTTGCCCTTTGCACAGGCACTTCCCGAGGACACATAGACCTCAAGATTTTCAAGAAAATGGAGCATGGTTTCGCTCCTGACCTTTCCTGCCGAGATATTCAGCACATACGGAAGTGCGTTTTCGGGGGAGTTGAGAACCACACCGTCAATTTTTAATAGCTTATCCTTTGCGTAGCTGTTAAGCTTTGAAACATAATCGTAATTTTTATCTATGTTAAATTCACCGCAGGCAACACCCATTGCGGCAATCAACGGAATCGCCTCTGTGCCGGGGCGGAGTTTTTTCTCCTGCTCACCTCCGTAGTGAAGCGGAACAAGCCGTACACCCTTTTTCACAAAGATTGCACCCACACCCTTCGGGGCATGGATTTTATGACCGCTCACGCTGATTAAATCCGCATGAAGCCTTGACGCAGAAAGCGAGATTTTGCCGAACGCCTGAACGGCATCCGTGTGGCAGATTACATCGCAGTTCTTCGCCTTTACGGCAGAAAAAATATCCGTAACATTCATAATTGCGCCCGTTTCGTTGTTGACGCACATTACAGACACAAGAATTGTGTTTTCGTCAACATTTTCAAGCACATCTTCCTTGTGAATTGTGCCGTCCTCACGGGGCATTATATAGACAACATCAAAGCCGTTATTCTCAAGTTTTTTTGCGGATTCCATAATACTGCTGTGTTCAACGGCAGACACAACAATCCGCTTTCCTCTGCGTTTTTTAGCCTCGGCGACACCGAAAATTGCAAGGTTATTCGCCTCTGTACCGCCGCTTGTAAAATAGATTTCATCGGCAGTTGCACCAAGCTTTCTTGCAACCTCTTTTCGAGCCTTTACAAGCTCTTGCTCTGCATACATTCCACGCAAATGGAGTGACGAAGGATTGCCGTAATTTTCGGTCATTATCTCAAACGCTTTTTCTGCCGCCTTTTGCGACACCTTCGTAGTTGCGCTGTTATCGAGATAATGCTCCATTACTTTACCCTCATTTCGTTTTACATAGCTGTACATATTAATAAGTATACTACAACAGTCAAAAAAAATAAAGTGATAATTCAAACATAATTGAAATTTATACGGCAAAAATATATGTAAATTAATTAACGGTGCAAAGGTGGCATTTTATGATTTCAAAAAAAGAATATAGCACGATTGTGAAAAATAATTCACCGAAAAGTAAATGTTTTGTGAACGGGACTAAGGCATTTTTCATCGGCGGTTTCATCTGCCTTATCGGTCAGGTTCTGACGGACTGTTATTCAATGCTTGATCTCAGCAAGGATGATGCAAAAACGCTGACTTCGGTAACGCTGATTTTCATAGGAATTTTGCTGACAGCAATCGGTGTTTACGATAAAATCGCCAAGCATGGCGGTGCGGGTACGCTTGTGCCGATTACAGGTTTTGCAAATGCTGTTTCATCGCCTGCAATTGAATTCAAATCCGAGGGATATGTTGCAGGACTCGGCGCAAAGCTGTTCATCATTGCAGGACCTGTCATAGTTTACGGTGTTACCGCATCTGTTGTTTTCGGTGCTGTTTTATGGGTACTGCATATGTTCGGGATTACCTTATTCTGACTTTTCAATAATTTAAACTGCAAAAAGAGGTGTCGCAAACGCTGACACCTCTTTGTCTGTTATCTTGTTATCTTTTCTTGTACAAAACAAGCTCCGGATTTTTAAGATTTTCCTCATAAGTTGAAATCAGGATAAAATCGGTATTTGCAACAATGCCGAAATATCTGTTACCGCCGAACTCACATTCAAGCTGATTGCCGAGATATGTTGCGTTGTCATCCAAAAACTTAACCGTGTTGCCGTTCGGAAGTCTGTATCCCAAATTAACAAATTTTCCGACAAGCGCATTCAGCTTTGTAAGCTTTGGCATACCGTCAACATTTAAGGCATTTAATCTCATCAATCAGAACATTCTTAAATTTCTCAAAAGCCTTGTTTCCGCCGAGTTCCTTATATCTTTTCCAATAGTCAAGCTTTGGGAGTGTTCTCAACAGATACTCACGCACCTCTTTTTCGGAATGTTCCTCGTTTGCCATATTTTTGACGCAGACATCAATCAAATCGTCCATATCACTGTACATATAATTTCCATCGGCATAGCACCACTTGCAATAATCTTCATTCATAAAGCCGTCTTTCTCTCTGCTGATAATCTCATCTTCCAACGGCATACCGCAACATTGACAAATGAGTTCTCTCGGAGAACCGAGCAAGGTATTGATTGACACATTATAAAGCTTTGAGAGAAGTTTTAATGTTTCCGTATTTGGAACTGTGTCACCGTTTTCCCAACGAGAAACAGCCTGTCTTGTTACAAACAGTTTTTCAGCTAGCTCATCCTGAGAAAAGCCAAATTTTGTTCTTAATTTCAGTAAAACTTCTTTTGTATCCATGGCCGTCACCTCTTGCGTATATTATAATGCAGAGCGTGATTTTTCACAAGCAACTTGCTGTTGCACGGCGTGACGGTGTGCCACCGTTCCCAATTCGTGTAGACAGTTTGATATATAAACAGCTATATTTCCCGAGCGTTACATTGTTATAGTTTTTCCACCCGACAATCGCGAGCCGCCGTTCCCAATTCGTGTAGACAGTTTGTAATATCAAAAAACATATTATGCCCGAGCGTAGTATTGCAATTGTTTTCGCAATTTTGTTGGGGCGGATAATATCCGCGCGCTTGATAAAGTCTTATGTTTGATAAAAATGTTTTGATGTAATGGATGTTGTGTATAACCTGTAGGAAAAAATCTCGTTCTCCCGCAGATAACAGCACATACCTTATGATAATTACAAAGCATGTAAATATCGCAAAGTCAAGTTTTATTTGTGGCAGCGAACCGAGTTCTCCTGTCTGAAAAATAGTCGCAATGCGTTGCACATAAATGTGCTGCCTTTTGCTCATTATTTCAGACAGCGCTTTGCTCCCTTTATCCGCCACCGGCGGCGGTCGCAAGGCTACCAATCGTATCATGTTTGCACACGATGCGAACACAAAAAGAGCCGATACAAATGTATCGGCTCTGAATGTTAGAAAATAAACGATAATCGGTTAAAATTATTCGTTAATAGCGATAACTGCGCCTGAACCTACTGTTCTGCCGCCTTCACGAATAGCGAAACGAAGACCAACTTCGATAGCGATAGGAGTGATAAGTTCAACATCCATTTCAACGTTATCACCAGGCATGCACATCTCTACGCCCTCTGGGAGTGAGATTGTACCTGTTACGTCAGTTGTTCTGAAATAGAACTGCGGACGATAGTTGTTGAAGAATGGAGTATGACGGCCACCTTCGTCCTTAGTAAGAACGTAAACCTGGCCACGGAACTTTGTGTGTGGGTGAATTGTACCCGGCTTAGCAAGTACCTGACCTCTCTGGATTTCAGTTCTCTGAACACCACGGAGAAGAACACCTACGTTGTCGCCTGCTTCAGCGAAGTCAAGAGTCTTTCTGAACATTTCAAGACCTGTAACAACAACTTTTCTCTTTTCGTCTGTAAGACCAACGATTTCAACTTCTTCACCAGTCTTAATCTGACCTCTTTCAACTCTACCAGTTGCAACAGTACCACGACCTGTGATTGTGAATACGTCCTCAACAGGCATAAGGAATGGCTGGTCAGCCTTACGGTCAGGAGTTGGAATATACTCGTCAACAGCGTCCATAAGCTCGTGGATGCACTTGTACTCAGGAGCGTTAGGATCCTTAGATGTGCTTGTAAGAGCAAGGTAAGCTGAACCCTTGATGATTGGTGTATCATCACCCGGGAACTCATACTCGTTGAGGAGGTCACGGATCTCCATCTCTACGAGCTCGAGAAGCTCAGGATCGTCAACCTGGTCAGTCTTGTTCATGAATACTACGATGTAAGGTACACCTACCTGACGAGAAAGAAGGATATGCTCTCTTGTCTGTGGCATAGGACCGTCAGCAGCTGATACAACGAGGATAGCGCCGTCCATCTGAGCAGCACCTGTGATCATGTTCTTTACATAGTCAGCATGGCCTGGGCAGTCAACGTG
>ENA-OYWE01000814-OYWE01000814.1-human-gut-metagenome-genome-assembly--contig:-NODE-814-length-9791-cov-4.913825_pt1 | contig 9791 bp, 6 predicted proteins | sample MGYA00244166_ERZ653389 | MGnify/ENA primary metagenome ERZ653389 (study PRJEB26926, sample SAMN06165040) | human gut metagenome | biome: ENVO:00009003; feature: ENVO:2100002; material: ENVO:00002003... | reverse complement strand
ATTAGCATAAAATGCTAATTTGAAACAGGCTTCTAATTTGCGTGGATTATACTAGAGGGAATTGGGCTTCTCTGAACCCAATTCTCTTATCATGCAGTATTGCTTCAGATGAAAAGGTGCTTTTTCAACCACCCCGAATGTCTTAAATCCAAGATGTTCATAAAATGCGACATTCTTCGGATTGTGCGTCTCTAAAGAGATCATCATACCATGCTCTTCTGCCTGGTCGATCACTTCCTGCATCATCATCTCTGCCAGTCCATGATGCTGATATGCCGGATCTACCGCAAGGTAAATCACATGTAGCCGCCGGGTCTGATGAAGCTGTGCCGTCCATGCCGAGTTGAGATAATCTTTTCCAAGCATAAAATTCCAAAAAGTCCTTGTGCTCGGATCTTCATGAATCAGCCATCCGTCTGTCACCAGGCTTTCTTTCAGACTTACAAAATAATTATAAAATGCATGACGGTGATCCGTCTCATCAGAAACGATCAGGATTCCTTTCAGCTCTTCACTGTCCGCATACACCTCACACGTTTCAAAACATTCCGTTACATCGCACGAAAATAAATGCGGCATCAGTCTTTCCCTTGTCTCCTGATCTTCGATCAACGCACTGTACAGCGGATCATTTTTAAAGCAAATCGTCAGTATCTCCCTTAACCTGTCCAGATCTTTCTCCTGAACCCGGTATAAATTTTTGCATTCCATATTTTTTGTCGGAGGCTTAAGTCAGTACCTTGCCACCTCCGGCTCCTTCCTTTTATTATTTTCTTCTGTATGGTTCTCTTCTGTATTATTCGATCCTGTAGTCTTTGATTTCCTGTAAACTGGCTTCCATCATCTTCTGCATCTTTTTTACAGATTCTGTCATATACCGGATATCATCCGTCAGATATGCCCTCTGTCTTCGCTGTGCTGCCTGCAGCCGACGTATTTCCTCTTCCAGATCCGGGATCTGTCCATGCTCTGCCTGTTGGCTTTCCAGCTTTCTAAGCCGTTTCACGATCCCATAAAGATTTTCATGATGCAAAATTCTTCCGGCTCCCCACATCAGCCTGTCTTTTGGCTGATGAAGAATATATTCTGTAAAATGATAATAAACTTCCTCGTCGAAAAGAAATGCATAACAGTTATTATCCACTTCATAGAGTGCCTTCAACGCTTCTTCTATTTCGCCCTCTTCCAGTGCCTGCACCGCCTGATTCAGATAGCAGATATTGTTCGATGCAGCTTCATGTGGGAACAATACTTCATCCTGCCAGTTCAGCCGCACAAAATAATCCTGTCCCTTTCTGAAGATTCCAAGCAATCTCTGTGAAATATCCTCACCGCTTTTTGCAGCCACCGGGCAGACAATCTGTGATTTTTCAATCCATTCATACAATTCTTCCGCTGTCCGCTCCGCCTGTTCCGTCTCCCGGATCAGCGTCTGCATCACTCCCTGCAGATCTTCTTCATCCTGTTCTGCCATCCTTGCAGAGACAGAACTGTGCATTTTCCTGAACAGATGGGAAAAATCCAGTGGAGGAAAAATCAGCGTATCCAGCTTCAACAAAAGTCTTGTATAGAGTTCATGGTGAAACCGGTAGACATTTTCCTGATAAATCTCTTCATTATCATACTGCGAATGATAATGTGTCTCCATAAAAGGACCGGCACTGAAATCATTCACCGTTGACGGGATTCCCGCAATCGCCATAGAGAAATCATCCGACCATGTCTCAATCGGGGCAAGCACAGTCAGCCCATCCGGGTAGGCATCCTCTGGCACAGCAATTTCATCTGCAAATTTTTTCAGAAAATCTGCATATTCATAAGTACAGCGGATGGCATCCCGACTGCTGTGAGCATGTGCCGGCAGTTCAAAGTTCAGATCTGCCAGCACCTTTCCCTGCCACTCCGGATGGATGCGGAACACCTGATTCCAAGCTCCCGTAGACCAGTCATACTTTGAATCGCACACACCCCATTCTTCTGCTGCCAACGCACAGATCACAATCGTATGACGGGGTCTGTAACCGCTCTCTAAAAGTGCTTTCGCAATGCCAATCGTCATGGACACTGCACAGTTATCATCCTGAAATCCATCAAAATAGGAATCATAATGCGCTGACAGAAGGATCATCTGATCTGTCTCCGTTCCCGGGATCTTTCCGGTAATATTATAAGCCGGACGATTTCTCTCCACTCGTGAACACGCATCCAGTTCTACCATGACAGATTTCTCATTTTCACAAAATCGGTCTTTCAGAAGTGCTGCATCTCTCCTGGAAATTGAAAATGCCGGTGCATATTCCGGTCCTGCGATATCCTGAGCATTCAGTGCTTCCTGATCCACTTCTCCATATCCCTGCATCTGCACAGCAATCAGCCCCACTGCCCCTTTCAGATATGCCTGATAGACCGGATAATTGATCCACCATTCATCTCTCTGATTGATATCTGCCAACACCAACTTGCCCCGTACATCCAGATTTTTATAATCCGCTGCCGTTCCTCTTCCTACATAAACCAGCTCATACTCTTGAAATCCATCCGTCTCAAAATTCGTCTGATAAGCCCCAAGCTGACAGGTATATTCTTTCCCGCTGCTGTCCTTAAACCGCAGGACTGCCCGCTCGAAAGTCCACGAATCCAGCCAGAATTCTTCTTTTTGAACTTCAGTCAGTCCGATGGATCTCATTTCCTCATACAGGAAATCACCGGTTGCCTTCTCTGCATGAGAACCTGCGGTACGGAAACCTAACACCGGGTTCGTCTTCTCCCGCTCCATCTGCTTTGCCAGCCGACAGGAATAGTCTGTATCAAGATGGGAAATGCATCTTTGGATGATCTCCTCTTCCGTCTCTTTTTCTGCTCTGCATTCTCCCTGAGTTCCTGCTGTTCCACTCATAAGTCATCCCTCCGGTCATTCAAGATTCACTGTGGTTTATTTTAACATTTTCACGGCATTTCTACAATGATGATTGTAAATGATGATGCAAATGATGGTTCATCAATTCTTTCACTTTCCATATACATATGCTATAATAAATCTGTATGTGTCCATCCGCTGTATTTTCATTCATAAACGGATGGATCTGAAATTTACCATTATTTCTCAATAAAAGGAGTTATTGATTATGAAAATTATCGTATTAGCCGGAGGTCTCAGCACAGAACGTGACGTATCACTTTCTTCCGCTGCCGGCATCTGCCGTACATTACTTGAAAAAGGACATGATGCGTTCCTTCTTGACGTATTTATGGGACTGGAACATGCACCGGAAAATCTCGAAGATGTCTTTACTCTCCCGGATCATGGCCTTGATATCGTAAAAAATATCAGCACAGAAGAACCGGATCTTGCCGCAGTTAAAGCATCCCGTCCGGATCAGTCTGACTGCTTTTTCGGTCCGAACGTCATTGAACTGTGCCGCCTTGCAGATATTACTTTCCTCGGCCTTCATGGCGGAGAGGGAGAGAACGGAAAGCTTCAGGCTGCATTCGATCTTCTTGGCATTAAGTATACCGGACCGGATTCTCTCGGATGTGCCGTTGCCATGCACAAGGGCGTTGCAAAGCAGATTTTCCTTGAGTCCGGTGTAGATACACCTGGCGGTGGAACTTTATATAAGAACGGATCGGATCTTTCCTACCAGTCTCTCGGACTGACACTTCCGGTCGTTGTAAAGCCATGCTCCGGTGGCTCAAGTATCGGAGTTTATATCGTGAATACCGACGAAGAATATCAGAATGCACTGGAGCATTCTTTTCACTATGAAGATGAAGTTGTCGTAGAACCTTATATTAAAGGACGTGAATTTGCATGCGGAATCATTGACGGTGAGGCTCTCCCTCCGATCGAGATCATTCCAAAGACAGGGTTCTTTGATTATGCCAACAAATATCAGGATGGTGCTACCATGGAAGTCTGCCCGGCCGACATCCCGGAAGAGGTTGCAGAGCGGATGAAAGCACTGACTGTAAAAGCATTTAATGCGTTAAAACTCAACGTATACAGCCGTGCCGATTTTCTTCTCGATGCAGAAGGCAGCCTCTACTGCCTGGAAATGAATACACTCCCGGGAATGACTTCTGCCAGCCTGATGCCGAAGGAAGCAAAAGTTGCAGGGATCGAATACAGCGATCTTTGCGAATTAATCATTAAAAAATCAATGGAGGCAAGATACTCATCATGAAAAATATGAGCTTAAAGGAAATAGCTGCTGCCTGTGGCGGCACATACCACGGTGATCCTGCCCTTCTTTCAAAAGAGGCATCCAGCGTCGCTATCGACAGCCGTAAGGTCCAGAAAGATACGCTCTTTGTAGCAATTAAGGGTGCCAGAGTGGATGGCCACAGCTTTATCCCTCAGGTCATGGACCAGGGTGCCATCTGCTCTTTATCTGAACAGGATCTTGGAGATGTAACTTACCCTTATATCCAGGTTGCATCCTGCACAGAGGCTCTCAAGGATCTTGCAGAACATTACCGTCGTTCACTGGACATCAAAGTGGTAGGAATCTCCGGCAGCGTTGGAAAGACCAGTACCAAAGAAATGATCGCATCCGTTCTTTCTGAAAAGTACTGTGTATTAAAGACCGAAGGGAATTTCAACAACGAGATCGGACTTCCTCTGACCGTATTCAATCTCCGCAAGGAGCATGAAGTTGCTGTTCTTGAAATGGGGATCAGTCATTTCGGTGATATGGAACCACTTGCAAAGATTGCACGCCCGGATGTCTGCGTGATCACAAATATCGGATATGCTCATCTCGAAAATCTCGGAACAAGGGATGGTATTTTAAAAGAAAAGACTTCCATGTTCGATTTCATGAATCCTGATGGTACTGTCATTCTCAACGGTGATGATGACAAGCTCCGTGGATATACTTCTAAACGTGGGATTCAGCCGGTTTACTTCGGACTCGACCCGACCTGCCCGTTCCATGCAGAACAGATTCAGAAAATGGGACTGAAAGGAACAGTTGCCACATTCGTGACACCTTCTTCCAGTTTTTCCGCCCACGTTTCCATCCCCGGAGATCACATGATCTCCAATGCACTTGCAGGAGTTGCCGTCGGTTATGCACTTGGAATGAAAGACGAAGAGATCATCCGTGGAATTGAAAAGCTTGTCCCGATCGCAGGACGCAACAATCTGATCGAGGCAGAACATTATACAATCATTGATGACTGTTATAATGCCAATCCGGCTTCTATGAAGTCCTCTCTTGATGTTCTCGCCTTTGCCGATACCCGCACCGTAGCAATCCTCGGTGATATGGGAGAACTTGGAGCAGATGAAAAGAAAATGCATGCCGAAGTGGGAAGTTATGCCGTTAAAAAGGGCATCAGCCTTCTCATCTGCATCGGAACTCTTTCCGCAGAAATGGCGAATGCCGCCCGGACAGCTTCTGAAGCATCTTCTGATTCCGACACCAAAACTCTCGTATATCATTTTGATACAAAAGAAGCTTTTTACCGGCAGATGGATCAGCTTTTAAAAGAGCAGGATACTGTTCTCGTCAAGGCATCTCATTTTATGGAATTTCCTGAAATAGTAAAAAAGCTGCAAGAGCAATAAATTAGATGCCAGCATAAACTTGGGTTCCTTGTTCATCTATATGCAGAGAGTCTGCCACAGGCAGCAGCTTCTCTTGTATACTTTGGCATAAAAAATCCGTATGATATGAGTTTTCCCATATCATACGGATTTTTGTTCTGGAATCTTATTCAGAAGATCACGATCCGATCTTACAGAATCCACTGATCCACATTCTTAAATATTCAGAATTTCTAGAATCTTTAGATATTCAGAAGATCGCTGAATACTTTCAATGCTCCGTCTGTCTCATGTGCAAGTACACGCTTTGCGAGAACCTTACCAAGCTGAACACCTTCCTGATCGAAGCTGTTTACATTCCATACAAATCCCTGGAACATAACTTTATTCTCAAAGTGAGCAAGAAGAGCTCCGAGAGCCTCCGGTGTGAGTGCTTCACCAATAATGATACTGGACGGGCGTCCACCTTCAAAGTTCTTATTTTTATTCTCATCAGCTTTTCCACATGCAAAGGCTACGATCTGTGCGGCTACATTCGCACATAACTTCTGCTGGCTTGTGCTGTCCTGAATCACTACATCTGTTCCGATCTGGCTGCTCTTAAATCCGACAAACTGAAGCGGCACGATATCCGTTCCCTGATGAAGCAACTGATAGAAGGAATGCTGTCCATTTGTTCCCGGCTCTCCGAAAATAACCGGTCCGGTCGGATAATCTACCGGCTCACCAAAGCGGTTTACAGATTTACCGTTGGACTCCATATCCAACTGCTGTAAATGTGCCGGGAAACGGCTCAGAGCCTGTGAATATGGAAGGATTGCTGTACTTGGATATCCCAGTACATTACGCTCGTAAACTCCGATCAGAGCATCCAGCATTGCCGGGTTCTGTAATACATCCTGATTCAGAGCAAGCTTGTCTTCCTCTGCCGCACCTTTTAAGAATGCTGCAAATACTTCCGGTCCAAATGCCAGTGAAAGAACTGCACCACCAACTGCGGATGTGGATGAATAACGTCCTCCGATATAATCATCCATGAAGAAAGCTGCAAGATAGTCATCACTCTTTGCAAGCGGTGAAGTCTCACTTGTAACAGCGATCATATGCCTGGATGCATCCAGTCCTGCATTCTTCAGGGCATCCTTTACAAAAGATTCATTTGTCAGAGTTTCCAGTGTTGTACCAGACTTTGAAACCAGTACGAAAATAGAATGTGCCACGTCGATGGAATTCAGAACTGCTGCCGCATCATCCGGGTCAACATTGCTGATGAACTTTGCTTCCATCTTAAATGTATCATTCTTTTTTGCCCAGTTCTCAAGTGCAAGATACATTGCACGCGGACCAAGGTCACTACCGCCGATACCGATCTGAACAACTGTAGTAAACTTCTCTCCTGCTGCATTCGTGATCTCACCGTTATGTACTTTATTTGCGAACTCCGCAATTCTCTCCTGCTGCTCTACATAAAAAGCTCTCTTATCCACACCGTCAGCCTCAACAGCCTCTCCAAGCTGTCCACGGGTCATATGATGAAGAACGAGACGCTTCTCTCCTGTATTGATCACTTCTCCGTTGTAAAGAGCTGTAAACTTCTCTCCAAGCTGAGCTTCCTCTGCCAGCTTTACAAGTGCATCGAGAACTTTCTCATCCACCTGCTTTGCAGCATAATTGTAAACAAGTCCTGCTGCCATCGGGATGCTGTAATTCTTCACACGTTCAGCACCATTTTCTCCTGTCATTGCAGATACGAGATCTACCCGTTCTGTCTCTGAAAGAGCCTGAAATGAAGCCAGAGTATTTAAGTTGTTCCAGGTAACCATAATAGTTTCCTCCTTAATAAAACTTTATTTATTGCCATTATCTCCTAGTCGTTATTGATTATACTATTAAAAGGTTCTTAATTCAAGACTTGCGGATTCCGGCAAAAGAAAAAACCTGAAGAATACTTTCTCTTCAGGTTTTGAGAGGCGCAGACCGGATTTGAACCGGTGCATCAGGGTGTTGCAGACCCACGCCTTACCGCTTGGCTACTGCGCCACAAATGAAATTGTGAATACATGATGCTTCTGCTTCATGTAAGTGACCCCGACGGGAATCGAACCCGTGTTACCGCCGTGAAAGGGCGATGTCTTAACCGCTTGACCACGGGGCCATATGCGGCCACCGCTATCGCAGTGACCGTTGACTATAATATCATATTGTTGGGGAGAATGCAAGAGGTTTTTTTATTTTTTATAAGTGCCTTTTGCTTTTTTCTATTCATGGCATACCTCCGGATGACTTTGAAATGAATTATTCTGGAACAACTTCAACGTTATATTCCAGATTTTCTATCACTTTTCTGACGAGTGTCTCTGTATTAGATCCTGCTGGGACATGAATTTTTAACCCATCCGCACATAAATCAAAATTGTATTCATCTATAGTTTCAAGTGTACTTGGCAAATAAATGTCGGTAAGGCTTTCACAATTTTCTATCGAACGTTCTCCCAATTCTTTTAAACCCTCCGGCAGACGAACTTCTTTTATTTTAGGGCATTCATAAATACAATAATCTCCCATCGTTTCTATTCCATTAATCTCTAATTTTCTCAATGCAGTTGCACCATAAAAAGCTTGATCTTCTATTATTTTTAAACTTTCCGGCAGTATAATCTCTTCAACAACTTCATTAGAAAATAAATATCTATTCAATACACTTACCTTTTTTTCGTCAATTGTATCAGGAATTTCTACAATTTTAGCCTTATCTTCATTGTCATATCCTTCAATTTCAAGTGTTCCGTCATCTAGCTCATAATAATCAAATGTCACATCATCCTCATTTTTTTCATCTGCATCCTTCTTTGTTACAACTTCTTCTTTGTTACAACTTCTTCTTTTGTATTACTTCCCTGGTCAGAACTACTGCCGCATCCTGAAAAGCAGGTCACACTTACTGCAATTAATAAACTAACTAAAATTTTCTTCCTCATTTTCACTTTCTCCTCTTTTAATAGCCTTTGTATGCCTTATATTTTATCTGTCCGATAATTCCATCTGATACACTTCCTGAATAATCCGATGTAAGCGGCAGATTTAACATTAATGGCTCTACCTTTAAATTTGCTTCTGCTGAATAATAGACATTCGCTTTTTTCATAACAAAACCGGAATTATTACTGATCTTTTGTCCCATATTTGCCTGTATAACATCAGCAATTCTGGCATATACCGCGTATTCATTATTGCCTGTTAATTTTGTAAATAAAATCAGTTTCAGATAATCACTGTAAAAGAACCCTTTTCCAGAAACTGCTTTTTCGCTATATCCTGCATAAGTCCATGTCAACTGATCTTTATTTTTTACTAATTCCACCGGCATTCCATTTTTTAAGTATTGCATATCACTTGCAGTCTCTGCTGCCGTTAATCCTAAAACTACAACTAACTTAAATAACGGAGCAGGAATAATACCACTGGAAGCACTCTCTATTGCAATCGCCATACCACTTAATGTACCATCATTCCAATTTTCCTGAAATTCCGGCGGCAGATTCAAGGCATACCGGATAGCAAAAATAGTTCCATACGCTGATTTTTTATTTTTTTCATTGGAATTTCCATAAATGATATACTCCACTTCATTTCCATAAGAATAGTTATTGGAACTATTGATCATCTTATTGGTTAATGTCTTATTCTCCGAAAAAGTTACTGCCTCATTATTCCAGGCTTCTGACTGTGTATTATAATTACTTTCATAATTTGAAAGATTCACTCCACCACCGCACAGATGATATTTTCCCTCTTTTTCAAACGTATCATAGCTAAACATATTCATAATGTAGTCCAGTGTATAGAGGTCATCTCGCAGGTCAACCGCCGTCTGACTGACTGTACCTGAAAAATCCGAGAACAGTCCTGATACAATTGATGCCCCCTTCGATGCCTTTACTTTTCCATCAGTAAACCCCTCCTGGAGTAATGCCGCATAAGCCGCTGATGGTCTGTCCGCTATATCCTTAATTTCATTACCTGTATCTGAATTTGCCTGATTAGCATCTTTTACTTCATCATCATGTTTTTTTTCTTCCTCTTCTTTATCCCTTTCAGCCTGTTTCTTATTTTCTTCGCTATACTTTTTAAATTGTTCGCTCATCCAATTATAAAAATCTGGCTTTCTTCCTTTAATTTCTCAGGTATTTTTTCCTGATATAACTTCGGAACAATTTTTAATACTGCCAAGGTAATCCCT
>ENA-OYWE01000804-OYWE01000804.1-human-gut-metagenome-genome-assembly--contig:-NODE-804-length-9835-cov-6.455930_pt1 | contig 9835 bp, 8 predicted proteins | sample MGYA00244166_ERZ653389 | MGnify/ENA primary metagenome ERZ653389 (study PRJEB26926, sample SAMN06165040) | human gut metagenome | biome: ENVO:00009003; feature: ENVO:2100002; material: ENVO:00002003... | reverse complement strand
ATCTACACTTATGCGATCGTCGGCAGCGTCAGATGTGTATAAGAGACAGCCCCCATAAATAAGAGGAGCGCTGCCCAATATGCTACCATGAAATAGATTAAAAACTTGGCAAAGCGGTTCTTGTCGAACATCGGACTCCGCTTTGCGGCAAGTTTTTCATTTCTTCTTATAATCGTAAAAAGCATAGGCAAGAACGATTATTTTGTTTCACCGGAAGTCATGCTGACTTCAATGCAATTGTTTTGTTCCAGCAGGGCTTTGGCAAACTGCTTGACATCTTCGGGGGTGATACTTTCCACCACTTGTTGGAAGTTGCTGTCCATATCGGCTTTATACCAATAATATTGGTTCAGTATATTCAACCAATAACCGTTTTCTTTCATTTGCTCGGTATGTTTCTTCAGCATAAACTCTTTTGTTTTGTTTATGTGTTCGGCAGCCGGACCATCCTGTGCTATCTTTTGCAGTTCGTTCATGATGATTTGTGTCATCTTTTCACGTTTGGCTGGATCAGTATCGAAATAGATTTGCAGGAAAGCTTCATCATCATTCGGATAACGGCTGAGTTGTCCGTAGACACTCACACCATATGAACCGCCTTCTTTTTCGCGAACGCTCTCCAGATACACTTTATCCAATGATTGGGTGAGGAAAGACATCAGCACATCGTTCTTTAATGTGTATTCGCATTTGCCACTGGCGATTATCAATACGCTGGCTAATGGAGTTTCCAGTTTTTTACTGAATACGTTGGTGTATTTGCCTTTGCGGATATCCATTTTTGTATCGCGGAAATTCTCGGTACGATGGATAGTTGGTAATCCGCCCAAATAAGTTTCAATAAGTGGTTTGGCTTCATCCAAGGTTATGTTTCCGACAAAGAGGAAAGTAAAATCACCGGCATCTTTAAAGCGGTCTTTATACATTTCCATGATTCGCTTGTAGTCAATTTTGTCAATCATATCCGCTTTGACGCGCAATGCTCTCGGATGGTTCATATACATTGCTTTCTGCAGTGAGTCAGACAATGCGATTTGTGGATTGGCTTCCTGATTGGCAAGGGCGGCTTTAGTGCGGCTTTTGTATGATTCAAATGCATTTTGATCCATACGTGGAGCGGTGAAACTCAGATAAACCAACTGTAGTAGGGTCTCTAAATCCTTAGGTGAGCAGCTTCCGTTCATTCCTTCGCTCAGGCCGTTTACGGCAGTACTGATACTGGCTTTTTTCCCGGCTAACACTTTTTCCAAGTCTACATTGCTGAAGTTGCCCAATCCGCCCAGTCCGGCTACATCGTTCAGTACTTTTATCTGAAGAATTTCATTGTCGGGGAACAAGGAGTTACCACCGGGACTGAATGCGCGCATACGAATTTCGTCTGCTTTGAAATCTGTTGTTTTCAAGATGACACGTACACCGTTTGATAAAGTGAGTACGGTAGAACCGAACGGACCTTCTTCCGTTTTCACAACGGTGCCGGCCTTCGGTTGTTCAGCTATCAGTGGCTCATCAGATACCTTATCTTCATACGCAGTGAGTTTCTCTGCTTTCACTTTGTTGAGCACATCCATAATTTCTTGTTCGGTAGGATATTTCATGCCTTCTTTTTCAGGGCAGAAGATATTGACCACAATGTTGCTGTCATTTACCAGTGATGGGATGAATGAGTTAATTGCTTCTACCGGAATGTTAGGGGCAATTTGATTCATGATGGCATATTCGGCATCAATTCCCGGAATAGGCTCGTTGTCAATGAAGTGGCGCACATATTCGTTCACATATGAGTTATTTTTTACTTTATCGCGTTCATTATAGGCTGATTCCAATTGGCGCAGATAGTCAGCTTTGGCACGTGCATATTCGGAAGCAGTGAAACCGAATTGGCGTACACGTTCTATTTCACGTGTCAATGCAGAGAGTGCTGTGTCTATTCCGTCTTCCTTGCTTACGGCAATGCCGGTAAAGGCATCCTTCGTCTTGGACAGGAAGAAGTTTCCGTCTTCAGTTACAGCGTAGATGAAAGGAGGTTGCGGAGTTTCTTTCAGTTCGTTTAAACGGGCGTTGAGCATATTGTTTATCATAGACTTCATATAGTTCATGACCAGATAGTCCATATTCTTCTTGGCCTCGTTGGGAACGATGTCATGTTTATGCCAGAGATAAATAATTGTGTTAGTTTGTTCTTTATCCTTGGCGATAGTTACGATTGCTTCTTTGTTGTCAGGTACAGGGAAGTACTTGCGCTCGGCCGGGTTTTCCGGCATTTTGATGGGAGAGAAAATTTCTTTAATCTTGGCTTCCACTTTGTCTACATCGATATCACCGACGATCATGATACCTTGTTGGTCGGGACGATACCATTTCTCATAATAGTCACGTAATGCCTGATGAGGAAAATTGTCCACTACTTCCATCGTTCCGATGGGTAAACGGTGACCATATTTACTGTCCGGATAGGCTGTGGGAAGTATTTTTTCGTACATGCGCATCATGGCTCCCGTGCGTGTGCGCCATTCTTCATGGATAACACCGCGCTCGTTGTCAATTTCTTTTGGGTCGAGTGTCAGTCCGTCTGCCCAATCGTGCAGGATAAGCAGACAGGAATCTATAATTCCATCGCGGATGACAGGCACGTTGTCAATGTTGTAAACGGTTTCGTCTACGGCAGTATAAGCATTCAGATTTTCACCGAAACGTACACCGATACTTTCCAAATAGCTGATTAATGTTTTTCCTGGGAAGTTCTCTGTCCCGTTGAAGCACATATGTTCCAAGAAGTGCGCCAGACCGCGCTGATTGTCATCTTCCAAAATGGAACCGACTTTTTGAGCGATGTAGAAATCAGCTCTTTTTTCGGGCAGATTGTTATGGCGGATGTAATACGTCAGCCCGTTCTCTAATTTACCGATGCGGACATTGGCGTCCGTAGGGATAGGTGGCATTTGCTGGGCAAATCCCACCGCAACGCTGCCTAGAATGAACCAGGCAGCCACTAGCTTCTTAAGAAAGTGTGTCATAGTGTTGTTTGTTGTGGGTTATTGTTTTTTATAAAAGCTCGTTGGCAGAGAGGTATCTTTCTACCTCGATAGCGGCTTTGCAGCCACTTCCTGCTGCGGTGATAGCCTGACGATAATGCGGGTCGGCCACGTCTCCTGCCGCAAATACTCCGGGAACTTTGGTGCGGGGAGTACCGTTTTCGGTAATGATATAACCTACTTCGTCTGTATCAATGTATGGTTTGAATATGTCAGAGTTGGGCTTATGACCGATAGCCAGGAAGAAACCGTCGATAGGAAGGTCGTAATGCTCTTCGTTGCATTCGCCTGCACGTTTCACCAAATGGACGCCTTCTACACCGTTTTCACCATATAGACCTGTTGCATTGTGCTCAAACAGCACTTTGATGTTCGGATGGTTCATTACGCGTGCCTGCATGATTTTGGAAGCGCGCAAGAAGGGTTTACGTACAATCAGATAAACTTGTTTGGCTAGACCGGCCAAATAAACTGCTTCTTCACAGGCTGTATCGCCACCACCTACCACGGCAACTGTTTTTTTGCGGTAAAAGAATCCGTCGCAAGTGGCACATGCACTGACTCCCATACCTGCATATTTCTTTTCATCGTCCAGTCCTAAATATTTGGCAGTGGCTCCTGTAGAGATGATAACCGTTTCTGTCTCGATTACCTTTTCGTTATCAATGGTGATGCGGTAAGGACGTTTGCTCAGGTCGGCAGAAGTGGCAATACCTGTGCGGATATCTGCGCCGAAGCGTTCTGCCTGTTTGCGTAAGTCTTCCATTAATTGTGGACCACTGATACCTTCGGGATAGCCGGGGAAATTTTCTACGTCGGTAGTAGTAGTGAGCTGTCCGCCCGGCTGAAGTCCTTCATAAAGGACAGGAGCAATGTTGGCACGTCCTGTATAGATGGCGGCAGTATAACCTGCAGGGCCTGAACCGATAATCAGGCATTTTACTTTCTCTGTACTCATAATTATTTCTTTCGTTACTTTATATTTGTTAGTTTCTTAAATCAATCACTTCGGCATCCGGATATTTTCTTTTATCAAACCTGAATGATGCATCATCCAATGGCTGATGGGTTTGATAAGAAGATACGATTATCTCGTTGACCGTTTTGTTACTTTGCAGTATCTTGATATATAACGGTTCGTATGTTTTTGACACAAATAAGGTGATGGAGGTCACGTTCTGTTCTTGTTCAGGAGTCAGGATGACTTCATACCCTTGCTTGCCATTATGTTTTTTAACTCCTGTATACTTATAGTTGTAACCGTTTTTATAAAGTGACAACAAGGAGTAAGGATTAATTCCTTGCAATTCCTCCGGGGTAGGGCTGCTTATGTTCACCTCTCCACTGCTTTCCAAATAACTCCATTGTGTTTTCCCATCAAACCAACTTTGTACACCTCCGCTGTTCAAATAGAATTGTTCTCCTTTTAGCAGTAATGTACCGTTGGATGTACCACCGAATACAGCACGTATTCCTCCGGCATTTTTCATAGCCGCGGCTGTCTTGTCCAGCACTTCGCGGGCTTGTTTGTCCTTTTGGGCAAACACACCGGTCGAAAGGCAGAATGCCAACACCAATAAATATATCTTTTTTAATTTAAGCATGATTCTACTAAACAATTTATTGTTGCAGATTGTTCAATTTCATTTCCAAGTCAGTCTCGTCCATGCAAAGTACATCACGTGCTTTACTTCCTTGAGTGGGACCTACGATACCTGCTTTCTCTAATTGATCCATGATACGTCCGGCACGGTTGTAACCGATAGAGAATTTACGCTGAATCAGTGAGGTAGAACCCTGTTGGTGAATGACTACGAGACGGGCTGCATCTTCAAACATCGGGTCAAGGCGGTTCATGTCCACTTCTCCTATGCTGCTTTCACTTTCTTCACCCACATATTCGGGAAGCATGAAGGCTGTGGGATATCCTTGTTGTTTGCTGATATAGTTTGCGATGCGTTCCACCTCGGGAGTATCAACGAAAGCACATTGTACACGTACGGGGTCATTGCCTTGTAAGTAAAGCATATCACCTTTACCAATCAACTGTTGTGCACCCGAACGGTCGAGGATGGTGCGGGAGTCCATCATGGCAGCCACACGGAAGGCGACACGGGCCGGGAAGTTGGCTTTGATAGTACCGGTGATGATATTTGTTGTCGGGCGCTGGGTAGCGATGATGGCATGAATACCTACTGCACGTGCCAATTGCGCGATTCGACAAATAGGCAATTCCACTTCTTTGCCGGCAGTCATAATCAAGTCACCGAACTCATCGATGATAATTACGATGTAAGGCATGAAACGATGCCCTTTTTCAGGATTTAGCTGACGACTGATGAACTTGGCATTATATTCTTTAATATTACGGCATCCGGCCTTGCGCAGCAAATCGTAACGTGTATCCATTTCTATACAGAGCGAGTTCAGTGTTTGCACCACCTTTGATACATCGGTGATGATAGCATCTTCTCCGTCAGGTAGTTTAGCAAGGAAGTGTCTTTCTATCGGGGTATAAACAGAGAATTCCACTTTCTTCGGGTCTACGATGACAAATTTCAGCTCTGCCGGATGTTTCTTATATAATAAGGAAGTAACAATGGCATTCAACCCTACGGACTTACCTTGTCCCGTAGCACCGGCCACCAGCATATGTGGTGCTTTAGCCAGGTCTACCATAAATACTTCATTGGTGATTGTTTTTCCCAATGCTATCGGTAGTTCCATGGTGGTTTCCTGAAATTTCTTGCTGTTGAGGATAGATTGCATCGGCACAATGCGCGGATTGGCATTCGGAACTTCTATACCGATAGTACCTTTACCCGGTATGGGGGCAATGATACGGATACCCAATGCAGACAAACTCAGTGCTATGTCATCTTCCAGATTACGGATTTTAGAGATACGCACGCCTTCTGCCGGAGTGATTTCATACAATGTAATAGTAGGTCCCACACTGGCTTTGATAGAACTTATTTCAATGCCAAAACTGCGCAATACTTTGATAATGCGATCCTTGTTGGCATTCTGTTCTTCCATGTCGATATTAGGTCCATTATCTTCATATTGATTCAGCAGATCGAGAGTGGGAAACTTATAGTTTTCCAGATCGAGGCGCGGATTATAAGGCTGCAAGGCAGGACCTTTATATTCTGCATCCTCTTCTGATGTATCATCGGATACGGTAAAGTCAGGTTCGTCATTGTCTTCCTCTTCTTCTTCATTTGCCTCTGTAGGCATAGGGCGTTGAGGCTCACTCGTCTGTTTTTCCTCAAAAGGGAATGGAGTGTTGGATACTTCTTCCTCTTTGCTGCCGACTTCCACTTTCATGGGTTGTTCCAATTCAAAGTCTACCACGGCAGGTTGTGGATTGGAGTATTCTTTCTTTTCTTCTCTTTTAGGTTTGATACTGGTATCATTGTTTTCATTGTCGGTTGCTGTGGCGGTATCTTTCTTCTTCCTTCTGAAATTGGGGTGAAGTGCCTTACGAATCATATTGATAGTCTCACTGCTCAAATAGACAAAGAAGAGAAGGGCTGTTATCAGCAAAAGCAGTCCTAAACCGGGCATACCGATTTGAGAAACCAACCATGCGCTTACATTATGCCCGTGCAGCCCTCCGGGGTAGATAAAACTGTCGCTGAACGTTCCGTCGAAAATAAATCCCAGTGTAATGGAGAACCAAACGAGCAGGATAGAACAGGACATAAACCATTTCCACACACGGAACTGGTAAGCTTTCATCATTTTCATTCCTGCAACAGCGAGGAAAAGAATGATAAAATAGGCGGCAATTCCAAAACATTCGTTGATGAGAAACTCTGCCAGTTGTGCACCGCGTGCTCCGGCATAGTTCTTTACATGATTGGTGGTTTGCATCAGTTCGCCCGGTTGTTGGTTGTCCAATATGCTTTGGTCTGCCGCTCCTGTGAAGAAGAAGGAAGTAAAGGCCAGCAATAAGTAAACGGAAAATATCACACTGATGAGTCCTATAACAAAATGTGTCGTCTCACTCTTGAAAAATGTAGTAAACCGATTTTTCGAAATCTTTTTAGGTTCGGTCTCTTTATCTGTTTTTTTCTTAGCCATATTTATTAATGCAATTTATTATTTCGCAAATGTACATGAAAATCATTAATTATTGGCTTAATTAATCTCTTTTTTCTTACCTTTGCGATTCAATTTTAATGTTATGGAAAAGTATAGTCAGGTGATATTTGACAAAAATACAGTGGAGTTTGTGACGGTAGCTGCCGAATATTGCGGCTTTTTGGAAAGAACACGTGATGCCAAGCGGGGCATATTTGTAGACACCGCCCTCAAGATTCTTCCGTTGCTTTATCTAAAAGCATCCATGATACCTCCTTGCGAACGAATAGGGGAGTTTGACCCCGAAGCATTCGTAACAGAAGAAGATTATGAACTGATACGTATGGCTGTAGCTGAAGTGTTGGGCTCTAAAGATGACTATCTGGAAGTCTTTTTGCCTGATATGGCATATAGTGATACACCTATAAAAAAATGTATTTCCGAAGATTTGGCTGATATTTATCAGGACTTGAAAGATTTTATCAGTGTATTTCAATTGGGACTGAATGAGACGATGAATGATTCACTAGTGATCTGTAAAGAGCATTTTGAAGAATTTTGGGGACAACGTTTGGTGAATACTATGCGTGCCTTACACGATGTGAAATATAATTCTACCGAAGAAGACGTAATGGATGAAGGCTATTCGGAAATGGAAGATGAGAACCGATTATTATGAAGCTAATAAAAAAAAGTATAAGTAAAGCAGAAATAGCTGCAATGCCCAAAGTGCTTTTTCCGGGACGTATATTCGTAATTTATACCGAAAGTGATGCCGAAAAAGCAGTGGCCTATCTTAAAGACCAGCGTATAGTGGGGGTGGATACGGAAACTCGTCCCTCATTCAAACGGGGAACCACCCACAAGGTGGCATTATTGCAAATTTCTACTCAGGACACTTGTTTTCTGTTCAGGCTTAACCGTATTGGCATGCCTGATTCGTTGCAGGAGTTTCTGATGAGTGATACCCTCAAGATAGGTCTGTCACTGAAAGATGATTTCAACTCATTGCGTAAACGCCAGGATATGCATCCTGATCGTGGGAACTGGATAGAATTGCAAGAATATGTAGGTAAGTTCGGTATTGAGGACAGGAGCTTGCAAAAGATATATGCTAATCTTTTCGGTGAGAAGATTTCAAAAAATCAGCGTCTCTCCAATTGGGAAGCTGATGTGCTGAGTGAAGGGCAGAAACTATATGCCGCTACTGATGCATGGGCTTGTGTGGAAATTTACAACTGCCTGTCCGAATTGGAAAGCACGGGCAATTATGAGATAATACAAAATGAACCAATAGAATCAACAGTAACTATCGATGGCTTATAAAAAAGTATACCTGAAACCGGGTAAAGAAGAATCGTTGAAACGTTTTCACCCTTGGGTGTTTTCGGGGGCTATCCATCACATAGAGGGAGAACCCGAAGAAGGCGAAATCGTAGATGTATATACATCAAAGAAAGAATTTATTGCTTGCGGACATTTCCAAATCGGGAGTATTGCCGTGCGTGTGCTTACCTTTAGACAGAAGGAAATTGACCATGATTTTTGGAAACATCGTTTGGAAGTAGCATATGATTTGCGCCGGAGCTTGGGATTGGCAGGTAATCCAATCAATAATACTTATCGTCTGGTACATGGAGAAGGAGATAATTTGCCGGGACTTATTATAGATGTATATGACCATACGGCAGTAATGCAGGCACACTCTGCAGGTATGCACGTTTACCGCATGGAAATAGCCGAAGCTTTGTCGGAAGTGATGGGAGATGTTGTTCAGAATATTTATTATAAGTCGGAAACCACTTTACCGTTTAAAGCGGATTTGGAACCTGAAAATGGTTTTATTAAAGGAGGAAGTCCCGAGAATATTGCTATGGAATATGGCTTGAAGTTTCATGTGGATTGGTTAAAAGGACAGAAGACAGGTTTCTTTGTCGATCAACGCGAGAATCGTCATTTGTTGGAACGTTACTCCAAAGGTCGTAATGTGCTGAATATGTTTTGTTACACCGGAGGGTTTTCTTTTTATGCCATGCGCGGAGGTGCAAACCTGGTACATTCGGTAGACAGTTCTGCCAAAGCCATCGATTTGACAAATATGAATGTAGAGCTTAATTTTCCCGGTGATTCTCGTCATCAGGCTTATGCTGAAGATGCTTTCAAGTACTTGGATCGTATGGGGGATCAGTATGACTTGATTATCCTTGATCCACCGGCTTTTGCTAAGCATAAAGATGCGCTTCGAAATGCTTTGCGCGGATATACCAAGCTGAATGCTAAAGCATTTGAGAAAATTAAACCGGGAGGAATTTTGTTTACTTTCTCTTGTTCGCAGGTAGTGGATAAAATGAATTTCCGTAATGCTGTGTTTACTGCTGCTGCTCAAAGCGGACGTAGTGTGCGTATTTTGCATCAACTTACACAACCGGGTGACCATCCTGTTAATATTTACCACCCTGAAGGTGAATACCTGAAAGGGTTGGTACTGTATGTCGAATAATGTATTGTCTGTATTCGGGTGTAGGTTTTATACCCGAATACAGTTATAAGTATATATAGCTACTGCTTATGACTGAAGTTAGCTTAAGATATAAAAATGGTTAAATAAAAGAGGAAAGTTGTTTGTTTATTATGTTTAATAACATAAAACCTATACCTTTGCACTGTGTTTTTCATGGTATTAGATTTAAGGTTAATGAAGATTGGGTGTC
>ENA-OYWE01000795-OYWE01000795.1-human-gut-metagenome-genome-assembly--contig:-NODE-795-length-9871-cov-5.075896_pt1 | contig 9871 bp, 8 predicted proteins | sample MGYA00244166_ERZ653389 | MGnify/ENA primary metagenome ERZ653389 (study PRJEB26926, sample SAMN06165040) | human gut metagenome | biome: ENVO:00009003; feature: ENVO:2100002; material: ENVO:00002003... | reverse complement strand
CGAGATGACGTCGAGTCTCGTGGGCTCGGAGATGTGTATAAGAGACAGGCCCTGAAGATATCTATAAAATTGTCTATGTATAAGACTATAATCATTCTTTCCTTCTCTGTCAAGGAAAAATTATTCTTATACTGCCTCCACGGTATAACGTGCTTTCCAGATGCCGCCCGGTGCAATCAGGTTTCCCCACTCCCGGTCTTTTAAATCGCCGGTAAAATCAGCGCTGTCACAGCGTCCATACCAGGGTTCCACACATACAAACGGAACATCCGGACCTGCCGGTGACCAGATTCCAAACAGTGGTGCATCCATCGTAACGGTCAGATACGGATTTCCCTCCATATCACAGAGAGAGACTTCGTGCACATTCTGGTTTTCGATAACAAGTGCATCCGCATCAAACAGATGATCCGTGACCGTAAGATAACTGTCTTTCAGTTCATAATCCACCGTACCATTTCCGACCAGACCATCTACAATTGTTGTACTTGTGAGCGGGCCTGCCACATCAAAACGGATTTTACAATTCTTTGGACGGTTGAATGCCGGATGTCCGCCAATCGAAAACGGAAGTTCCTCTTCCGAAGGATTTTCCACCTGCCAGAGCACTTCCAGCTTATTTCCCTCTATGTGATATCCAATGCGAAGAGTAAATGCATAGGGATATTTTTCCATAGTTTCCTCATTTGACTGTAATACAAACCAGAGCGTATCCTCCGTCTTGGAATCCAGTGTAAAATCCATATCACGGGCAAATCCATGCTGCCCCATCGTGTAGGTCTGTCCCTTGGTGCGAAACTGTTTTTCTTTTACTGCCCCGACAAATGGAAACAGTACTGGAGAAGTACGCCCCCAGAATTTTGGATCTGCTTTCCACATGTACTCTTTTCCTGTATTTTTACGGACCAGGGATTTTAATTCTGCCCCATGTTCCTCCACTTCGATTGCAATGAGTTCATTCTCAAGCTTATGTCTTGCCATATGTTTTCTCTCCTCCGATTCTATAAATTACGCGTTACCGCTTCGCTTTTTCTTTTCTGCAAGCGTCCCCTTAACTGCCGATTCCGGGTCCTTTATGTCTGTTCCAAAGACAGGATTTGCGGAAGTATGTATTTCAATTATGTTTTCTCCAGCCAACAGGAAGAAGGGGGATATTTCTTTCGGAAGAACAAATTTACAACTTGCTCTGGCATTCACAAACTACAGTTAATTGCGTAAACCGAAAAACTTTACTCCATGAACCTGAAATCAACGCCAGAGCTGACTTGTAAATTTTTCTGTAGAAAGGGAATATCTCCCTTCTTCCGTCCCATCGAGAAAACCTATCTTTAAACCCCCGCAAATCCGTCCCTTTAAACTCTCCAGGCCCCGGACCTTGCAGTGAACCAGCCATTTAAATGAGGAGTTTTCTCACCATCTTTGCATCAAAGGTAACAGATTTCAGATGATCCACCTCAATCTGATACAGCGCATTTGCAGCAATATGTTCTGCCGCCTGCTCCAAATCACGGATTCCACTGGTACCCGAATACAGATCCACGATTGTATTTAATGCCTCATCTGTGATGATACATTCCTCTTCCTTTAAGCTCATGCGCTTTAATACCTTAGGCAGTGCAAATTTTGAGAAGATAATCTTCTTTTCCTCAAACGTATAATCCGGGATATCAATTACCGCAAAACGGGACAGAATCGGTGCGCTGATCTGCTCCTTGTCGTTTGCTGTGGCAATCGGATAAACACCGGATGTCGGGATCATACACTCGATATAGTTATCTGTAAATCCCAGATTATCCAGAAGTGTCAGTAAGACATCTGCCGGATTTCCGTTTCCTTTTCCAGAAGCTGCCTTATCCAGCTCATTGATAATAAATACCAGGCTTGACTCTCCTGCCATGGCAAATGCATCCATGATGATCCCCGGCTTTGCGTTAGCATAAATTCTCGAACTTCCGGTCAGCTGCTCCGGATCATTGATGGAACTCATATCAAGAGTTGTCCACGGAAGTTTTAAAATACGGGCAACTGCATAGGCAATCTGCGATTTTCCGGTTCCTGCCGGTCCCACCAGAAGCAGTCCATATGCCGGAAGTGTATGTGTGCGGTTAATCTGAATGATCGTCTCAATGATCCTCTGCTTTACACGCTCCATGCCATACAATTCCTCATCTAAAATCCGACGGGCTTCCTTGGGATCAATGGCCTCAAAATAATTGTTTTTCCACTGGATATTCATCATGATGGAAAGTGCACGCTGTGCATGACGCCGCTCTTCCGGAGACACTTCATTGGAACGCGCCACTGCTAAATTCCGGCGCGCCCACAGCCGGATGTTATCCGGCATGGTCCGTCCTGCGCAGGTCATAAAATCGGTGATGCTCTGAATACTGGTGAGCTTCATATCATCGCCGTCTTCCTCCTGCTCCTCATCCACCGCTTCCTCACTCGGTGCACTGCTGGCAAACAGACGCTCCATCATAAACTGTAAAAAGCCATCTTCCGCGGAAAGCTTTTTTCCACCGCCAAATGCAATTTCACGGATCTTATACACGGCATATCCATCCGGTGTGTTCTCTCCAGACAGCCGGACATTAATGTGGTTTTCCCCCAGCCAGCGAAGCAGATTGACAAAACGGGCATCCACCCGCAAAATATCCGCACATACAGTTCCGTCTTCCTGGGTAAACTCAAATGCTGTGCGCTTTGTCTGGTTCGTGAACACTCCGCAGGAATGATATTTCCACTGCTTTGCCGTATTATCTAAAACCAGAATCGGATATTTTGCACTTGCAGTGTTTTCATTCGACTGAAATGTTGTATAGGTACACTCACAGGCTTTCTTTTCTTCCGTTGTATTGCTGAAATCAAATACAGGCATATCTATCTCCCTTCTACATGATTTAAGGGTCAAAAACAGTTTTGACCCTTATCCTGCATAAACAATTCTGTTATTTTCTACGAAAGCAGTGCTTTATCACTTGCAAATTCCTCACCGCTTACTTTTTCAAACTGATGCAGCAGATCTCCGACCGTAAGTTTCTTTTTGTCTTCACCTGCGATATTTAAAATAACTTTTCCTTCATGCATCATAATCAGACGGTTTCCATGGGCAATCGCATCCTTCATATTGTGTGTTACCATCATGGCCGTCAGATGATTCTCTGAAATGATCTGATCCGAAATCTCAAGTACCTTTGCGGCAGTCTTTGGATCCAGCGCAGCCGTATGCTCATCGAGAAGCAGAAGCTTCGGTTTCTGGATGGAAGCCATCAGAAGCGTGATTGCCTGACGCTGTCCACCGGATAACAGACCGACTTTTGATGTCAGGCGATCTTCCAGTCCAAGATGCAGGGTGGAAAGCATTTGGCGGTATTTTTCGCGTTCCGCTTTGGTAATTCCCCATCGCAATCCCCTGGATTTTCCACGTCTTGCTGCAATTGCCATATTTTCCTCAATGGACATTGTGGTAGCTGTACCGGTCATCGGGTCCTGGAACACACGTCCCAGATATTGTGCCCTGCGATGCTCGGATAACTTTGTCACATCCTCGCCGCCGATATAGATTTTTCCGGAATCTACCGGCCATACACCGGCTACGGCATTCAGTGTTGTCGATTTTCCTGCACCGTTTCCACCGATCACTGTGACAAATTCGCCTTCCTCAAGTGTCAGGTCGACACCGTCCAGAGCCACTTTTTCATTTATCGTACCCGGATTGAATACTTTCCGGATATTTTCAATTTTTAACATCTCACTCATCGGTTACAGCCCCCTTGTTGCTTTTTTCTTATTCTTCAGATATGGAATCGCAAGGAAAATTGCTACCACGATTGCTGAGAACAGTTTCAGATCATCCGATGGGAATTTCAGCCACAAAATGATGCTCAGCACAAGGTAGTAAATGATCGCTCCAACGATCACGGAAAACAGCGTATATGCAAATGCCAGTTTCTTTCCTGCACACAGTTTTCCAAACAGTACATCTCCGATAATAACGGCAGCCAGACCGATAACGATTGCGCCTCGTCCCATATTGACATCCGCTGCACCCTGATACTGTGCATAAAGTGCACCGGACAGACCAACGAGTCCGTTGGAAATCATCAGTGCCAGTACCTTACAGAAGCTGGTATTGATTCCCTGTGCACGCGCCATCTGCGGGTTACATCCGGTTGCCCGGATGGCATGCCCCTGCTCGGTTCCGAAATACCAGTAAAGAATCGCCACGATCACTACCCCAAACAGGATACAGGTGGTAAATACTTTAATTTTTGCTGCTGTATCACCGGATACATAACGAAGCGATACCGCAAGGGAATATTTATCCACACTGATCGCCTGATTGGACTGTCCCATAATATTCAGATTGATGGAGTACAGTGCAATCTGCGTTAAAATTCCGGCAAGAATTGGAGGAATTCCCAGTTTGGTGTGCAGAAGACCTGTGACCATTCCCGCAAGCATTCCTGCAGCAAATGCAAAAATAAGGGAAACCCACGGATTCATATCACTGCGGATCAGCATAACCGCCACAGCTCCGCCGGTTGCAAAAGAACCGTCCACCGACAGATCCGCAAAATCCAGAAGTTTGTATGTAATATATACTCCCAATGCCAGAAGACCCCAGATCAGACCCTGTGCAATGGAGCCCGGCAGCGCACGAAACAGCGCCAGCGGACTTAAGGAAGCAAAATAAGCAGATATTAACACGATACCCATCCCCCTTAATTATTCAGCCTCGATAGCCTTGTAATCATCCGGAATTTTAACGCCCAGCTGATCACAGATATCTTTGTTGTATTCTTTGGTTACGTTTGGTGCAGTCTCAATCTTCATGGTTGTAATGTCCGCACCGTTTACTAAAATGTCATATGCCATTTCACCGGCCTTTTTTCCGATGTCATAATAACTGATGGAAAGCGTTGCCACTCCGCATCCTTTACAGATCCCTTCCTCTCCGGCAATAATCGGAGTTCCTGCCGGAAGTGCGATATTGTTGATTGCTTCTGTGTTCTGTGCCATGGTATTGTCTGTCGGAACGTAAATGACATCTGCATACTCGGTTGCACTCTGTACCACAGAACCGATATCATTGGAATCGGAAGCAGTAAACTCTTTGTAGCTGATACCGTCCTCATCCAGGTATTTTTCAAACTCGGTTGCCTGATATTTGGAGTTTGCCTCTGCGGAGCAGTAAAGTATTGCGACATGCTTTGCATCCGGATAGAGCTCTACGAGCATATCCTCCTGCTGATCAAGCGGAGCCAGATCGGATGTACCGGAGATATTTCTTCCGGTTGTACCACTCCAGTCACTGATCTCCAAAGCCGTTGCATAATCGGTAACGGAAGTTCCCAGAATCGGAATATCGGTTGTCGCTGCTGCACATGCCTGTAAAGCAGTGGTTGCATTTGCAAGAATCAGATCCACATTGGCAGATACGAAATTATTTGCAATTGTAGAAGCATTTGCCTGCTCGTTCTGTGCATTCTGGAGATCAAATTTTACATTGTCTCCCAGCTTTTCCTTTAAGACATCCTCAAAGCCCTGTGTTGCCTGATCCAGTGCCGGATGCTCCAGCTGCTGGCAGATTCCGATGTTATATACTTTACCGGATGCACCTGCACTCTGTGTCCCGTCTTTTGCTGCATCTGCGGAATTTCCACAGGCGCCCAGGGATACCATCATGGCTGCTGCCACAGCAACCGACATTGCCTTGTTTAATTTTTTCATAGTTGTTCCTCCATTTATATTTTATATAGTCAGATAGACTTTAAGCCGCTTCCCGTCCTACTGGAAAGCGGCTCGTCCACTGCGTAATTACAGGAAAATATATTTGCAGATAAAAAGTACTGCAAGGATATACATCAGTGGAGTAATCTTCTTACGCTTGCCACAGATCAGATTGATCAGTACAAAAGAGATTACACCAATGGCAATACCCTCTGCGATACTGTACATCAAAGGCATCGCAATGAGGCACAGGTATGCAGGAACTGCATCTGTCAGATCCTCAAAATCAACCTTTACAATCGCGGATACCATCAGGAATCCGACAAAGATCAGTGCCGGAGCTGTTGCAAAGCCCGGAATTGCCGTAAAGATCGGTGCAAAGAAAATTGCAAGCAGGAATAATAATCCTGTAACGATGGATGCAAGACCTGTTCTGGCACCTGCCCCGACACCTGCAGAACTCTCTACGAATGTTGTCGTTGTAGAGGTACCAAGGATCGCACCAGCAGAAGTAGCAATGGCATCTGCCATCAGTGCCTGCTTTACGTTCGGAAGTTTTCCATCTTCATCTAACATGCCAGCCTTATCCGATACACCGATCAGTGTTCCGATCGTATCAAACATATCTACAAACAGGAAAGACAACATGACTACGATGAAGTTCATAATTCCGACTCCATGGAAATCTGCTGTAAAACACTGTCCGAACGTCTCCCCGATTTTTGAAAAATCAGTCATGGCAAATGTCGGATACAGAGAATAAAATCCAGCGTCTGCATCGATACGGTAAACACCCGCTGCCTGACAGATCATTCCAAGAATCCAGGTAGCCAGAATACCGATCAGAATAGATCCCTTGACTTTTTTGATGTATAAAATTGCAGTAAGAAGCAGACCGATCAGTGCAAGTACTGCACAGATTCCTTCGGTATGCCAGTTATCCCTGAAATTTACATAAGATAACAATGTGGAATCGTTGTTTACAACAATATGTCCACCCTGCAATCCGATAAACGCGATGAACAGACCGATGCCGGCACTCACACCTTTCTTTAATGTGGTCGGAATGGCATTGAAAATTGCCTCACGTACATTGGTAAGAGAAAGGATAATAAAGATAATACCTTCGAAGAATACTGCCATCAGGGCTACCTTCCAGGAATATCCCATATTTCCGCATACGGTAAATGCAAAATATGCATTCAATCCCATACCCGGTGCAAGTGCAAACGGATAATTTGCAAGGAGTGCCATTGCAAACGTACCGATAAAGGATGCCAGACAGGTTGCAATCAGCACTGCTGTCGGATCCATTCCTGCCCGTGAAAGCAGGTTCGGGTTTACAGCCAGGATATACGCCATGGTCATAAACGTCGTAATACCGGCGATCACTTCTGTTTTTGCTGTGGTATTATTCTCTTTGAGCTTAAACATTTTCTCTAACATGTTCTCTCCTCCATATTTTATTGTTGTGTAAAAGCACCCTACTATTTTATCATAAAATAATGGAGAAATCCATTCAATTATTTATGTCTCCAGGTACTTCTTGAAAAGAGAACAAGCATCGGGAAAATTTCCAGTCTTCCGGCCAGCATGTCAAAAATCAGCACAAGTTTGGAAAACCAGGAATACACCGAAAAATTACAGGTAGGTCCCACCACATCAAATCCCGGTCCGATATTGTTAAAGCACGCAGCAACCGCAGACACATTTGTTGTCATGGACAGTCCATCAATAGAAATCAAAAGAAAACTTCCGACTAAAATCACACCGTAAGCCGCCAGATAGGTATTTGTATTATTTAATACATCCTCCCCGATCCGGTTTCCATTCATGCGCACAACTTCCACACGCTGCGGGCTTAAAATTCTGCGGATATTTCTGCGCAGGTTTTTCAGAATCAGAAGAAGTCTTCCCATCTTAAGCCCTCCTGCCGTACTGCCTGCACAGGCACCGACAAACATCAGGCACAGCAACAGTGCTTTCGAAAATCCGGGCCACAAATCAAAGTCCGTGCTTGCAAACCCGGTCGTCGTCATGATAGAGGAAACCTGAAATGCCGCATGGCGGATCGTCTCTTCCCAGGAGCCGTACAGTCCCCGGACATTGAACGTAATTAAAAGAATACTGACCACAAATATGATGATATACAGCCGCAGTTCCTGATCTTTGAGCACTTCCTTTACATGCCGGACTAAAAGCAGATAATAACAGCTGAAGTTGATTCCAAACAAAAACATGAAGACCGTACATACATTCTGTATATATGGGCTGTATCCTGCAATACTGTCATTTTGGATTCCGAATCCACCTGTGCCGGCCGTTCCAAAAGCGGTACATACGGCATCAAAAACCGGCATTTTTCCCAACAGGAGAAACAGGAAATTGATGAATGTCAGCACCATGTATATGACGTACAAAATTCTTGCTGTTGTACGCATTTTCGGCACCAGCTTGTTCACATTCGGTCCCGGACTCTCCGCACGCAGCAGATGCATGGTATACCCTTTGCCTCTCTCTCCGTTCGGAGAAAGTGCCAGAAGAAATACAAGTACCCCCATGCCGCCCAGCCAGTGGCTGAAACTCCGCCAGTACTTAATTCCGGGAGAAAGTGCTTCCACATCTCCCAGAATCGAAGAACCTGTGGTTGTAAATCCCGATACAATTTCAAACAGAGCATCGACAAAGTTTGGAATTTCCCTTGAAAAAACAAATGGCAGACACCCGAAAAAACTGATTGCAATCCAGCTTCCGGCTACGCAGACCATCCCTTCCCTCGCAAAAAAACGACGGGTGGAATTTCTGCAAAAATAATACATTAAGGCACCGACTCCGGCAGTGATCAGAATGGACAGCCCAAACCCGTAAACTGCTGCCCGGCTTCCGGTATACAGACTGATTAAAAGTGCCGGAACCATAAACCCTGCTTCCACAATTAAGATCTGGGAAAGAAATTTTCCCATCATTTTATAATTCATAGCATCCTCACTCGAAAATATCATTCAGCTGCAAAAGTGTCATCCCACCCTTTGCAACGATAATCACGGAATTTCCAGCCTCATACATGGAATCTCCGTTTGGAATCTCCGTTTTACTTCCATGGCTGATACATGCGATCAGTATATTGCGTTTCAGGCGGATATTACGCAATGGTTCCCCGATATGTTTTGTGTCGGCATCTACGACAAACTCCAATGCTTCTGCCTGTCCTTCTGCAATATTGTGCAGTGTCAGTGCTGCACCTGTTGTATTCTGCATGGCACGGACATAACGGACAATCGTATTGCAGCAGAGTTCTTTCGGGCAGATTACACTGCCAAGTCCCAGACTGTCCTGCATACTGTTATTTTCCATATGACCGACTTTCGTAATCACCTGTGGCACTCCACAGGTCTGCGCATACAGCGAAATAATCATATTCATTTCATCCATGCCGGTCATGGTTACAACGGCGTCACAATCATGGATGCCTTCACTTTCAAGCAGAAACTGACTGCTGGCATCCCCGTGTATGATACATACTTCCGGTGGAAGTTTGCCGGATAATTCTTCACAGCGCGCTTCATCCTGCTCAATCAGCAGCACACTGACACCTTCTTTTGCCAGCCAGGTCGACAGATAATAACCGATTCTTCCGCCACCGCAGATAATTACACGCTTTGCCTTGTGCGTGATAATGCCAAGATTGCGCAGAAGCTGTGTCAGCATCTCAGCAGTTGCCGTAATAAACAGATGATCCCCCTCCCGGAGAATAAAATGTCCGGATGGAATCTCCACAACCCCTCCGCGGCTCACTGCGCAGACAAGCACCTTGCATTTGACAACATTTTCCAGATTCATCAGTGCCACATCGCAGAGTTTACTTCCTTTTTGAATCCGCAGCTCCACGATTTCCACACGGCTTTTTGCAAATGTTTCCCTCTGCAGGAAGCCCGGATAGCGAATCAGCCGTTCAATCTCGCGCGCCGCCTGTTTTTCCGGATTCACCATAAGCGAAAGGGAATAGACATCCCGCATGGTAAAAATCTGCTTGCCGTATTCGGGATTACGGATTCTTGCAATGGTGTGAATTCTCGGATTCAGACCATGGGCAGTCATACCACCTGTCTCTTATACACATCTGACGCTGCCGACGATC
>ENA-OYWE01000787-OYWE01000787.1-human-gut-metagenome-genome-assembly--contig:-NODE-787-length-9903-cov-4.916125_pt1 | contig 9903 bp, 6 predicted proteins | sample MGYA00244166_ERZ653389 | MGnify/ENA primary metagenome ERZ653389 (study PRJEB26926, sample SAMN06165040) | human gut metagenome | biome: ENVO:00009003; feature: ENVO:2100002; material: ENVO:00002003... | reverse complement strand
CTTATGCGATCGTCGGCAGCGTCAGATGTGTATAAGAGACAGGGCATGGGCCTTGCAAAACGGCGTCAATCTCATTTGCCTTGACGATGAAATCAAACAGGTGGAAAAGAATTATTACGTTCACGAGCAGCATCTGATTGAGAACAAGCGGAAGAATACGGTCAAGAAAGCCTGTCTGTCGATTGTGACCGGCATGCTGCCATACATCGACCGTATCGTCAACGAAACCCGCAAGTTGAATACGGAACTGCTCACCCGCACTGAGGAGGTAAAGCGCAACCGGATTACCTACATCGATGAACTGATTACCCAGATCAATGAATATAACGAGATATTGGCATTGTGGATCAAAGTCCGCCAGGGTGCCTTGAGCCTTCACATTGAGAGTTTCCCGCTGCAACCTTTGTTTGCGGTGGTTGAAAAGAGCCGGAGAGCCTACGAGACGAAGCATCAGACGTTGCTCATTACTCCGACCGATGCTGTGGTAAAGGCCGACAGGGCACTGACATTGTTTATGATCAATACGCTGGCGGAAAACGCCCGTAAGTACACGCCGGAAGGAGGGAAAATCCATATCTATGCCGAAGAGACCGAAGACTATATCGAGATATCGGTTGCCGATACTGGTATCGGACTGTCTGCCAAGGACATTTCCCACATTCTGGATGAAAAAGTATATGATTCGTCTGCCATCGGTATGGAAGATGCAGCAGATACATCGGTCTTGAAGAAGCAGAAAGGACACGGATTCGGGTTGATGAACTGCAAGGGTATCATTGAGAAATACCGGAAAACCAATCCCGTATTCGGAGTCTGCCGCTTCTTTATTGAAAGTGCTCTGGGAAAAGGAAGCCGTTTTTGTTTCCGTCTCCCCAAAGGCATGAAAAGAATCGGAGTGCTGTTGTGGGGATGGATATTGCTGGCAGGAACGGGATGTACGTTTACCCAGCCCGAAAGTGCAGTTCCCTCTGCCTTGCCTGCCGACACGCTGCTGAACACGGCCAACCAATACGCCAATAAGGTTTATCAATGCAATGTGGACGGAGAATATGCCCAGGCCCTGGTCTTTGCCGACAGTGTATTCAAATACATGAATACGCATTACCTGGCTACCTCCGGACGGAAGGCTCCGTTGCTGAAAATATACAACGAAGATTTCACTGCGGCAGAGCAGCAATGGCTGGAAGATGAGTTTGATACCGATTACTACATTCTGCTGGATGTGCGCAACGAGGCAGCAGTAGCCGGACTGGCGTTGAAGAATTTTGCCATTTATTACTACAATAACATGGTGTACACTTCGTTGTACAAGCAAATCAGCAAGGACCGGTCGCTGGAACAGTATTGCAGTCAGATGCAGCAATCTGCCAGCAACAAACTGATTGCCATTACCCTGCTGGTGCTGCTGGTAGTGATTTGCCTGGGAGGATACTACATCCTGTTTATCCGCCGGCGCCTGCAGTACCGTTATCAGATGGAGCAGGTCTTCATTGCCAACAAAGCCATATCTTCGTTCATACAGACATTCGACAAGGCCGATGAAACCTTCTTCCAGTCGCTGTTGTACAAACTGGGAGATGAAATCAAGGAACTTATCTCTTTTACGGACATGGCAATGGTCATCAATGACGAGGATACCTCAAGCCTGCAATATCATTATCTGTCGCAGCCTTCTCCGCGGATTACCCAGCAGTTGGAATGGGCGTTCGCTCACCCCGACGTACCTTGTTATGCCGACGGCAACTGGCTGCTTTTCCCTCTGTTGCTGGAGTTGGGAAATGAGCGTTTCTGCATGGGGGCGCTGGCAGTGAAGACGACCTACCTGCCGGTACGTGAAGCCGACAAGCTCTTGCTGGAACTGGTGGTGAGCTGTCTTTCGGCCATGCTCTATCAGGTAGTGGTCCGGGTGAAGAGAAAATCCAACGATATCGAACTGGCTCAGGACGATGCTTCGCGGATTATTTACGAGGAAAACATGCTCCACGTACAGAACATGGTATTGGACAATTGCCTGTCTACCATCAAGCACGAGACCATCTATTATCCGAACCGAATCAAACAGATCATCGAGAAACTGTCTGCTGAAACGGCCGAAGGAAAGGATGAAGAAAGCAAGAGTCTGGAAGAAGTGGAAGAACTGATCGGTTATTACAAGGAAATCTTTACCTTGCTCAGTTCCTGTGCCGCACGCCAGCTCGATGAGGTAACCTTCCGGCGCACGGAGATTCCGGTAACCCTTCTTTGCGATCATATCCACAAATATTTGCGGAAATCAACTGCCAGACTGAGTGAGCGCATCGAGATTGCGATTGATGCGCCGTCCGACCTGAAGGTGAGCGGAGACAAGGTACTTCTCTTCCTTCTGCTGGAAAGTCTGGTAAATGACGCCGTCCGTTACCGGGTATCCGGGCAACTGCATCTTCGTGTGCGTCCCGACGGACAGTTTGTACGGTTCGACTTTACGGATAACCGCCGGACCTTCTCTCAGGAGGAATTGAATGAGCTCTTCTATCCCCGGAAGGAGAAAATCTATCTGGAAAACGGAAAAGAGTTAGTCGGTACGGAATATCTGATATGCAAGCAAATCATTCGTGAACACGATGAATACGCCGGATGCCGGGGCTGCCGCATCAACGCCCAAAGTGCCGGAGATGGCGGATTCACCGTGTGGTTTACCATCCCATTGAAAAAATAAACAGAAACAAATAGCTATGGAAAAATTTAAAGTCATTATTGTAGAAGATGTCAAGCTGGAGCTGAAAGGCACCGAAGAAATATTCAGAAACGAAATTCCCAACGCAGAGGTCATCGGTACGGCCATGACGGAAACTGATTTCTGGGAACTGCTGGCCAAGCAGATGCCCGATATGGTCTTGCTGGACTTAGGACTGGGTGGTTCCACTACCATCGGTGTGGAAATCTGTGCCCGCCTGCATCGGGAGCATCCTTCCTTGAAGGTACTGATCTTTACCGGTGAGGTTCTGAATGAGAAACTGTGGGTAGATGCCTTGCAGGCAGGAGCGGACGGTATTATCCTGAAGACAGGAGAACTGCTGACGGCAACCGATGTGGAAGCGGTGATGGCAGGAAAGAAACTGGTGTTCAATTATCCGATCCTGGAAAAGATTGTGGAACGCTTCAAACAGTCGGTATGTGCCGAGCAAAAGCGGCAGGAAGCCATCATCCACTATGACATCGACGAATACGACGAGCGTCTGCTGCGTCATCTTGCACTGGGATATACCAAGGAAATGATTACCAACCTGCGGGCGATGCCGTTCGGTATCAAATCCATCGAGAAGCGGCAGAATGACCTGATCAGCCGTCTGTTCCGCCCAGAAGAACGTACGGGAGTCAATGCCTGCCGGCTGGTTACCCGTGCCCTGGAACTGAGAATTTTGGACATAGACAATCTGGAACCCGATGAAGAATAGACATTACATACATCCGGCTACCCTGTTCTTTGTATTGTCCGTTGTCGTCGTATTGCTTTCCTGGATAGGCAACATCTACGGATGGGAAGGTGTGCGCAACCTGCTCAGTGCCGAAGGCCTGCGCTGGAAGTTGCGTACCGTGGGAGATACCTTCCTGAACGTACCTTTCCTGGGCGACATGATGATTCTCTTTCTCGGAGGCGGCCTGGCCGTACACTCCGGATGGAGTGCCGCAAGTCTTAAGTTGCTGAAGAAAAGAAGCCAACTGTCGCGGCGGGAACTGAAAGCCTGGCTCATGGGGACGGTCTGCGGAATCATCATCCTGCTGTTATGGGGAATACTTGCCTGGGGGCCATGGGGAGGATTGCGAAGCATCAGCGGAGGGATGTCAGATTCTCCGCTGCAGGAGGGGAGTGCCTGCATACTTTCTGCTATCCTGGGTATCACCGGACTGGTCTATGGCTATGCAGTCGATTTCTATCATTCCGACAAGGACATTGTCCGCGGAATGGCCTTCGGCTTCATCCGTTTTCCCGAATTTTTCGTCACTCTTTTTTTCGTGGTACAGTTTTTCGGGGACCTGGAATATACCCGTCTGACGCAATGTCTGGGCATACAGACCGGAATCATGAAAATCATCTATGTTTTGTCCATTCTTCTTTCGTTAAGCTTTGCGTTAGGCAAAAAAAAGTCTATCTTTGCGCACATTAATTAATCAACTAAATAAAAAAGGTATGAATAAAATGATGTTGCTGGCTGCTGCCGGCGTGTTTGCTTTGGCTTCTTGCCAGGAAAAAAGCGGATATACCATCAAAGGTACATCTGAAGGAATTAAAGATGGTGAGGTTGTTTACCTGCAGGATATGGTAGACGGTGAATTGGTGAAATTGGACTCTGCGGTAGTAACTCAGGGAGCTTTTGAATTCAAGGGTACTCCTGATTCAGTTACTGTAAGCCGTTATGTAACTTATATGAAAGACAACCTCCGCCTGTTGTCAATGGTGTTCCTGGAAAACGGAAACATTCAGGTACATCTGGAACGCGGAAACAACAAGGTATCCGGAACATTGTGCAACGATGCTTACCAGCAGTTCATGGATAAATACATTGCCATGAACAAGGAAATGAATCAGATTTACCGCACTATGCGTACTGACTCTACACTGACTGACGATCAGTTGAAGGAAATGGAAGCACAGCTGACACAGAAAGACAGCCTGAACAACGTAATGGTTTGCGAAACTGTAGAAGCTAACATCGGCAACCTGATGGGTGTACAGTTGCTGGCTACTTACGCCGATGCTTTCGAACTGGACAAGGTAAAGGAATTGCTGGGTAAGGTACCTGCATCTTATACAAACAATCCGGAAATCCTGCAGTTGAAAGAACGTGTAGAAATCCTGAGCAAGACTGCAGTAGGTCAGAAATACACTGACTTCTCAATGAATACTCCGGAAGGTGAAACAGTTAAACTGTCAGACTTCGTATCAAAGAACAAGTATACTTTGATTGATTTCTGGGCTAGCTGGTGCGGACCTTGCCGTAAGGAAATGCCGAACGTAGTGGCTGCTTACAAGGCTTACCAGGCAAAAGGTTTCGGTATCGTAGGTGTTTCTTTGGATAACGATGCAGAAGCTTGGAAACGTGCCATCAAAGACCTGAACATCACTTGGGCTCAGATGTCTGACCTGAAAGGATGGGCTTGCGAAGGTGCTAAGTTGTACGGTGTACGTGCCATCCCTGCAACAGTATTGGTTGACCAGGAAGGTACTATCATTGCGCGCGACTTGCGTGGTGATGACATCGCTGCTAAATTGGCTGAACTGCTGAAATAAGTTGCTGAAAACAATATAGTCACTGCATTATAAAATCTCCCTATTCTGCCGTAAAGGTAGGATGGGGAGATTTTTCTTTATCTATCTTCGAGGGTATTCCGGGAATCCTGCAGGAAACAAGATGTTTGTCGGTCTCACATCTGCTGCCAAACGCTGATTGAACATTACATCAAGGGGGACAACGCAATGAGCGCAATGCTTGCAGCGTTTCGCATCACATCGCTTTGAAGACACTCAGGTATAAATTGAAACGTGAAAAGAAGGATGCAGTTCTTTATATACACAACCGGCCGGAGAATTCTTTCGTATCTGAAAGTTTTCTCCGGCCGGCTATATTCAGTGCGGTCGACCGCGCTCCGGTACCAGTACTGTTCTGTTACGGTTTTCCCGTCTTATTTTCCATACTTCTCAATCAGCTCACCTGCTACCGTATCACCCATTTCACTGGCTTTCTGCAAATGCGCCAATCCTTCTTTCTTCTTTCCATGCTGCAGTTCCGCATATCCCAGCATACGGTAAGTCGAAGCCTCGTCCGGGTTCAGCGTCAATGCCTTCTCCAGTGCCTGGATGGCTTCTTCCAAGCGGTTCAGACGCAGATGAATACCTCCTTTTTCTGCCCAATAACCGGCATTCGAAGGATCCATTTCAATGGCCTGGTTGATGTCATTGATGGCCTGCTGATACATTCTGCACTGCATTTCCGCCTGTTCACGGATCAGATAGAATTCGGCAGATACCCGTCCCATCATCGCATCATGGAACAGATTATAATCGATGACAGCCTCCCGATACATCTTACTATCCAGCTTCAGTCGCGCTCTCTCATAGATGTAAGGAGCCGCCTCCTGTCCGTAAGGCTGATTATAAGTGCTTACGGCACTGTCCAGCAAGGCAATCACTTCTTTCTTGTCACTGCCTTCTGTCAGTTCCTTGGCCTTTGCCGCTGCATAATAGCTCGCTGCAGAAGCCAGGTTGCTCTTGTTCACCTGCTCGTAAGCTCCATAAGCCTCCGGATATTTCTGCATGGCAAAATAGATATCTCCCTGCAGCTGGTAATAAATCGGTTCCTGAGCCGCCTCCAGTGCCTGGTTTACTTCCGAGAGTGCCCGTTCATAGTCCCATCCTTTCTGACGCTTGTCCGCTTCAGTATTCACCACGTACGAGTGAATCAGTTTGGCAATCTGGTAATGTGCCTCGTCCTTCTTGGCACTGACCTCTTCCGCCTTCTTGATGTCCTCTTCTGCCAGCGCTACATCCGCTTCCGCACCCGTATTGATGTAATACGTTGCACGACGGATATATCCTTCCATGTTCTGCGGATACTGACCAATGAAATCATTCAGCAAATTCAGGTAATCTTCCGCTTTCAACTGCGAAGAAGCCATATACAGATACACCAACGCCTGCGACTCGTCTTCCGGCAGTCCCTTCTTGATTCCGATGGTATTCAGCGTATAATCGTTGAATGACAAAGCCGAAATGCTCAGCGCAGCCGCATAGTCTACACCGATGGCATAACTCTCTTTTCCGTCCTTGTCCGTGCTTTTCTGCATCAGTCCCAGCACCTCACCTCCGGCATTCATCACCGGACAGCTCACCGATTTGTCCGTAGCCTGCAGGTTCAGTGTATAATACAACGACTGGTTGCCGATGCTGTCCACCTTTGCCACCGTACCGCTCAGACCTGCTTCCGCCTTCTGGGTAGCGTAGGGGAGCAGGTAGACCGTTTCGCCCTTGCTCACACCCGTCGGAGCCATGGTCAGCGCCACAATCTTCTTGTCGGCCACTGTCTTGAACTTGATTACATCGTACATGTCATTCGCTCCCATGATGTAGCGCACAGGCAATTCCTTGCCGTCGGCCGTAATGACTACCGCATGATCCGCACCCTTAAAGAGCGAATAATCCGAAACAGCCGTTCCGTTCTCATCGATATAAAAGCCGTTTCCGGTATTCAGGATCTTATTGTCGGCCGTATAGGTGATTACAGAGAATACCGCCTTGCGAGCCTTGTTGGCCCATTTGGGAAGTCCCTGAGCCATCCCCGTATGAAAAAGCATTCCGCAAGCCAGTATACAGATTATTTTCTTCATGATTCCATTAATTTAAATACATCCTACCTTTATTTTTCTTCGGAGAAGCCGCGCTGCTTCACTGCCTCATAAATCAAGATTCCCGCAGCCACCGATACGTTCAGTGACTCAATGTTTCCGAACAGCGGAATCTTGATCCACTCGTCGCAGAGTGCCAGGTGCTCATAAGGCACTCCCGTATCTTCCGCACCCATGATGATGCAGGTAGGATCGGTATAACAAGCCTTGGTATAGTCGTAGTCTCCCTTTTCCGTAGCCGCTACAATCTTGAAGCCGCAATCCTTCAGGTACTTGATGGTCTGCGTCAGGTTGCTCTCACGGCATACCGGCAGCGTGTGCAGGGCACCGGCCGAAGTCTTGATGGCATCCGCATTCACGCTCACGCTGTTCTTCGAAGGAATTACAATGGCATCGACTCCGGCACACTCACACGTACGGGCGATGGCACCGAAATTGCGCACGTCGGTCACCCCGTCGAGCATGATGAGCAACGGATTCTTTCCCTGTTCGAAAAGATAGGGAACGATGTCTTCCGTCCGCTGATAGGCAATGGGAGAGATGAAAGCCACGACTCCCTGATGATTCTTCTTCGTAATGCGGTTCAGGCGTTCCACCGGTACGCGCTGCACCGGAATAAACGTATCCTTCAGTACGGCAAAAAGCTCTTTCGACAAATCGCTCTGAATATCCTTCTTCACCAGTACCTTGTCGATTTCCTTTCCGGCCTGTACCGCTTCAATCACGGCTCTGACGCCAAATATCATTTCATTTTTCTCAAACATATCACTTTCTTAATTTGTCATTTATACTTATTTCTCTAGCCCCAGCAGCACCCTTGCATTGTTGAGTGCCGCCTCAGTCAGTGTCGTACCGCTCAGCATGTTGGCAATCTCCTTCACCCGTTCTTCCTTGTCCAGCAGACGGATGTGGCTGAGGGTACCGGTTTCCGTATCTTCCTTATATACCTTGTAGTGGGCAATTCCCCTGGCTGCAATCTGCGGCAGGTGCGTAATGCTGATGACCTGCCGGTTCTGCCGTCCCATGTCCTCCATTATCAGAGCCATCTTCTCAGCGATGGAACCGGAGACTCCGGTATCGATTTCATCGAAGATGATGGTCGGCAACTTCACCGCTCCGGCAATCATGGCCTTGAGCGAAAGCATCACACGCGCAATCTCACCGCCCGAAGCGATGGATGCCACATTCTGCAGCGTACCGTTCTTGTTGGCCGAGAACAGGAAGGTCACACTGTCCATTCCCTTGCTGTCGGGCTCTTTGCGGGCCGACATGTCGACGGCAAAACGTACGTTGGGCATTCCCAGCGGCACGAGCAGTGCCTGCATCTGTGCCTCGATGTAACGTGCGGCCTCCGATCTGACAGCAGTAAGGGCTGCAGCCTCCTTCAACACCTGTGCGTAGAGTTCCTCCTTCTGACGGTTCAGTGCCGCAATGCGGTCGTCGAACGAAGTAATCGCTTCCAGTTGCTCACGGTACTTGTCAGTCAGTGCAATCAGCTCCTCCAGACTTTCCACCCGGTGCTTCTGCTGCAGGTTGTATATCAGGTTCAGCCGTTCGTTCACAAAATCCAGCCGTCCCGGATTGAACTCCACTTCTTCTTCCGCCACCGAGAAATCGTGTCCGATATCCTTCAGTTCGATGTAGCAGCTGTGAAGCCGCTCGCGCCATTCGTCAGCCTGCGGATACACCCGCGAAATACCCTGAAGCAACTGGATGCATTCCTTCACCATCGAAAGCGCTCCGTTTTCCTCCCCGTCAATCAGTTGTCCCGCACGGTACAGTCCCGCCTTGATTTCTTCGGCATGACTGAGCATCTCCGCTTCCTGTTCCAGGGCAGTCAGTTCACCCTCCTTCAGATCCGCATCCTCCAGCTGTTCCAACTGAAAACGGATGTAGTCCTCGTCCTGACGGCTCTTCTCTGCCTGCGCAATGAAATCCTCCAGTTCCCTGCACACCCCCTTGTAGCGTCCGTAAAGCTCCTGGTAACGGTTCAACAGAGCTTCGTCCTGCACCAGGATGTCCAGGATATTCAACTGAAATCCTTCCTTGTTCAGCAATAGGTTCTGATGCTGGGAATGCACGTCAATCAGCAGTTCTCCCAACTCCTTCATCTGAGCCAATGAAGCAGGCGTGTCATTGATGAATGCCCGGCTCTTGCCCGAAGCGGACACCTCGCGGCGCAGGATGCATTCTTCCTCGTACTCCAACTCATTCTCCTCAAAGAAAGGCTGCATACCGTAAGCGGAAATATCAAAACGGGCCTCGATAATGCACTTCGAAGCTCCTACACGAATGGCTTTCACATCGGCACGCTGTCCCAGCAGCAGACCGATGGCACCCAGAATAATGGATTTTCCAGCACCGGTCTCACCCGTTATCACCGAGAAACCGCTGCTGAAGCTGATATCGAGCTTTTCAATAAGCGCATAATTCTGTATGTAAAGCGAACGCAACATAAGGATATTGACGATTTACGATTTACTATCTGTCTCTTATACACATCTGACGCTGCCGACGATCGCA
>ENA-OYWE01000784-OYWE01000784.1-human-gut-metagenome-genome-assembly--contig:-NODE-784-length-9925-cov-17.155218_pt1 | contig 9925 bp, 9 predicted proteins | sample MGYA00244166_ERZ653389 | MGnify/ENA primary metagenome ERZ653389 (study PRJEB26926, sample SAMN06165040) | human gut metagenome | biome: ENVO:00009003; feature: ENVO:2100002; material: ENVO:00002003... | reverse complement strand
AACCTCAACCGTTTCAAGCTTCTTCAAACCTTTTGCCGCCGTCTCTTTATATCCTTTTTCGGCCAGCTTGTTTTTAATCTGATAACATCCTTCTTCTGAGTAATACAAAGCAAAATGCTTTTTCAAATCAAACGGCTTTACCGCAGTGGTAAAATCAACCGACAAAATTTGTTCGGGATTGTCGTCATCCTGCTCATTGCGGACGATTGAAGATTTTACGGATTTAACCTTGAAAAAGCTCGAACTGCTGGGAATTTTGACCGTTGCGGTCAATTCCTTTTTCAGCGGCTTTTTGTTATAGGCGTTCTCCGCTCCGGCAACGCTAATTTTGACGAAATCCTCTGCCGAACTTATCTTCACGGGCGACGAAACGACATGCAGTATCTTGTCAAAATCGCTCACCTTGTACGTAAAATCGTATTTCTCGCCGCTGACAGCTTTGACCGAAATCTTATCTTTAAGGTTTTGCACATTCAACGGATAGTTAAAGCTGAAACTTGCCGTTGCCGCTTTGTCCTTAATGTTTTTCGGATTTTCATAAAAAGCTTCGCTTGTCACCTTTCCTTCAAATGCCGGAGACGAGAAGCTAAACTCCCGGTCCCGCACCTTAATCTGGGGGTTAAATATTTCATTGCCAAGCCTGACTTCATAAGTCGTCCCCGGAATCCAGTCCTCCTCCGGCATAAAACACAACACTCTGTCGCTGTTCCAACTCCAGCTGCCGCGCACCGCCGGATGCATAGTGATGCCGCTTTCCAATTTCACGTAAAGCTTGTCAAGCCGCGCTGCCGGCTGACTGAAAGAAACGCAGGCCGGGCTTATCACAAGCTTATCCCCAGCCGTGTAGGAATTTGCCGGCTCTTCGATTCGTTCCGGTCGGGAAGCCAGCGTTTCGCTGCCGCTCAGCTGAAAACCGCTAAAGAAAAAATACCAGACTAAGCCTGCACACGCCAAAAGGGCTCCCCCGGCCAAACCTGCAATTACAGCGGTTTTCTTCGAAAAAAATTTTACGGACATCATCCCCTCCACCTCAGATTTTGATAAAAAAATAATAACAGTCAGAAGTTAAATGGCAAGACAATTACGGTTTATGCAACGCTGGCAATCAACATATATTATATTGTAAATCAAAGTACTGATTGAAATACCCGGCACCGTGATTATTTTTTTTGCGTTAGGCTCATTAAGGAGAATGTTTATGAACACAATATTAAAATACGTATTCTACGCCGTTATCGTCGTCATCATCTACCTGGTCGGCAGAGGAATTTACGAAAGTAACGTCAGCAAACAAAATTCTGACGCCCAAACCATCGACAGAATAAACCCCAATGTTCAAAGCCGTGCTTCTGACAATCAGAAAACAGGGCAAAATGACCAACAAGGAGAATTAAAAATGTCACAAAATGATTTAAACAATGACGTTTGGGAAAAGACCAAAGAAACGTCAAACGATGCTTGGGAGGCCACTAAAGAGGAATCTGCCAAAGCTTGGGACAAAACCAAAGAAGTCAGCAGCGATGCCTGGGAAGCTACCAAAGAAGGTGCATCCAAAGCCGGAAATGCGGTTTCCGACACCACAAACGATGCTTGGGAGGCCACTAAAGAGGGATCTGCCAAAGCTTGGGACAAAACCAAAGAAGTCAGCAGCGATGCCTGGGAAGCCACCAAAGAAGGCGCATCCAAAGCCGGAAATGCGGTTTCCGACACCACAAACGATGCCTGGGAGGCCACTAAAGAGGGATCTGCCAAAGCCTGGGACAAAACCAAAGAAGTCAGCAGCGATGCCTGGGAAGCTACCAAAGAAGGAGCCGCTAAAGTCGGCGATGCTGTTTCCGATACCGCAGACAAAGCCGTTGCACCGACAGACGCCCCGGCCTACAATCCCCAAACCGGAAACCGTCCCGCCCAACCGGAAAACCGCACATACTAAACGCGGCGGCGGATTTTCACTCACGCTCAAAATTAAAAAGGCTGTTGAAGAATCTCAACAGCCTTTTAATAGTATTAGTTTAAGAAACGAAACTAAACAATGATATGCGGAACAAAATTGCTGGCATCAACCGTAATTCGCCCCGATTGTTCGCGAATACCCAGACCACAGGCTTCTCCGCCGATAACCCAGCCGCCCAAAATCGGATACTTTCCGCCATAATCTTGCAAATCCGCCAGTTCCTGATAAACATACCCTTCTTCGCCGTATTCGCCGGATGTACGTTCCAGACAAAAACCGTTTCGGATAAGTTCCACATTGCATCCTTCCCGAGAAAAAATCGGCTTTTTGCAATAGGATTTCAGCTTGTCAGCCTCAAAATAAGCCGGCAAAACATAAGGACTGTCAGGATACATCTCATACAAAAACGGCAACAGTGCCTTGTTGGACATCAGGCATTTCCACAACGGCTCAATCCAACACATATCGGTAACGCAGCCGCCCATGTTTTCCTTAAACATCGTTTCCCATGGATAAAGCTTGAACAGACAGTTAATCGGTTCACCGTCGGGCGTCATCAGACATTCCCCGATGGCAATGTCTCTCAAATCCAGCTCGGCTGTCCTAAGCCCGGCATCATAAGCCGTCGACATAATATATGCCATCGTGCTGTAGTCCTCCGGACAATCCGTCAGAGATGCAAAGTGATAAATGTCGCACTTGTAAACGTCATGAATGTCTTTCCACGACTGTATCAGCGCCTCGTGAAGAGAGTTAAACTGATCTGCTTCGGGAAAAACCGCTTCTTTCCACTGCCATTGCACCAACGCAGACTCAATCAGCGTTGTCGGCGTATCAGCGTTAAATTCCAACAACTTGGGCACACCGTCAACATAAGCGAAGTCAAACCGTCCGTATAAGGACAAATCATCATCTTCCCAGCTTTGTCTGATAAAAGGGCGCATTTCTTTGGGAATACACAGCTTATCCAGCTTTTCTTCATCATAAAGGCAGGCCTCAGCCACGTTGCAATACATTTGATAACAGGTGTTTATGGCCTGTTCGAGCTCTTCAACTTCTTTGGCGGAAAAACGATAATATGCGTTTTCCAACCAATATTCTTTGTGAAACACAAATCCGATTTTCTCAAGTTCTCCCATATATCCGGGACGCGGAGCTATTTTAATTCTTTCCATATTCTGTTGATTTTATGCACCAAATGACGAACCTTTTGAACTGCTGCCAAACGACTTTCCGGTAGAAGCCGGTTTGCCGGAACTCTTATAGCCGCTTCCGGTACTTGGCTTAACTGATGACGACCGCTGATATACGTTTGGACTGGCCGTTGCAGGAGGATTTACCCTGATACCCGAAGAGTTTGTCCAGTTTCCCGTCCCCGGATAATAATAATGAGACTGACCGCCGCCCGAGGGCATAAACAGCCAGCGCATCAACATCGCGTCATAAATCCACGAATTTCCGTGAGAGTCTTTATGCTCCTGTTTATCCTTCGGATTTTCCGGCAGCTGATCTTTATGAACGCAGGATACAAACAACGACAACGATAATCCCGCCGCCATTGCCAAAAAACTTTTTCTTTTCATACGACATAAAATTTTAATAGTTAATAAATTAATTGACAAAATAAGTCTTATTATCGGGTAACATACTATGGTGTCAGTGCTAAAAGTCAAGCACAAAAAAACGCCCGGCACCATTCGGTACAGGGCGTTTAAGGCTGTAAAACCGTCATTTTGAGCCGAACAGGCGCTTCCTCTCCGCGGCAAAGACCGCATTGTCGGACACCGCGTCCAGCTTTCCCTTCCGCACGGCTTCCGTATAGAGGGAAATCTTGTAGTCAATTTTTTCCATATGCTGCTTGAGCTGAGCCATCTGTTCTTCCAAACGAACCTTTTGCCGCTTAAACATTTCCAAACGCTTTTCTAAAGTAGCATCACCTTCAATATACCAATCAATGTATTGTTTTATGCCTTTCAGCGGCATTCCGGTTCCCTTCAGACATTCAATCATCTGCAGCCAGCCGATGTCTTCATCTGAAAAAATTCTCAGTCCCGAACCGGTCTTCTTCACAAAAGGAAGCAGCCCTTCCTTTTCATAATAACGCAGAGTGTGAGCGGTTAACCCCATCTTTTCTGCAACTTGTCCGATTGAATATCCCATTATTGTTTCCTCCTTGTCTTCAGGTAATGAAATTTTGCAACAAAAGTCAACACAATACTTGACTTAGAGTAACCTCCAACCCCTTTTTTTGCCACAAAATTAAGCTGTTTTGAGGCTTAATTAAAAAAAATACATCTTTAGAATAAAAACTATTGACTTAGAGTTAACTCTAAAATGTATGCTTAACCTATATCGATTCGCAAATATTTTTAAGAGGAGACCTTGTATGATATCCTGTGCTGTGACAACGTCGTTCTTAGGCTGTCTGGTAACTATGTTTCTGTTTATCCGCTACGTCTGGTTTTTGGGACTGAGTCCTTTGGCCAACGCCGCAGCGCTTGTTGCCCTTCTGTTAATAGGCTGTTTCCCGCTGCTTGTCAGCTACCGGTTTGAAAACGCTCTGGGCAGCCTTTATCCCTGCTACAGATACGGACTATATTATGTCTTTATCAGTGCCATTATCTTGTTGACGCTCACTTTGGTTACTGATGCCGTCTGGTTCGCCGGATACAAATTCGGCTGGTTCGACTGCCTGCCCTACTCTCGTGAATTTTGCATAAAATATAACCTGTGGCTTGTCGGCGCGGCAGCTTTGTTCGGAGCATATGCCCTCTATGCCGGCACTAAAATTCCCGATTTCAAGGAAATCACGCTTTCTTCTCCGCAAATAAACCGCAAAAGAACCATCGTCGTTCTCAGCGATCTCCACATTCACCGGGTCATCAATCCTGAAAAAATAAAAGGCATCGTCGCTAAGACCAATGCTCAAAATCCGGATATAATTCTGCTGGCCGGAGACGTCATTGACGACAACGTCAAGTCCGTATCCTCAACGATTTCTCTGTTGAAAGGGCTAAAAGCCAAAGAAGGCATTTACTTCGTAACGGGAAACCACGAATTTTATGCCGGTTACAAACCGACTGTCGAAACGCTGAAAAAGCTTGGCTTTACCTTTTTGGAAAACGGCGGCGTATCTCTTGAAGACATCTATATTGCCGGCATTCCCGATACTTTCAGCGGTCATTTCTACGGCAAAAATGCCGATTTGGAAAAAACCTTTGCCGAAAGCGGTGACAACCGGTATCGGATACTGCTTTCGCACACGCCGACCGACTTTGGCAGACAAAACAACTTTAACCTGGAAATCTCCGGCCATACTCACGGCGGACAGATATTCCCGTTCCATATTCTCACTTTGCTGCACAACAAATATCTGGCCGGCCTGTACAAAATGGAAAACAACGCCCATATTTACGTAACCCGCGGCGCCGGACAATGGGGACCGCAAATGCGGTTTCTCGCCCCGTCCGAAATCACCGTTATCAAACTCACCCCGTCGAAAGGAAACAACTGATGAAAACACCTTTGCTGCTTGCCTGCGCAAGTGCTGCCGTCTTAACTTTCTCAACTTTATGTAAGGCTCAGGAAATGAAAAAAGCACCTATAGATACCATTTTTGAACAAGGAGAAATCAATCCCTACGGAAAATTCTTCACCGGTCAGACCTACCTCACCATGCTCAACACTAACGATGAGCTCTTCAACGCCCCGATAGGCAACGTTACGTTTGAACCCGGAGCCCGAACCAACTGGCATAAGCACAGCGGCGGACAGATTTTGCTGGTTCTTGCCGGAGAAGGACGATATCAGGAACGCGGCCAAAACATTCGCACCCTGAAAAAAGGCGATGTCGTCCGTATAGCCCCTGATATTGAGCATTGGCACGGCGCGGCCCCCGACAGCTGGTTCACCCACATATCCCTGGAAACCAACCTGCCTGACAACAAGGCAACCTGGCTTGAACCGGTGACCGACGAGGAATACAAATAATGAAAAAAATGCTGTTGCCGGCAAAAAAATCATTCCGTTTATGACCCATGGCGGCAGCGGTTTCGGACACAGTCTTGCCGACATCAGAACGTTGGCTCCCCAGGCTGAAATAATCGAAGGCGAAGCTTTTTACGGAAGCCGCGCTTCAAATTCCCAAAACGATGTAAACAAATGGATTAAAGGACTCCAAAATGACTAAAAAAGTACTTATTCTCTCTTCCAGCTACCGCAAAGGCGGCAATTCCGACACGCTCTGCGACCAGTTTGCCAAAGGAGCCGCCGAAGTGGGAAACGAAGTTGAAAAAATATTCGTTAATGATAAAAACATAGCCTATTGCAAAGGCTGCGGCGTTTGCAACACCTCCCACAAATGCGTCATCAAAGACGACATGGCCGAAATTCTCGACAAGATGGTAAGTGCCGACGTCATTGTCATGGCAACGCCTGTTTATTTTTACAGTATGAACGGACAAATGAAAACCCTGATTGACCGCACGGTACCCCGTTACGAAGAAATCAGCGGCAAAGACTTTTATTTCATTGTTGCCGCCGCCGACACCAGCCACGCCAATATGGAAAAAACGCTGGACGGTTTTCGCGGATTCACGGAGGACTGTCTCCCCGATGCCAGGGAAAAAGGCGTCATCTACGGTACCGGTGCCTGGCAGATTGGCGACATCAAACGCTCTCCGGCCATGCAACAAGCTTATGAAATGGGCAAAAACGTCTGAACAAAGAAGCCTGCGAAAAGCAGGCTTCTTATTTTCTCTCGTTGCAATATTCGCCAAAAGCTGCGCTTGCGGCAAATTCTGACCTTATTCAATGACAAAATCTTCTTCATATTCAACAAAATGGCGAATGCCCCGATAATGGTTCAAGCCCATAATCCTGGAGGTATAGTCAATCTTTTCCAATTGTGAAACATACATATTTATTGCCTGACGCTTGACCTCAACCGCTTCGGAAATGTCCAGATAATGCGTCGGTTCCGGCAACGGCGCCCAAACTTCATAATAAACGGCTTTGGCTCTGATGTTCTTTTTCTCTTTTCTCAGCCGCCTGAAAAACACCTGCGGAACCACATGGTCCTTATGGGCATCATGCCCGTGCGGCATCACCACATAATCATAATCGCTGAAATCGATTTTTTCAAACGACTTGTAAGCGTCAATCAACATACCGTCCTGTGCCCGCATAAATTCATAATGCCGTACATTAAAAAATTTCATCACCGCGGCAAATTCCGCTTCGCGGATTTTAACTGTTTCTTCCGGAGTGTTTCCGTTGCCGTTCAACCGCCCGTCCGTCAGCAAAATCACGTCGCATTGGGAACCATACTTGGCAAGCAGGCCGCCGCACCCGATAGATTCGTCATCGGCATGCGGTGCCAGAATGCATATCTTGTCGCTCGGCATAATTGACCACGGTTTCGATTTTTTCAACTGCGGCAAATCATAACCGTGAATCAAACTTTTAAACCAGCGGTTGATTTTTTTCATTCCCATTTTAAGCCACCTGCTTTTTTATCAGCATAAACTGCGACTGCTTTGACGTTCTGAAAGAAAAAACAATTTTCTCTCCGTCTTTCAACGGCATCGGCTCGTCGGCGCCGTGTTTAACCTTAAATTTATACTTGCGAAAAGAAAACAGGCTGTTTCCCAAGCGGAATGAAAACTTTTCACGAACGCGCCAAGCCGGACGCCAGCATCCGGAGTAATGATGAATAGCATACGCGTCTTTATTGCTGGTGCAAAAATACGTGTAGGGATAGATGAAAGCATTTTCACAAATCTGAACCCGTCCTTTTTTGACATAGGTATTTTTTATGCCGTATTTCTCCAGCAGCACCTTGCGAAAATATTTCGGGTTCGGCGTCATGTTATAACTGCCGTCCGGATTGACAAATTCGGTATAATCATAAACTTCCAGCATATTTTTGATGATTTCACTGTGCGGCACCGCGCCGATTAATGCCGGAGAAATCTCCTTGGCCGTTCCGCACCGTTGGGAACCGATAAAAAAGTCGTGTTCCATAAACTCGTCCAGCCGGCGGACGACTTCTTCATCCGTGTCAAAGTAAAGACCGCCTTCTTCCAACAGAGCATACAAGCGTACATAATCGGAAACAAAAGCCCACTTTTTAGCCTCAACCGCCTGCCGCAGATATTTGTTGTCAAATCGGTCCAAACAATCGTTTCCCCAAAATCTGAGTTCATAATCGGGAAGAATTTTTTTCCATGATTCAATGCATTTCTGCTCCAGCTCTCCGGGTTCTTTTTCGCCAAACCAGCAATAGTGAATTTTCTTGGGTATCATTTCTAATCCTGATGTTACTAAAAGTTGATATAATATTTAAGATTAATACACCCTCGCAGAAAAGCCAGCAAAAAATTGCCTATACACATAATAAAAACTTGATTTTTACAAAACCGCTTCCATATCAAAGGAAATTGATAAGGAAAAACAAATGAAAAAAATACTTTTTCTCCTCTTGGCTCTGATGCTTTCCGCTTTCTCTGCCGCGGCCCAGCCGACCGCCAACGGTACCGACCTCAAGCTCCCAGACATCAGTTACGCAGCTCTTAACAAAGAATTGGACAAAACCGTTGCCGCCTTGAACGACGGAAAAACATCCGTTGAACAAAGCGGTGCCATTCTTGACCGGTTGGAGGAGATTCAGGGACAAATCAACCAAACTCTCCCCGCTTTTCTAACGGCTCAAGACAATCTTCAGAAAAAAATAGCCGCTCTCGGAGACGTTCCCGCCGATGGCAAAGAGCCCGCGGCCATCGCCGCCCAACGCCGCAGCTTTGCCTCTCTGGCCGATACTTACAAAACCCAAATCGCTCAGGCAAACCTCGCCAAAACTAAAATTGACGATATCAACGGCCTCATCCTTAAACTGCGCAATCGCAGCCTTTTTAACAACATTTTTGCCAAGCAAAGCTCCATTTTTCATCCCCAGGAGTTTTGGGAGTCGCTGGTCAGCTTTGCAAAATTCTCTTACAACCTGCTCCGTTCTCCGCTTGACTGGTACCGCCAGCTCCCTGACAACACTCGCAAAGCCGCCGACGACAACATCACTTTTGCGGTCTTTTACCTCGTTGTCGCGTTTATCGCAGCTGTTTATGCCCGCCGTTATATCAAAACCTGGTTTGGCTATCGCGCCTCCATACCTCACCCCGATTACAGCCAGAAAGTCCGCGCCGCCTTATGGATGCTTTTGGCCCGCGGATTAATTCCCGCCGCCATTATCGGAACCTTTATGTTTTGGCTCCACAACAACGAAATCATCAACAAAACCTCTTTCGGCTCGCTTCTCAACACCGCCGCCTTATACCTGCTTTACTTCTTCCTTTCGCAGGCTTTGGTTAAAATCGCTTTCACCCCGTTTAACAGCAAATGGCGCATCATTGAGGTCAACGACGCCCGGGCTCAGTCGATTAGTTCGGCACTGATATTCTCCGCTGCCGCGGTTTGCATCGTCAGTTTTTTCCAAAGCCTTTCGGGACAAATGAACAACACCGAAACCGTATACGCGTTAAAAATTTTTGCAAATGCGGTCAAGGCTTTTTGCGTCATTCTGGTGGCCAACAAATTCCTCTATGACAACGACCTCCAAAACAAAAATGCCGATGCCGCACTTGAAGAAATCCCCGCCTCTGCTCAAAATAACGCCGACGAAGATCCCGGCGAGCTTTCCGTCGGCGCCAAAATCAGCCTGGCCATTACCTTCTTCATGAGCATTGCCTTTGCCGCATCCTTGTTCGGCTACATCCGGTTGTCCGAATTTGCTATCAACCGTTTCATCGTCTCTGCGCTCATCATCGCCCTGTTTTACATACTCTACAAGTTGTTCCGGGTGTTTTTCCGCAAATTGCTGAGTTTCCGCTTCTGGGTCAAAACCTTCAGAATAAATCCGCGCACCCTGGTCAAAGCCAACTTCTGGTTCGCGCTTATCCTAAAACCGGTTCTGTCCCT
>ENA-OYWE01000769-OYWE01000769.1-human-gut-metagenome-genome-assembly--contig:-NODE-769-length-10019-cov-5.024287_pt1 | contig 10019 bp, 5 predicted proteins | sample MGYA00244166_ERZ653389 | MGnify/ENA primary metagenome ERZ653389 (study PRJEB26926, sample SAMN06165040) | human gut metagenome | biome: ENVO:00009003; feature: ENVO:2100002; material: ENVO:00002003... | reverse complement strand
TGGTCTGTATGCATTACAACACAGAGGACAGGAGAGTTGTGGCATTGTTGTAAATGATGATGGAGTTTTTGAATCGCATAAAGATGTTGGTCTTGTAAGCGAGGTCATAAACGGTGAGGTTTTATCAAAGTTTCCGAAAGGAAGTATGGCAGTAGGGCACGCGCGTTATGGAACGACAGGCGGAACTACAAGAAAAAACTGTCAGCCGATTGAGGTAAATCATCAAAAGGGAAAGATGGCATTGGCGCATAATGGTAATCTTAGCAATGCATATGAGCTTAGAAATGAGTTGGAGTTTTCAGGAGCTATCTTTCACACAACAAGCGATACAGAGACAATCGCATATGTAGTTACAAGGGAAAGACTGACTGCACCTAGTATTGAAGAGGCAGTCAGCCGTGCTATGAACAAAATTGAAGGTGCATATTCGTTAGTTTGTATGTCTGCTACCAAGTTGATTGCAGTGAGAGACCCTCATGGATTTCGTCCATTATGTTATGGAAAAATGGAAGACGGTTCTTATGTAGTTGCTTCGGAAAGCTGTGCTTTGCAGGCTGTCGGGGCTGAATTTATAAGAGACTTAGAACCGGGAGAAATGCTTGTATTCAATAATGATACGGTAGTTTCTCGTAGAGAGCATTGTAAAGCAGCTGAGAAAAGGACTTGTATTTTTGAATATATCTATTTTGCAAGACCAGACTCAGAGATAGATGGTATTTCTGTTCATGAATCAAGAAAGAAAGCAGGAGAGATACTGGCTAAAGAATATCCGGCAGAAGCAGATATTGTAATAGGAGTACCGGATAGTGGATTGGATGCAGCATTAGGTTTTTCAGAATGTTCAGGCATTCCTTATGAAATAGGATTGATAAAAAATAAGTATATAGGACGTACTTTTATCGCACCGGGACAGGATAATCGCATGGATCAGGTGAAAATCAAATTAAGTCCTATTAAAAGTGTTGTAGATGGAAAGAGAATTGTATTAATCGATGATTCGATTGTCAGAGGAACAACAAGCAAACGTATAGTGAAGCTTTTACGAGAGGCTGGTGCAAAAGAAATACATATGCGTATCTCAGCACCACCGTTTTTACACCCATGCTATTACGGGACGGATATTGACTCAGAAGAAAATTTAATCGCAAATTTACATACTGTGGAAGAAATAGCACAACTGATAGGGGTTGATACATTGGGATATCTTCCGTCACAATCACTTCCGCAGCTTGTAAATGGAAGTACATTTTGTTCTGCCTGCTTTGATGGCAGGTATCCGACATCAATACCTAAAAATACATGTAAGAACAGGTTTGAGCAGAAACTTTCAGAAAAACAATAATGAAAAGTGAGGCGATTTTATGCAACTTGATTTTAATAGAAAAATGATTTTGGAGGATGGAAGTGAGTATTATGGATATGCTTTTGGTGATAAATCAGAGAAGATATGTGAAATTGTTTTTAATACATCACCTGTAGGTTATCAGGAGATATTATCCGACCCATCCTACACGTATCAGGCTGTAGTAATGGCATATCCACTTATAGGAAATTATGGAATTGCAGAGGATGATTTCGAAACGGAAACACCAACGATAGGAGCATTAATTGTTCGAGATTACAATGATACACCATCTAATTTTAGAAGTGTTGATACGCTTTCGAATGTGTGTAAAAAGTATAAAATACCGGGGATTTATGGAATAGACACAAGAAAACTAGTGCGTTCTATTCGTGATTTGGGTTCCAGAATGGTGTTATTGACGGATGTGGATACAAGCTTAGAAGAAGGACTAAAAAAACTTAGAGAGTATAAGCAACCCAAAGATGCAGTGGCAAAGGTGAGTTGCAAAGAAATTACCAGATATATGGTAAACAATGGGAAATTTCATGTGGTAGCAATTGATTGTGGAATGAAGCAGAATATTGTTCGGAGCATGATTGCCAAAGGATGCAATGTAACGGTGGTTCCGTACAATGTGACCGCAGAAAAAATAGAACAATTAAAGCCAGATGGGATTTTTATATCAAATGGACCAGGAGATCCTACAGATGTCCGCCCGGTAATTGAGACGATTTGTACCTTGCGTGGTAAATATCCAATGTTTGGTATATGTCTTGGGCATCAGATGATTGCACTGGCTTATGGTGCAAAAACTTATAAACTTAAGTTTGGACATAGAGGGGGGAATCATCCGGTTAAGAATTTGAAAACCGGAAAAATTGAGATTACTTCTCAAAATCATTCTTATGCAGTAGATGAAAGTAGTCTTAAGGCTACCTCACTTGTAGTCACTCATAGCAATATTTTAGATAATACCGTAGAGGGAATGGAGTGTGTGCAGGATAAAGTCTTTTGTGTACAGTATCATCCCGAAAGTGCTCCGGGACCTCAGGATAGTGCATATCTGTTTGACTATTTTATCAGCTTGATGGAGGTGAAGAAGCATGCCTAAGAGAACAGACATTAAAAAGATACTTGTGATAGGGTCGGGTCCGATTGTTATCGGTCAGGCGGCTGAATTTGATTATGCGGGAACACAGGCGTGTTTAGCCTTGAAGGAAGAGGGTTATGAAGTAATTCTATGCAATTCAAATCCGGCAACTATTATGACAGACACCTCTATTGCAGATAAGGTGTATATGGAGCCTTTAACCTTAGAATATATTGCAAAAATTGTGCGCAGGGAACGTCCTGATGCAATTTTGCCCGGAATTGGTGGTCAGACAGGTCTTAATCTTGCGATGCAGCTTGAGAAGAAAGGAATCTTGCAGGAATGTCAGGTAGAACTTCTTGGTACAAGCGGTGAGAGTATTGAGAGAGCAGAAGACAGAGAATTGTTTAAAGAATTATGTGAAAGTTTAGGTGAGCCGGTATTGCCTTCCATGATTGCTAATTCTGTGGAAGAAGCGTTGGCGGCCGCGTTAGAAATTGGCTATCCTATCGTACTTCGTCCTGCTTTTACATTAGGCGGAACAGGTGGAGGCTTTGCGGATAATGAAGAGGAGCTGTTAGATTTGATAAAAAATGCTCTTTCCCTTTCTCCGGTTCATCAGGTACTAATAGAAAAAAGTATTAAAGGTTATAAAGAAATAGAATATGAAGTTATGAGAGATTCCAATGACACGGCTATTACGATTTGTAATATGGAAAACCTAGATCCGGTTGGTATCCATACGGGGGATTCCATTGTAGTGTGTCCTTCTCAGACCCTGACAAATAAAGAGTATCATATGCTCAGAGACAGTGCACTTAAAATTATTCGCAGGCTTAAGATTGAAGGCGGATGCAATGTCCAGTTTGCACTTGACTCTCAGTCCTTTCAGTATTATTTAATCGAAGTGAATCCTCGTGTGTCAAGGTCATCAGCATTGGCATCAAAGGCAAGCGGATATCCAATTGCAAGAGTATCTGCAAAAATCAGTGTAGGAATGCGACTGGAAGAAATACAGTTAGCCAATACTCCTGCGTCCTTTGAACCAGCGCTTGATTATGTAGTAACAAAGATGCCTAGATTTCCATTTGATAAATTTACGGATGCAAACCAGAAGCTTGGAACGCAGATGAAAGCAACGGGAGAGGTTATGGGCGTTGGCAGAACCTTTGAAGAAAGTTTGTTAAAGGCAGTCCGTTCGCTTGAAGTAGGAGTTCACCATATTCATAAGGCAAGTTTCGACAATATGTCTGTAGAAAAATTAATTGACCACATCAAAACTGGTACAGATGACAGAATTTATGCTATAGCAGAGCTTTTAAGAAAGGAATGCCCGGTTGGGGAAATTGTTTCAGAGACCAAAATAGATCTTTTCTTTATTGATAAAATGAAAAAGGTTATAGATGAGGAGAAAGCATTAGGTACTCATAGAGGTGATATAAAAGAATTGTACTATGCAAAAAGGATGGGATTCTCAGATAAGACAGTAGCAACGCTTTGGAATCAGACAGAGGAAGAGATATTTGGCATAAGAAAAAAGAACAATATTTTTCCGGTTTATAAGATTATTGATACATGTGCATCAGAGTTTGATAGTTATGTACCATATTTTTATTCTACATACGAAGAAGAAAATGAATCGAAGGTTTCTGACAAGAAAAAGATTATTGTACTTGGTTCCGGTCCAATAAGAATCGGACAGGGGGTGGAATTTGATTATTCTACCGTTCATGCGGTAAAGACTATTAAAGAAGCCGGTTTTGAGGCAATTATTATCAATAATAACCCGGAGACTGTTTCGACAGACTATACTACTTCGGATAAATTGTATTTTGAACCTCTCTGTGTAGAGGATGTTATGAACATCATAGAGATGGAAAAACCGGAAGGTGTGATTGCAACATTAGGAGGTCAGACCGCAATTAATCTTGCTTATCCGCTTAATAAGCGTGGTGTGAAACTGATAGGAACGGATTGCGAAGCAATTGAAAAAGCAGAGAACAGAGATGCTTTTGAAAAGTTATTAAGCAGTCTTTCTATTCCACAACCAAAGGGTAGAGCCGTGACAAATATAGAGGAAGGTGTAAAGGCGGCTGCAGAAATTGGATATCCGGTACTTGTTCGTCCTAGCTTTGTTCTTGGGGGAAGAGCTATGCAGATAGTGGCAAAAGAAGAACATTTGAGGCACTATCTGAAGACTGCCGTGGAAATTGATATAGATAAGCCTGTATTGGTGGATAAGTATATCTGTGGTAAGGAAGTAGAAGTAGATGCTATTTGTGATGGCAAATCAGTATTTGTACCGGGCATTATGGAGCTGGTAGAGAGAACAGGGATTCATTCAGGAGATTCTATTAGTGTATATCCTGCATATAGCATATCAGACAAGGTTAAGAATATAATATTAACTTACACAGAAAAGCTTGGTCTGGGTATAGGAATTGTTGGGTTGTTTAATATTCAGTTTATTGTTGATAACGATGAAAATGTATTTATTATTGAAGTAAATCCTCGTTCTTCCAGAACTGTACCATTTTTATCAAAAGCAACAGGATATTCTTTAGCAGATATTGCAACAAAAGTATGTCTGGGTGTTAGTTTAGAAGAACAGGGATTATCTGAGAGGTATCCTGCTGAAAAGGATAAATGGTATGTGAAAGCACCTGCTTTTTCATTCTCAAAGCTTGGTGGTATGGATGCATACCTGTCACCGGAAATGAAATCTACAGGAGAAGCTATTGGGTACGATGCAAAGCTTCATAGAGCTATGTATAAAGCACTGATTGCATCAGGGATTACATTACAAAACTATGGAACAGTTGTTGTAACACTTGCAGATGAAGATAAGGAAGAAGCCTTACCACTTATCAGACGATTTTATGATATGGGTTTTAATATTGAAGCTACCATTGGAACGGCAGAATTTTTGAAGAGCCATGGAATCCGCACCCGTATCCGAAGAAAACTAAGTGAAGGCAGCACAGAAATTTTAGAGTCCATTAGAGCAGGTTATGTTAGTTATGTGATTAACACAAGAGCGATACTTTCTGGTATTCATTATGAAGATGGTGTGGCAATTCGAAGATGTGCAAATGAAAACCATGTCACTACATTTACTTCTCTGGATACAGTTAGAGTACTTTTGGACGTGCTGGAGGAAATAACAATTGGAATATCAACAATAAATGCATAGGAGGAATTGTGAAATGATGCCAAATAAAAACTATAGTAATTTAAAGGAAAGTTATCTTTTCTCTGAAATAGCGCACCGTGTTGCAACATTTAAGAAAGAAAATCCGGATAAGGAAATTATCAAGATGGGTATAGGAGATGTGACACTTCCTTTATGTGGGGCAGTTTGTGAAGCTATGAAAAAAGCAGTTGACGAGATGGGACAGGAAAGTAGCTTCAGAGGATATGGACCAGAACAAGGTTATGATTTTTTAAAAGAGAAGATTTTAGAGTATTATAAAGGAAGAAAGGTTAATCTTGAGTTAGAAGAAATATTTATTTCTGATGGAGCCAAAAGTGATCTTGGCAATATTTTGGATATCTTAGATAAAAGGAATCGAGTGCTGATACCGGATCCGGTTTACCCTGTATATGTGGATACCAATATTATGGATGGCAGAGAAATTATATTTGCTGATGCTACAGAAGAAAATGGATTTCTTCCATTGCCACAAAAAGGCGTGCAAGCAGATATTATATATCTGTGTTCTCCAAATAATCCAACAGGTGCTGTTTATAACAGAGAGCAGTTGGGTATGTGGGTGGATTATGCGAATAAGAATAATGCTTTAATATTATTCGATGCAGCATATGAATCATTTATTGCAGATGAAGAATTACCACGTAGTATTTATGAGATAGAAGGAGCCAAGGGCTGTGCCATTGAATTTTGTTCTCTTTCTAAAACAGCCGGCTTTACCGGTACGAGATGTGGATATACGATTGTACCGGCAGAATTGAGAGTTCATGGAGCTTCGTTGAATAAGATGTGGCTGCGCAGACAGACTACAAAGTTTAATGGTGTTTCTTATATTGTACAAAGAGGTGCAGAGGCTGTATTTACCGAAGAGGGACAAAGGCAGATTAGGAACAATATTGAATATTATAGAGAAAATGCAAGAATGATTACAGAAACAATGGATGAATTAGGAATATGGTATACAGGAGGTAAAAATTCACCATATATATGGCTGAAATGTCCGAATGATATGGAATCATGGGAATTTTTTGATTTCTTACTAAATAATGTAGGAATTGTTGGTACACCTGGTGCCGGATTTGGTAAGAATGGAGATAAGTTTTTTAGACTTACGGCATTCTCTAGCAATGAGGCAACGAAGAAGGCAATGGAAAGGTTCAGAGACTTTATAGAATTTGGTTACTCAAAAATGTAGCAATTCGGCAGAGTTCAATTTGGATTATTATGTTTTGAACAGCAATAAAGAGCAAGATATAAAGTTTTGACTTTGAAAATAACAATATAATAAAAAATAGGTTTAGAGTTAAGAACCCCCGCCATTGAAAATTATTTTCAAGAGCGGGGGTTTTAATGTCAAAAGACAAATGCTGTTTTAAAATATGGTTTGTCAAAGGCAGAGCATATCAAACTTATTAAGCCTGTGATTTTGAAAAAGCAAGGTATGCTGCGCCAATTAAACCGGAGTCTTCATTTAAAGTTGATTTGCGTACTTTAATGAGAGGCCTCATAATGTCGTAAACTTTATTTTGAACCAGCTTTTCTACTTCTTCCACAAAGCCGTCAATCTTTAAGGCAACAGAGCCGCCTAAAATGACAATTTCCGGATCGGCAAAGGCATATATAAAAGCAATAAAGTTTGCGAGGTAATTCTTCGCATCATCCATAATAGATACAGCGATTTCATTTCCGGCAAGAGCAAGGTTATTTACGTCTCCGGCATGCTTTACATTAAGTCCGGCGTTTAATGCACGGGTAGTAATTGCAGTGCCGCTGCTTATAGCTTCTATTCCGCCGGGAATAATTGAACCATGTGACGGTCCATTTTGAATCATAATACTGTTAGCAACTTCATTGGCAAAACCGTGGGCACCAAGATAAATTTCTTTATCTATTACGAATCCTGCGCCAAGACCGGTAGAAACTGTCAGAAACTGTACAAAGCGATAATCTTTACCTTCTCCGATAACTGCTTCTGCAAGACCGGCGAGATTTGCGTCATTATCGAGATAAACAGGAATATCAGCTATACTGCTCAGCTTTTTAGCAACAAAAAGATTGTGCCAGTCCCCTTTAAGGTTAGGAGGAGTAAGTATCTGCCCATTTATTAAATCAAGTGGTCCGGGACAAGACATTCCGGCGCCGATAATATCATAATCATAAGTTTTGATAATTTGCGCAATTTGATTTAGAGTGGCATCCGGATTAGATGAATCGGTTGAAAACTGCACTCTGTCTACAATATTCAATTTTTCGTCTACAAGAGCAACACGTGTATTTGTGCCGCCGATATCAATTGCAATAGCGTACTTCATTATTTCACATAAATCGTCACAAATTTACAATGTGACAGCTCCTTTATTTTTATTGTATTATTCTGAATTTCAATAGCTTCTGTTTTTTCTTCCTTTAGGTTAGTGTAGTAAGCCTCGGAAATATCATAATTAAATGTAAGGGTATCACCTATATTTTTATGGTCTTTACCGTTAAAGAGACGGATTATTACACCTTCACCATCTTCAGATTTTTTGACTGCGGAAACAACAAGATTGTTTTCTGTTTCAAAAAGAGAATGACGCATAGGTTTCGTGCCCTCGATTTCTCTCTGTGAGAAAATAAGTCTTCCGTTTAAGAACTCTGCATATGTGTATACTTCTACAGGAGTATTGTACATATTAGCTAAAGTGTCAATACCAGATTCATTGATGTCTGAATTAAAAGCAGTAAATCCGAAAGAAAAATTCATTGGCTTTAATAATTGTGCGTCGGGAGTTTCAATAATTCTTTCGCCACTGGCTCTGCCGGGACGGTAAATGAGATTTTCTTTTCCCATAAATCCGTAAGTGCGGAACAATGTAAGACGTATTCTGCTGTCGTCAAGCACTTCATATTCCCTTACACCCTGCGGAATTACTGCAATTCCGGTGCTGCCGTCAGTAAGTGCGGCATATGACTGCATCGGTTCAATAGAAATAGGAGGTTCCTGCCATGAGGACTGGTCATTGGCCCAGTTAGCAAGCTCCTGAACTCCGGCTTTTTTTTCAGTGCGGTTTTCAAGTCCTTCCATGTACAGATTCATTTCCTTTTCGTAGTAATTTGGACGCTTGATTAATCCAAACTGCTGGTCTGCATAATTAAATTTGCTTGAAATCTGACTGTCAAAAATTACACACAAACGATGTGAAAGTCCCTGATTGTTTACATGAACATTAAAATCAATTACTTTTGAGCCTTTTCTTAAACCGACTTCTAAAGTTACAGGAAGAGCAGTAGAAGTCTTACCTGCTGCACGTTCTTCCAAATCCTTTGGAACAACCATAGTGTAGTTTATTTTCGCTTTGCCGTAAATGTCATTTCCTGTCATTTCATAGTGGAAATCTGAGTCTGTAGAAAAGATTTCCATATCGTTTCTCGGAGGAGAATAGTTAAAGCTATCGCCGTCATCTCCGTTTTCAACAAGAACAGCCTGATTTGTATAAGTTAAGTTATTTTCTTTATCAATAATTGTAAGTGAGCCATTGTCAGCTACGGAAACAGAATAAAATTCATTTTCCAAAGTATCGGTATCTTTTAATTCGATAAGGCTGCTGCTGTTTATATCAAGTGAATATTGAACATAACCCAGTGCCGGAATATCTTCGCTCTTAATCGCAATAACTGCTTCCAATACCTGCTCAGGAACATAGAAGCTTCTTGCAGGGTCAAGTTTGATTGTCTGAGAGAGGACATAGTCAGTCAAATCTCTTGATTCAACGATTGTATAATCGATTTTGTTTCCTTTCTCATCAAGAATTGCAAAATCTCCTCCCGGAATATATGTCTTTACAAGGACTGTGTCATTGCGTTTCTGTGGCAGAGTGTTAATCAATGTAAATGTCATATCAGCATTGTTCTTAATACTTGTGGCAATGAGTCGGGAATGAAGTTCTACAAGGTTTATTGCAATATCCCTCGCCTGCTTGTATCTAATATATACATCTTCATTAGCTGTGTCGGAAATACAGGAACCGATAGAATCGTGTGCAGCATTTTCAAACAAAAGTTTCCATATTTCTTCGACAACTTTATGCGGATATTCATTTCCAAGTTTGTATGAAAGTACAAGCAGAGGTTCCATAACATTGGTAACATAGTTTTGAACCTGTGTATTCATTACTTTCAAGTCTGAACGTGATGAAAATATAGACTTATGGATTCTCATGTGTTTTGCAATAACAAGTTCTCCCGAAACTTCTTCAAGTTCAGGATTTTCACTTTTAACATCTTTTATATAGTCCTCAATACAGCTGATAACGTATTCATTCTCAGGATCCTTTTCATTTCGCTCCTTAATAACTGTCTCTTATACACATCTCCGAGCCCACGAGACTCGACGT
>ENA-OYWE01000760-OYWE01000760.1-human-gut-metagenome-genome-assembly--contig:-NODE-760-length-10058-cov-5.043087_pt1 | contig 10058 bp, 7 predicted proteins | sample MGYA00244166_ERZ653389 | MGnify/ENA primary metagenome ERZ653389 (study PRJEB26926, sample SAMN06165040) | human gut metagenome | biome: ENVO:00009003; feature: ENVO:2100002; material: ENVO:00002003... | reverse complement strand
GACGTCGAGTCTCGTGGGCTCGGAGATGTGTATAAGAGACAGGTCGTTAAGGTTGGATACAAAGAGTTTGACCATAGTTATGAAGGACGTCTGCGTCAGTTAGAAAGAAAACTTACAGGGAGGTGACCCCTTTGGGCGCTATTAGTGCAACAGATATTATCTCCATTATTCAGGGTGAGATCGAAAATATCAATTGGGATGAGGAAAGCCGTGAGACAGGTGAGGTCATCTGGGTCGGTGATGGAATCGTTACCGTATACGGAATTGATCATGCAATGTACGGTGAGATCGTAGCCTTTGAAAACGGAGTCAAAGGAATGGTTCAGGATGTCAGACAAAATGAAATCGGTATTATTCTTTTTGGTCGTGACACCGGAATCAAAGAAGGAACCAAAGTGGTTCGTACCAAGAAGAAAGCCGGTATTCCAGTCGGTGATGCATTTGTGGGCAGAGTAATCAATGCACTCGGTGAGCCGATCGATGGAAACGGTGATGTAAAAGAGGATGATTATCGTCCGATCGAGCAGGAAGCTCCTGGTATTATTGACAGACAAAGTGTAGATACACCAATGGAAACAGGTATTCTTTCCATCGATTCCATGTTCCCAATCGGACGTGGACAGCGTGAGTTGATCATTGGTGACCGTCAGACCGGTAAGACATCCATTGCAACAGATACCATTATCAACCAGAGAGGCAAAGATGTAATCTGTATTTACGTTGCCATTGGTCAGAAGGCATCTACCGTTGCAAAGATTGTAAATACATTAAAGAAACATGATGCCATGGATTATTCCATCGTAGTATCTTCTACAGCCAGTGATCCGGCATCTTTACAGTACATAGCTCCATATGCAGGAACTGCCATGGCAGAATATTTTATGCACAAGGGCAAGGATGTTCTCATTGTATATGATGATCTGTCCAAGCATGCGGTTGCATACCGTGCAATTTCCCTTCTGCTTGAGCGTTCCCCGGGACGTGAGGCTTATCCTGGTGATGTATTCTACTTACACTCCAGACTGCTTGAGCGTTCCAGTCATCTGAGTGACAAGTTAGGTGGCGGTTCCATCACCGCACTGCCGATTATTGAAACACAGGCTGGTGATGTTTCCGCATATATTCCTACCAACGTTATTTCCATTACCGATGGTCAGATCTTCCTCGAGAGCAACCTGTTCAACGCAGGTATGAGACCAGCCGTAAATGTAGGACTTTCCGTATCCCGAGTCGGTGGTGCAGCCCAGACAAAGGCAATGAAGAAAGCATCCGGTAGTATCCGTATCGATCTGGCACAGTACCGTGAGATGGAAGTGTTCACACAGTTTGCTTCTGATCTGGATGATGCAACAAAAGCACAGCTGCAGCACGGAAAAGCTCTGATGGAGCTGTTGAAGCAGCCGCTGAGTCATCCGCTTTCCATGCATGAGCAGGTATTAACCCTGTGCATGGCAACGGACGGTGTATTCGATAAGATACCTACCAGACAGGTAAAACAGTATCAGAAAGATATTCTGGATTTCATGGATCTGAAACATCCGGAGATCGGAAAAGAAATTGAGCAGACAAAAGCTTTATCCGATGAACTGAGACAGAAAATCAAAGATGCTGCAGCAGAGTTCGCAGCAGAACAGTAAGCAGGTGTTACGATGGCAAATGCAAAAGAAATTCAGGATCGAATGAAGAGTATCAATGATACATTAAAGATTACAAATGCAATGTACATGATTTCTTCTTCGAAATTAAAGAAATCTAAAAAAATGCTGACGGACACAGAACCGTATTTCTTTACCCTGCAATCTGAGATGAGCCGTATTCTGCGGCATTTGCCGGATCTGGACAGTATTTATTTCAGGTCCACAGATGAGATTCCGGAAGAAGAAAAACGGATCGCTTATATGGTAGTTACGGCAGATAAGGGACTGGCAGGATCTTACAACCACAATATTTTAAAGATTGCGGAAGAAGAACTTGCAAAACACCCGAAACGTCAGCTGTATGTGCTTGGTGAAGTCGGAAGACATTATTTTGAAGAACGTGGAATTGAGATCAACAAACAGTTCCATTATACGATTCAGAATCCGACATTGAACCGTGCACGAAATATCTCTGAGGAACTTCTCGAAGGTTACCGTCAGGGAGATTTTGATGAAATCTATATCATTTATACCTCAATGGTCAATGCGATGCAGGAAGAAGCAGAAATCCTGCAGCTGCTTCCACTGAAAAAAGCAGATTTCCACAACGTGGAGATTCCGCTGGATGTCAGACGTGAGGAGCTTGCCCTGCGTCCATCGGCAGATGCAGTGATGAATCGTATTGTTCCGGACTATGTGGTAGGATTTGTTTATGGTGCGCTGGTAGAATCCTTCTCCTGCGAGCAGAATGCCCGTATGATGGCGATGGAGGCAGCAACCAACAGCGCAAAGGATATGCTTCATGAGCTGGATATCATGTATAACCGTGCCAGACAGGCAGCGATTACCCAGGAGATCACAGAGGTAATTGCGGGAGCAAAATCCCAGAAGCGCAAGAAAAAGAGATAATGGAGGCCTAGGATGAAAACAGGAAAAATCATACAGGTTATGGGACCTGTTGTGGACGTTGAATTTGAAGACGAAGAATTGCCTGCAATCAGAGACGCTCTGGAAGTACAAAATGGTGACAAAAAATGTATCATGGAGGTTGCACAGCATATCGGTAATAATACGGTACGTTGTATTATGCTTGCAGCCAGTGAAGGACTTCACCGTGATATGGAAGTCATCGCGACCGGAAGCGGTATCAAGACACCCGTTGGTGAGGCAACACTGGGACGTCTGTTCAACGTATTAGGAGAAACAATTGATGACGGAAAGCCGATCGAGGATGCTCCAAAGTGGGTAATCCACAGAGAGCCGCCAGCATTTGAAGATCAGAACCCTGCAGAGGAAATCTTAGAGACAGGTATTAAGGTTATTGACTTACTGGCCCCATATGCAAAGGGTGGTAAGATTGGTCTGTTCGGTGGCGCCGGTGTAGGTAAAACCGTATTGATCCAGGAGCTGATCAGTAATATTGCAACAGAGCATGGTGGATATTCCATTTTCACCGGTGTCGGAGAGCGTTCCCGTGAAGGAAATGATCTGTGGACTGAAATGGGCGAATCCGGTGTACTTGAAAAAACAGCCTTAGTGTTTGGACAGATGAATGAGCCGCCAGGGGCTCGTATGCGTGTCGCTGAGACCGGACTTACCATGGCTGAGTATTTCCGTGATGAGCAGCATAAAAATGTGCTTCTCTTCATTGATAACATTTTCCGTTTCACACAGGCCGGATCAGAGGTATCCGCACTGCTTGGACGTATGCCGTCAGCCGTAGGTTATCAGCCGACACTGGCTACGGAGATGGGTGAGCTGCAGGAGCGAATCGCTTCCACAAAGAACGGATCTATTACTTCCGTACAGGCTGTATATGTACCAGCCGATGACTTGACAGACCCGGCACCAGCTACGACATTCGCACATCTGGATGCTACAACCGTACTTTCCAGAAAGATTGTTGAGCAGGGTATTTATCCGGCTGTAGATCCTCTGGAGTCTTCTTCCCGTATCCTTGAGCCGGATATCGTAGGCGAGGAGCATTACGAGGTTGCACGTAAAGTGCAGGAGATCCTTCAGAAGTACAAGGAATTGCAGGACATCATCGCAATTCTTGGTATGGAAGAACTGGCAGACGAAGATAAAGTTTTGGTATACCGTGCAAGAAAGATTCAGAAGTTCCTGTCACAGCCGTTCCATGTAGCAGAGAACTTCACCGGTATCAAGGGTGTATATGTTCCGTTGAAAGAAACAATTCGTGGCTTTAAAGCAATTTTAGATGGTGAGATGGATGAATATCCGGAGAATGCATTCTTTAATGCAGGAACTATCGAGGATGTTAAGAAGAAAGCTGAGCAGATGGAGCAGAACGCATAGCATAAAGAACGGAGATCATTATGGCAGGCAATACATTCTATTTAAAAATTATATCTGCAAACCGTGTGTTCTTTTCCGGAAGATGCCGTTCTCTGATCGTTCCGGAATATGATGGGCAGAAAGAAATTCTGGCTCATCATGAGGATATGGTCATTGCCATTGATGAGGGCGAGATGAGGTTTCAGCCGGAAGGCACGGATAACTGGGAATATGCAGTTGTCGGAATGGGATTTGTCGAGATCGTCAATAACCGTGTGACACTTCTCGTGGAGACTGCAGAGCGTCCGGAGGAAATCGATGTGGCAAGAGCCCGCGAAGCAAAAGAGCGTGCAGAGGAGCAGATGCGCCAGAAGCAGAGTATCCGTGAGTATTACCACTCAAGAGCTTCTCTTTCCCGTGCGATGGCACGTCTGAAAGGAACCAGCGGAAGAAAATAAAACAATAAAAAAGGATGCACGTTTTGTGCATCCTTTTTTTATCTGACATTATTCATTCATGGCAATCAGTTTCGCATACCATTGCAGGGAAGAAACCCATGCATGGGAAACATCCGGAATTTCGATGTTTTTAAGCACCAGCTGGCGGGAAACTTCCTGCCATTCTGCCGATTCGTATTTTACAATAAAGTGAAGCACTTCTGCCAGGGAACCGGTATGTTCCAGAAGGGCGGTGCGGATCTTGCCCGATACACGCACCATGGAGAGAGCTTCTTCCATGGAACAATCCAGAATAATATCCAGAATCGAGAAAAGACCGGTCAGAAACAGTTCCTGGGAACGCATTGCCATGCCAAAGACCGGTGCAAGATTTTCTGCAAACTTGGCACGCAGCAGGGAGAGGCGCATCAGCTCATTTGGCTTGTCTGAACACAGTTTCTCAATGACGGTTGTCTGAATCCAGCGCGTCAGATCCTTCTGCCCCAGCATTGAGACAGCAACCCGCACGGAAGTGATTTCGGAATTAAAGGAGCGTGTATTTGCCAGCCGTAGCAGGGAGATGATAAGAGCCGTGTCCTGACTGATAATATCAGCCGCTTTGGTCAGGTCAAAATCATCTTCTTCAATCAGATTCAGAAGGGAAATGTAATTGATCTTCAGGGGCGATACTTTATGTTCACCGCGTGTGACCGGCATACGGAAAAAGGTTCCTTCAAATAAAGAAATTGTTTCTGCAGGACTGAGTCTTCCGAATGTTTCCATGTCCGGAATGTTGCTGGCACAGATACAGATATCCGGATACAGTTTGCGGAAATAGAAAGAAGCCTTGACGGCATCTATTTTCTGGCAGTCAATCAGAATGTAGTCCATTTGTGACAGAATCGGTGCGTAGTCTTCGTAGCAGTGAACAGGAAGATTACGCATTGCAAAATGATATCCGAATTCGCGCAGTTCGCGGATGCGGTCTGTATACATGGATACCGGAGGAAATGTCTGGTCAATCAGGAGAATCGGTGCATGGTTTGTATTTTTGCACTCGGACTCCAGACTGCTGAAAATAGAGATATTATTTAAAGATACAAAAATCGGTTTTCCTCCGGAGAGTGTGGTGGTTCCAAGCTCCTGAATCAGTTCCAGCCCGTCTACATAGGCAGCTCCGTCAAACTGTCTGGAACCAAGAAGGCTTGGGTTCATAAGAAAGTTATTTTTTCTGGTAAACAGAGAATAAGCACTAACGGACATATTCCGGTCAAAAAAAGGAATGAGTGTAAGCATCATAAGCGTATCTCCTATTCTATCATGTAAATCCCTGATGTAAGTTTATCTTTGGATTTATTATACTATATAATACTTAAAGAAACAAATATTTTGTGCAATGTGGTGCAAAAAGAAACAAAGCAGTTGACAAATGAAAGAGGATATGGGTAAAATACAAAAAGATAATAAACAGGGAGTAGTTTGCATCCGGTGTGTCCGGGTGTTGTGCAGGCCGTCATCACGTTACAGGAAAGCTGGAACCGGGCTGTACACGAAGAAACGAGACTTTTTATTGCATTATTCTGGTGCAAAAAAGTCCCGTTTCTTTTTTTGTACCACAACACAGGGAGGGCATGCCATGAAAAAATACTGGAAGTATTCCAAAGAGCAGCTAAGAGACGTATTTTCTACTACGGAGCAGGGATTATCCGAAATGCAGGTGAAAAAAATCCGGGAAACATGTGGGGAAAATATACTGGAAGAGGGAAAAAGACCCGGGCTGCTGAGGGTGTTTTTGTCACAGTTTGCAGATTTACTCATTTTCATTTTGCTGATCGCCGCGCTTATTTCCATGTTATCCGGAAATGCAGAGAGTACGATTGTAATCGCAGTTGTCCTGGTGATGAATGCAGTTTTGGGAACGGTGCAGCACCAGAAAGCGGAAAAATCACTGGACAGTCTGAAAAATCTGTCTGCACCGTGTGCAAAAGTCATCCGGGAAGGGAAAAAGAAAGAGATCCCTTCGAGGGAACTGGTTCCTGGAGATCTTGTGGAACTGGAAGCTGGTGACATGGTTGTGGCAGATGGAAGGATTCTGGATAATTATTCCCTGCAGGTCAATGAGAGTGCGCTGACCGGAGAATCCACCAATGTAGAAAAGACACAAGGCAGTCTGCCGGAGGATCTGCCGCTGGCAGACCGCAGAAACATGGTATATTCCGGAAGCCTGGTCACTTATGGACGCGCACAGGTTCTGGTTACAGGAACAGGGATGCATACAGAGATCGGAAAGATTGCCGGGATGATGAATGATATCCGGGACCGTAAGACACCATTACAGGTGAGTCTGGATCAGTTCAGCAAAAAGCTGGCAGTTCTGGTTATGGGAATTTCAGCAGTGGTATTGGGGTTATGTTTATACCGTAAAATGCCGCTTCTGGATGCATTGATGTTTGCGGTTGCACTTGCGGTAGCCGCCATTCCGGAAGCACTCAGTTCAATCGTGACCATTGTGCAGGCGATGGGAACACAAAAGATGGTAAAGGAAAATGCCATCGTCAGAAAGCTGAAGGCAGTGGAGAGCCTTGGGTGTGTATCGGTGATCTGTTCGGATAAAACCGGAACGCTGACACAGAATAAGATGACCGTGCAGAAAGTTTATGTGGACGACAGGGAATATCTGCCCGGACAGCTTTCCATGGAAGAGCAGCTGCACAGATATCTGGTATATGATGCGGTGCTTAGCAATGATGCAACATTGGAGAACGGAAAAGGAATCGGAGATCCGACCGAATATGCCCTGTTGGAAATGTTTCGTAAAATTCCCGCACCGAAAGGGGGAATGATGGGTGAAGGCGGTTACCGGGAAGAAATGCTTCGAAGCTGTATGAAACGTCTCGAAGAGGTTCCGTTTGATTCTGAGCGGAAACGGATGAGCACAAGATATTGCCTGCACGGGGTCGGAACCATTCTGACCAAAGGGGCACCGGATGTATTGCTGGAACGCTGTGATTTTGTCCGGAAAAGTACCGGAATTGTTCCACTTGATCCGACGGAGACAGAAAAAATCAAAAAAAAGATTGCGGAATTTTCCGGGCAGGGACTGCGTGTGCTGGCATTTGCGTATAAAGAGAGTGAAGGACCGCTGACCATAGAAAGCGAAGAAAATCTGATCTTTCTCGGGCTGATTGCCATGATGGATCCGCCAAGACCGGAAGCCATTCAGGCGGTTGCCGATGCAAAGAGAGCAGGAATCCGCACGGTCATGATTACAGGGGATCACAAAATTACCGCGCGTGCGATTGCAAAACAGCTTGGAATTTATCAGGAAGGGGATCTGGCTGTGACTGGAAGGGAGTTAGATGCCATGAGTGAGAAGGAATTGCAGGAAAAACTGGAAAAAATCTGTGTATATGCCAGAGTTTCGCCGGAACATAAGATAAGAATTGTAAAGGCATGGCAGAAAAAAGGACGGATTGTTTCCATGACGGGGGATGGTGTCAACGATGCACCGGCATTAAAACGCGCAGATATCGGAGTGGCAATGGGGATTACAGGAACAGAAGTGGCAAAAGATGCGGCAGACATGATTCTTTTAGATGATAATTTTGCGACCATCATTCAGGCGGTGGTGAATGGAAGAAATGTATACCGGAATATAAAGAATGCTATTTTGTTTTTGCTGTCCGGCAATATGGCAGCGATTCTGGCGGTACTGTATACTTCACTTGCAGGACTTCCGGTTCCGTTTGCACCGGTGCATCTGCTTTTTATCAATTTGCTGACGGATTCGCTTCCGGCAATTGCGATTGGCATGGAGCCGGCAGATGCAGCACTTTTAGAGGAAAAACCAAGGGATCCTTCTGCCGGAATACTGACCGGTTCGTTTCTGGGGAAAATTGTGGCAGAGGGAGCGTTGATTGCGTGTCCGGTCATGACTTCTTATTATATAGGGCTGCAGCAGAGTACCGCGCTTGCAGCAACGATGGCTTTTGCAACGCTGACACTGGCACGCCTGTTTCATGGGTTTAACTGCCGGAGCCAAAAGTCCATGGCACGGGCTGGACTTGGGTCCAACAAGTACAGCATGGGAGCATTTTTGGGTGGATGTATACTTTTGGGACTGGTACTTTGCGTTCCGGTTTTTGAGAGGCTGTTTGATGTGGCAGAAATGGGAGTGCTGATGTATGGATATATTCTGCTGCTGGCATTTGTGCCGACATTGGTGATTCAGATGGTAAAAATGGTCAGGGAAAAAATGCAGGAAGGTTTGTAATTTACTCCTCTTTACTTTAGCATGATAACATGATAATATGGTAAACATGTAGTAAACAGAAGAATTAATAATTAATGGAGGAACATTATGAAAAAGAAACTTGCAGTATTGCTGGCAGTAGCGCTGACACTTGGTATGACTGCCTGTGGTGCATCCAAAGGAGCAGGAGATACCGGAAAGAGCGAAAAGAGCATGGTATATGCAGTAGAGGCAGGATCTGCCGGAGAAGAAGCTGCAAAAGAAAAGGGATTTCAGTACAATTCCGTTTCGTCTCAGGCAGATGCCCTGATGGAAGTTGCTTCCGGTACATCTGATGCAGCGATCATTGACCTTCTGATGGCAGGTGCCATGATTGGTGAGGGCACCAGTTATCCGAATCTGAAGCATACAGACGAACTTACGACCGAGGAGTATGGCGTTGGATGCCGGAAAGGATCGGATCTGGCTTCTTATATCAATCAGGTGTTTGCTGACTCTTATAAAGACGGAAGCATGGAAAAAATTGCCGAAACCTACGGTGTTCAGGAAGCACTTGTAGAGCAGAAAGATGCCACCTTTGAACAGTCCCCAAAAGACAGTGACGTGGATTACATCAAGGGAAGAGGAAAACTGGTTGTCGGTGTGACCGATTTTGAGCCGATGGATTATAAGGATAAAGATGGCAACTGGATCGGTTTTGATGCAGATATGGCAAAACTTGTCGGAGAAAAACTTGGTGTAGAGGTTGATTTTGTAGAGATCGACTGGGACAACAAGGTCATGGAACTGAATTCCAAGAATATCGATGTCGTATGGAATGGAATGACTCTGACGAGCGAGGTAACTTCTGCAATGGAATGTACCAATGCTTATTGTAACAATGCACAGGTAGTTGTCGTACCAGAGGGGAAATAAATCATGTTCTGGACAGTAACACAGTCACTTTTGACAGGTCTTGCCACCACTTTTGAAATTTTCATACTGACACTGATTTTTGCGCTGCCGCTTGGGCTGGTGCTGGCATTTGGTCTGCTCAGTAAGTTTAAACCGCTGCAGCGTCTGGTTCAGATTCTGGTCTGGATCATCCGTGGAACACCTCTGATGCTTCAGCTGATCATTATTTTCTATGGTCCGGGACTCTGGCTTCATACAACGGTCTGGAGTGGAAACGAGAGCGGACGGATCACTGCAACCGTAGTGGCATTTGTGATTAATTATGCGTGCTATTTTTCTGTGATTTTCCGTGGAGGAATTGAGGGAGTTCCGGCAGGACAGAGGGAAGCCGGACAGGTGCTTGGCATGACAAAGCATCAGATCTTTTTCAAAATCACATTGCTTCAGATGATCAAGCGCGTCGTACCACCGATGTCAAACGAGATCATTACGCTTGTAAAAGATACCTCTCTTGCGCGTATTATTGCAGCCTATGAGCTG
>ENA-OYWE01000744-OYWE01000744.1-human-gut-metagenome-genome-assembly--contig:-NODE-744-length-10098-cov-11.903814_pt1 | contig 10098 bp, 10 predicted proteins | sample MGYA00244166_ERZ653389 | MGnify/ENA primary metagenome ERZ653389 (study PRJEB26926, sample SAMN06165040) | human gut metagenome | biome: ENVO:00009003; feature: ENVO:2100002; material: ENVO:00002003... | reverse complement strand
CAACGGGTATTATTACTACGGAGCTTTCGATCTGCGCAACGGACCGGAGGCCGGTTATGACGGTGAGGACACGAGTTCGTCCAGCGACAAGTATTACGATATGGAATTGATAGTCACTTACACCAATTGTCCTTAAAAAACGTATGATTATGACACGAAAAAACTTGATATTATTGTTGTTCTCACTCCTGACACTGAACTCCTGCAACAAACATGAAGGTCCGGAGTTGAGGTTTTGCGAGAACTACATCCAAAACTATTGTCAGGGGGATTTGGTATTGCTGTCCCGAAGTCCGGACCGCCCCCCGCAAATCCCGGCAGACCCGCAAACCCCCATACGCAATTTTTGGATAGAATTGACCGATTGCGAGTGGATTTCCCCCGAAAGCGACCCTCAGGAGTTCGAACGCCTGGCGATTCGCAACGGGGACGTCGGTTATAACCGCTGGCTCGAGTTTTGGGAGTACCCCTCTGCTTTTGCCGATAATTTTCAGACAATGCATATTACCAGCAATGCCGACTGGGATGAAGAGCATCCGGCGGGGACATTGCTGGACGATATCCTGTGGGCCGAATTTTGGTCCTACGCCGATTATATCCGTAGCGGATACGAAACAGGGGGCGGCAACAATGTACAGATGCTCGTCGAGGATTTGAAAGCCGACGATATGCAGATGATACGTGACTATGTGATTATCTATTTCACAAAGACCCCGACCATTGATCCCATTCACACGCTCACTGTCGAATGGACCACCGTCGAGGGGGAGGTCAAGACCGCCTCGCTCACTTGCCGGCCGCAGGTCAATGCGAAAGAATAACCTGCGTGCAGTCACGTACGATTTAACAAGATAGAAGAGCCATGAAAAAGAGTTTATTGCTATTGTTGCTGCCGTTTTTATGCGGATGTTCGGAAAAGGAAGAGCCGATCGGAGGACCTGTCATCGGACCTACTTATTTGATAGCCCGTTACGTGGAAGGAGATATGAAGCTGGACTATATTCCCCGGACCGCTGCGACGGACGGCAAATCGAATACGCTTTACATAGACTGGGCCGACACCGAAGAGTATTATAATCCGGATATGGAGAAATACAATCTTGGCCGGCAAGAGTTCTGGACTCCCGAAAACAAGGCGAAATATCTCGAAATCGCAAAAAGAAACGGGGATGAAATCGGTGCGTACGAGGGCGGCACGCCTCCCGGTCTGTATTTCGGCGATCAGATTGCCCTTGCCGATAATTTCACTTCGATGCATATCACGAGCGATGCCGACTGGGATGAGGAGCATCCGGCCGGCAAACCGCTCGACGACCTGTTCCGGGTATCGGTGCGGAGTTGGAAACAGAGGGATGAATACGGGGCCCCGCTTCTTTGCCGCGAGAGGATGGATCGGATCGGGCCGGAACATTTGCAGATGATCCCTTTCAATCCGAAGAATCCGTGGGACGGCCGGAAGAATTTGCGGCCGATCGAAATCGAACCGCTTGCCGAGCCTGCGTCGGAGCAACATCACCGATTGACGCTCACGATGACCACCACCGACGGACGTACAAAATCGACTTCGATCGACTATCCGCCGAAAACGGGACTATAGCCGACCTTATACTGTAGCCCGATCAATCGGACCGGCGGGAACAGGTAACTTCAGGTAATATTAATTGCTGCCGGGGGTTGTCTGTATGGGGAAATTATCTCCGAGGAAACTTGACTGTACCTGTCGCCGGGAACAGCGGCGCAACGTCCGTTGCAAGCAAAATTTCGGGACATGAAACAGAATAATCTGATGTCAAGTCGTATTCAGAGCACGAAGGAAAAGGAGAACGGAAACGATCCTCATACAGGAATCGTTTCCGTTCTTTATTACATCCGCCGGTCGCTATTTCTTCCCGGTTTCGGCGATGATCTTCCGAAGGGCGGCGGTAAACTCTTCGGCCGGCATGGATCCTGTTATCTTACCCAGCAGGTCACCCTCGGTATTGAATACGAGGTAGGTCGGGATCGACCGTACGCCGTGTTTGCCTGCCAGCGCTTTCCCGGTCGGCTTGTCGATGTCGTATTTGGCCGCGACGAAATATTCGTCCATAAAATCGCCCACCTCCTTTTTCGAGAAGACGTCGCGCTCCATCGCCTTGCAGGGGCCGCACCAAGTGGCGTATAAATCGATGAAAACCAATTTGTCTTGAGCGATGGCCTCTTTGCGGACCGCATCGGTCGAAGAGTCCAGGAACCGTACCTGCGCGTCGGCTGCGGCACTGATGCCCAGTACGAGTAAAAGGGTAAAAAGAATCTTTTTCATTTTCGTGTTTTATAGAGTAACGAAACGGTTGTAGCTAAAATTGTGCCGTCTCGTTCTGCGCCGTACTCAACAGGCCGCAGGCCGCTTGGATATCTTCGCCGCGGGAGGTGCGGATGGTCGTGTGTATGCCTTTGGCGGTCAGAGCATCGCGGAAAGCGATCATGGCCCGGTCGTCGGGGGAGAAGTAGGGCGATCCGGGAATTTTATGGAAACGGATCAGGTTGATCCGGCACTTGATGCCGTCCAGCAGGCGGCATAGCTCGCGGATGTGACGCGGGGAGTCGTTCAAGCCGCTCATGACGATGTATTCGAACGATACCCGCCGCTGGTGCGTGAAATCGTATCGGCGCAGAATTTCCACGACTTCGCGGATCGGCCATGCCTTTTCCACAGGCATGATTTCGGCCCGTTCGTGCGGAAAGGGGTTGTGCAGGCTCACGGCCAGGTGCACCTGGGTCGCGTCCAAAAATCGTTCGAGCCGGGAGGCTACACCGGCGGTCGAAACCGTGATTCGCGTGGGCGACCAGCCGAATCCCCACGCCGAAGTGAGGATTTCGAGCGTCGGCAGCAGACTGTCCAGGTTGTCGAGCGGTTCGCCCATGCCCATGAAAACGACGTTGGTGAGCCGCTCTCGTTCGGGCAGCGACCCGATCTGGTTGAGGATTTCGTTCGTCGAAAGGGAGTGCTGGAGTCCCTGTCGTCCGGTTGCACAGAAACGGCAGCCCATGCGGCAGCCCGCCTGCGACGAGATGCAGAGCGTCGCCCGGTCGCCGTCGGGGATGTAGGCCGATTCGATGAAATGGTTCTGCGAGGTACGATAGAGGTATTTTTTCGTGTCGTCGGCCGAAATACTGACTTTTTCGGGAGCGGTGAATCCGACTTCGTACGTTTCGGCGAGCAGGGCCCGGTGCCGGACGGAGAGATCGCTCATCGCCTCGATCGTCGTCGCGTGCTTGTCGTAAAGCCAGCGTGCGATCTGTTTCGCCGCGAAACGGGGCATCTCCAACCAATTGCAGAGGGCTTCCAGTTGGGACAGCGTTTGTCCGTAAAGATATTCGTGTCGGGGCATGGAAAGCGGTCGTGAGGGAGTTTTCGGGAACAAAATTAGTCAAAAATAAAGATTTTTCAGACCGAAAGCGCTGTTTTTGATTTTTTATCTCTATATTTGTCGGTAGTTAGTGTGCCTTCGGGTCACTTGAAAGGATAACAATAAACAGGAACAATAATGGAAATTAAGAAATCACCGAAAGCCGACCTGGAGAACAAACGGGGTCTTTTCCTTGAAATCGGTTTGGTCGTGGCGTTGGTACTTGTTATTGGTGCATTCGCCGTGACTCCGAAGGAACATCGTATCGAGAAAGTCGATCTTGGCTATGCTCCCGTCGAAGTGGAAATTGTCGAGGTTACCCGCGAGGACCAGAAGCCGCCCGAAGCGCCCAAGAAAGTCGATATGGCCGTCGTGAGCGACATGCTGGAAGTCGTAACCAACGATACCAAGATCGAAACGGAGATCGATTTTGCGGAGTTTGATATGAACCAGGCGATCGAAGTGGCTCCCGTCCAGACCGAGGAGGTCTTCGAAGAGGAGATTTTCATCATCGTGGAGGAGAAAGCGTCTTTCATGGGCGGCGACGAAGGTACTTTCCGCAACTGGGTGCAGCAGCGTGTGAAATACCCCGCGATCGCTCAGGAAAACGGCATCCAGGGTAAGGTAATCATCTCGTTCGTGGTGAATACGGACGGTTCCGTATCCAATATCGAGGTGTTGAGAACCCCCGACAGTACCTTGTCGGACGAGGCGGTACGTATTATCAAATCTTCTCCGAAATGGACCGCCGCCAAGCAGCGTAACAAGTCGGTTCGTCAGAAGTTCGTCATTCCGATCGATTTCCGTATTTCGGATTAAGGTTTGTTTGAAACATTTGATAAGGGTATCCTGCGTGAAGCCGGGATACCCTTATTTTCACCGTGCAGGAAGATGTGTCTTTCCGAAGGCGCATAGTCGTGCAGAAATCGTATGGCAGATTGGAACAGAATAAGAATAAAGGGATTGTAGCGAAGAACGATCAACCCGCTTCCGGGGCCGGGTTCGAACGGGCCGTACTGGTCGCGGTTATCCGAGATCAACAGGATCCGCGTCAGGCGGAAGAGTACCTCGCCGAATTGGAATTTTTGGCTGAAACGGCCGGTATCGTAGGTGTCCGTCGTTTTACGCAGCGCCTTCCACAGCCGTCGGCCCGTATTTATGTCGGTCCGGGGAAATTGGAGGAGATCGCTGCCTATTGCAAGGAAGAGGAGATCGACGTGGCGATTTTCGACGACGAACTCTCTCCGTCGCAGACGCGTAACATCGAGGCGGCCATGCCCTGCCGGATTCTCGACCGCACGCGTCTGATTCTCGATATTTTCATGTCGCGGGCTCAGACGGCCTATGCCAAGACCCAGGTGCAGTTGGCCAATTACCAGTATATGCTCCCGCGTCTGTCGGGTATGTGGACGCACCTGGAGCGGCAGCGGGGCGGTACGGGTACGCGTGGCGGTGCCGGCGAGCGCGAGATCGAAACCGACCGCCGAATCATCCGCAACCGGATCAGCAAACTCAAGGAGGATCTGCAAAAGATCGACCGCCAGATGGCTGTCCAGCGATCGAACCGGGGTTCGATGGTGCGTGTGGCGCTGGTGGGTTATACGAACGTCGGCAAATCGACCCTGATGAACCTGATTTCGAAAAGCGAGGTGTTCGCCGAAAACAAACTCTTCGCCACGCTCGATACGACGGTGCGAAAGGTGGTTTTCGACAACCTGCCTTTCCTGCTGTCGGATACCGTGGGTTTCATCCGCAAATTGCCGACCGAACTGATCGAGTCGTTCAAATCGACCCTCGACGAGGTGCGTGAAGCCGACCTGTTGCTGCACGTGGTCGATATTTCGCATCCGCAGTTCGAGGACCAGATCGCCGTGGTGAAGCAGACGTTACAGGATATCGGTGCCGGGGATAAACCGGTTTATCTGGTTTTCAACAAGGTGGACGCTTATACTTATGTGGAGAAGGAGCCTGACGACCTGACGCCTTCCACGCGTGAAAATCGTTCGCTCGAAGACCTGAAACAGAGCTGGATCGCCCGGGCCAATACGCCCTGCATCTTTATTTCGGCGGTCGAGAAGATCAATATCGAGAAGCTGCGTTCGGATCTGTACGGCATGGTCCGTGAAATCCATTCGGGCCGCTATCCATTCAACAACTTCCTCTATTGACCTGAAACAAAAGTTAAATAAATACAACCTTATGTTGCACATTCTCAACAGTCAGAACACCGTTCTCAACAAGTTTGTCGCCGAAATCCGCGACAGGTCGATTCAGAAGGATTCGATGCGTTTCCGCCGTAATCTGGAGCGTATCGGAGAGGTCATGGCCTATGAAATATCGAAAACGTTCGAGTATGCGGTGAAAGTGGTCGAAACTCCGCTGGGCGAGGCTTCGGTAGCGATGATCTCCGACCAGGTCGTGATCGCTACGATCCTCCGGGCGGGACTTCCCTTCCATCAGGGATTCCTGAACTACTTCGATGACGCGCAGAACGCTTTCGTTTCGGCTTATCGCAAGAGTACCAAGGACGGCAAGTTTACCGTCAAGGTCGAATACATCTCGTGTGGCGAGCTGGAGGGCAAGACTTTGCTGCTGGTCGATCCCATGCTGGCTACCGGTTCTTCCCTCGTGCTGGCCTACAATGCGCTGTGCGAACGGGGCGGGCAGCCCGCGCATACCCATGTCGCGGCGGTTATCGCCAGCGAACAGGGGGTCGAATATGTGGAGAAGAATATGCCCAAGCGCACGACCACGATCTGGTGTGCTGCGGTGGACGAGGAATTGACTTCGCGGGCTTATATCGTGCCGGGTATCGGCGATGCGGGCGATCTGGCTTATGGTGAGAAGATCTGACGTGCGACGCCTGTTGTTTCTGGGGGCCGTTTTCTGTACGACAGTAGGTTGGATGCTGTTGCAGAAGCCGGCTTTCCTGCTTTTCTACCATGCCCGGGCAGCAGAGGCCTCTTTCGGGGAGTGGCTCGGAGTTCTTTGGCACGGACTCTCGCTCGACTGCACGGTGGCGGGTTACGTCACCGCTTTTCCGGTCGTCGTCGTGCTGGCATCGTTTTGGATTCCCCTTTCGCAGCGGGTGTGGCGGATCATTCTGACGGTCTATTTTTCGCTGATCGCACTGGTAACGGCCGCGATCTTCGCCGTCGATCTCAACCTGTACGGCTATTGGGGCTTTCGGCTCGACGGTTCGGTGCTGATCTACCTTGCCGATCCCGGGGAGGCGCTTGCGAGTGCCAGTTGGGGCGAAGTTCTGCGGCAGATTATAATCATGCTGGTTTATGCCGGGGCGATGATCTGGAGTTATCGGCGGATTTTACGGCTTTTCCGGGTCGAACCCGTTTCCCTGCGGGGCCGGATCGTCCCGACGGTTGCGGCGCTGCTGATCGGCGGCTTGACTTTTCTGGCGATCCGGGGCGGCGTGACGGTCGCCACGGCGAATGTCAGCAAGGTCTATTTCAGCTCGAACATGTTCCTGAACCACGCTGCGACGAACCCCGTTTTTTCGTTTCTCTCCTCGGTCGGGGACAATGAGAACTATGCCGAGGCCTATCCGTTCTTCGAAGAGGAGCGGCGGAAAACTCTTTTCGAAGAGTTGCGGGGCAACCGTCCCGGGGCCGATGCCGGTACGCCCCGGTTGTTGCGCAGCGACCGGCCGAACGTCGTACTGATCCTGTTGGAGAGCTTCGGCCGAACGATCATGGACGAAACGGTGAACGGCGAGCCTGTGATGCCCAACATGCAGCGTTTCAAGCGGGAGGGTGTCTGGTTCGAAAACTTCTTCGCCAATTCGTTCCGTACCGATCGGGGACAGGTGGCCGTCCTGTGCGGATTTCCGGCCCAAACGACCATGTCGATCATGAAGCTGCCGCGAAAAAGCGCCACGTTGCCTTCGCTGGCCCGTTCTCTCGGCCGGGAAGGTTATCGTTCGGTATTCATGTACGGCGGCGACCTGAACTTCACCAACCAGGCTTCGTTCATGTATTCGACTGGCTGGGAGGAACTGATCTGGCAGAAGGATATGCAGCTCGACGCCCCGACTTCGAAATGGGGCTATGCCGACGACGTGGTGGTCGATCTTTTCGGGGACGAGGTGGAAGCGCTGGGCAGAGCGGAACAACCGTTCCTGGCGGGTCTGCTGACCCTTTCGAGCCATGAGCCGTTCGAGGTGCCGTTCGCAAAATTCGATGACAAGCTGTTGAATGCCATGGCCTTCTCCGATGCACAGATCGGACGTCTGATCGACCGGCTGCGGGAGTCGCCCGTGTGGGACAATTTATTAGTGGTGCTGGTCGCCGATCACGGCTACCCCTATCCGTACGATCTGGCCTATAACGCTCCGTTGCGACACCGGATTCCGATGATCTGGCTCGGAGGCGCACTTGCGGCCCCCCCCCGAACAGTAGATACGTATGCCTCGCAAATCGACATTTGCGCCACGCTTCTGGCGCAGCTGGGCCTTCCGCACGACGAGTTCGATTACAGCAAGAATATTTTCGGTGCGACTCCGCCCCATAAATTCGGTTACTACTGTTTCAGCGACGGGTTCGGCGTGATCGACGCCGACGGCGAAACGGTCTATGACAATACGGGTGAAACGGTGCTTTCTCAAACCGGCCCGCAGTCCGAAAGGTTGGAGTGGGGCAAGGCGATGTTGCAGACCACTTACGAAGATATCGGGCGGCGCTGATCCGAAAGAGCCGGTACGGAAAAGGTCATCGCGGGAAGCGATGACCTTTTTTCATGGGTGGAGGCAGGCTTATTTATCGCCTTTGGGCATTAGGGAGCGGGCTTCCAGAAATGCGTAAAAAGCCTCCTTGTAGCCGTCTGAAACGGGGATATACGTTTTGCCGAAGACGATCCGGCCCCGCTCGATGATCCGGATTTTGGCGGGTTGGACGATGTAGGAGCGGTGTACCCGGACGAAACGCTCGGCGGGGAGCTGCTCTTCCAGCGATTTGAGGCTTGCGAGCGACAGCACGGGGCGGGGTTCGTCCTCGACGTAAATCTTTACGTAGTCCTTGAGTCCTTCGATGTAGAGGATTTTATCTAATTCGATCTGCCGAAGCCGGTATTCGGTCTTGACGAAGATGCTTTCGGGCCCAGCTTCTGCAGGCGATGGTTTGCCGACGCTGCGGCGCTTGAGTTCGAACCATTCGAAAGCTTTGTTGGCGGCCGTCAGGAAGTCGGCATAGCTGATCGGCTTGAGCAGGTAATCCACCGCACCCACGCGGAATCCTTCGACGGCATATCGGTCGAAAGCCGTCGTGAAGACGACCCGGGTCCGGGCCGGGAGCATCCGCGAAAGCTCCATGCCGTTGAGTTCCGGCATCTGGATGTCGCAGAAAAGCAGGTCCACCGGTTCGGTTTTCAGGGCTTCGAGTGCCGTGATGCCTCCGTTGTAAGCTCCCTTCAATTCCAGAAAGGGGGTTTTCCTCACGTAGCTTTCGAGCAGTTCGACCGCCAGCGGTTCGTCGTCGATAATGGCGCAGGTCAGTTTCATCGGTCGGTCAGGTTAATGCGGAGCAGAGTTTCGTACGTGTCGCCGTGTTGTCCGTATTTCATTTCGTAACGCCCGGGATAGATCATTTCGAGCCGACGGCAAAGGTTCGCGAGTCCGATGCCCGAGCCGCTGCGGTCGGCCCCCGATTTTGGGAAGAAGCTGTTCTCGATCCGGCAGGCGAGCACTCCTTCCTCTTCCCGGATGTCTATGTCGATGAACGAGGGACGGTCGTTGCTTACGCCGTGCTTGAAAGCGTTTTCGACCAGCGAGATGAAGAGCAGCGGCGCCACGAGAGTGTGCGACGGATTTTCGGGCAGCGAAACATCGAGTCGCACATGGCGCGGCAGGCGGATGCGCATCAGTTCGATATAATTGCCCAGGAAGTCCATTTCGGCTTTGAGAGGTACCGTCGGCCGGCTGCTGTCGTAGAGTACGTACCGCAGCAGGCGGCTCAGGTCGTGTACCGTTTGCTGGGCCCGGTCGGGATCGAGCTGGATGAGCGAATAGATGTTGTTGAGCGTGTTGAATAGGAAATGGGGGTTGAGCTGGCTCTTGAGGTTTTGCAGCTCCGCTTCGGAGCGGCTGCGCTCCAAGTCCTTGCGGATGTTTTCGGCCCGGTACCACTGTCCCGTCATCCGGATGGCGACGCTCACTCCGACTACCAGCAGGTAGAGCATGGCATTGCGCAGGAAGAAGAACATCGTATCCTGCCACGGACGCTCCATCGGCGGATGGTGGGGGCGCGGCGGTATTCCGAAGCGGAAGAAAAGGTGTACGAGTAGCATGACTCCGGCCACGAGCAGCGCATTAGCGAGCAGGAATCGCCCCACATGCCGCGTGAAAAGGTAGCGGTCGATCAGCAGGAGGTAGTTCACGTAAAATACTGCCATGAAGGAGAGGGGAACCACCAGAAACCGCACGTATTCCTGCATGTTCATAACGGGTTCGCGGCCGCCCGGTACGAAGAGGGGAAGGCCGAAAACCACGCTCCAGGCCGCCAGGTGGAGCCAGAAGCCCGTATGTCTGGATTGCAGGGATGTCATCCTGTTGCAAATATAGGAATTATCCGGGTATTTCATGCTTCTTTTTCTGTATGGCGACGGCTGTTTCGGATTCGGCCGGTTTTCCGAAAAAATAGGGTCGGTATCTTATCCTGAAAAGCGGTTATTCGTAGCGCAGTGCGTCGATGGGGTTGAGCAT
>ENA-OYWE01000731-OYWE01000731.1-human-gut-metagenome-genome-assembly--contig:-NODE-731-length-10186-cov-5.826769_pt1 | contig 10186 bp, 29 predicted proteins | sample MGYA00244166_ERZ653389 | MGnify/ENA primary metagenome ERZ653389 (study PRJEB26926, sample SAMN06165040) | human gut metagenome | biome: ENVO:00009003; feature: ENVO:2100002; material: ENVO:00002003... | reverse complement strand
CGTGGGCTCGGAGATGTGTATAAGAGACAGATATAGGGATGATGACCGGTTTGAGCTTGCTGAGTGGAATGGACATGCTCATCAGGAGATACCACATACAGAGCGATGGGTATATTTGGTCCAGTATACAGCTGGGTGTGAGGGATGGAATTGTGTTGATACTGATACGATTATATTTTACTCACAGAACTACTCATACAAAGTTATGGAGCAGGCGGCAGGGCGAATCGATAGGCTGAATACCAAGTTTGTTGATTTATATTACTATCATCTGAAGAGTAGAGCCAGTATTGATATTGCAATCAGCAAAGCTATCAATAATAAGAAGAAATTCAATGAGAGCAGATGGCTACATATATAGGAGGAGATGTATGGGTAAGATTGAGTTCCGCAGTAGGGAAATAGTAATGTTAGTATCGCAGTTTATACGGGGCGAGGTCGAGTGTACGATAGACTACGAATTTCATTGGTATACATTCAAGATATATAATGGAGAACATAGATGGAATTGGCGTGGTGACATATACGATATTATGAACATGCCCCCGAATAAGTGTGCCTGGGAAATATGTACTAGCTATCGAGATTGGTTACTCACCACATATTTTCAGAACAAACACTTGGGGGATTTACTGCATTCGCGTAAAGAACAGCCTCTATAGTGGAGGTGATTTTATGACAGACTACGAGTATATATATAGTATGGCAGTACAAAAGGCACTAAAACCGAGAATAATCGGAAGTATATTTTGTGCAATCAGAGATGACGTGCTCAATATAATCATCGAAAACGATGGTAAAAAATTTGAGTATAGTATTGATGAAATAACAGAAAAAATACGTACGGGTTATCCAGTTGATAGCGTGGTTAGGTACTGTTACGACATGTATAAGGTATTTGTATTAAGTAATTATTTCTATTAACAACAGAGAAGGGTCTTTGGAAACATTGACTCTTCTTTTGTTTTTTTTCAAGGAGGAGATTAGAAATGAGTATGTTAGATTGGGCAAGACAAGAAGTTGAAATCGCATGTAGAAAAGAGAACCCTGATAAAAAAGAGGGGGAATTTGATTATGGGCGTGCTTGTTACGGGAGCGCCTTAAAGGCGTTTGAAAGTTTATGTGAAGATGGGCATTCTGGGTTCAGTATAAAAATGACGCAGAGTATCCTCAACAGACTCATAGACGGTCAGCCATTGACACCTATAGAGGATACGGATGATGTTTGGGATGAACGCTCATGGTCTAACAGTGATGGTTCCAAAGTGTATCAGTGTAAAAGAATGTTTTCGTTATTTAAGTATGTATATCCTAATGGAACTGTCAAATATACGGATAATAACAGATCATATTGTGTTGATATTAATAATCCACGTAGTACATATGGATCAGGTCTAGGTAGTCGTGTCATTGATGAGATGTTTCCTATAGTGATGCCATATATGCCAGGTAAGCCGATAAAGGTTTATTGTGAGGATTTCCTAACAGACAAAAAGAACGGCGATTTTGATACCTTTGGAGTATTTTTTGCGATAACGACTGAGAACGATCAGCAGAGGAGAGTTGAAGTCAACCGATTTTTCAGAGAACCAGAAGGTGATGAAGAGGGAAAGTGGATTGAAATATCTAAAGAAGAGTATGAGGAACGGAAGAGTAGAAAGTTGTAGAAAGGATGACATTTATGACTATCGTAGAGTTTGTCGAGGGGTATTTGGAACATCCTCTATCAGATTGGGATAAGCAGTTCGTAGAAAAAATGTATGAATCCGTAAAATACAGACAGCAATTATTCTATATCTCACCACGTGGTTGTAATAGGTCATATTACGTTATATTACAGGCCTTGGTGATTCTTGCCGTAGGTATGGAACAGGGGCTCATAAAGAAAAGGTAATAAAGGAGCAGGTTAATTATGAAATTCGTAGTTTCAAGGGTGAGTGATGGCTATTACCATAATATTCCTGATAATACTGAGCCGCCAATACCAGGATGTGTATTGGAGAAACGAACGAAAAAGTACCCAGTGAACATGTATGATATTCGGACTAGGAGAATTATAGAGACACAAAAAGAGAAGCCCGATGACAGATGGACCATTGATATTTATTCTCTGGAGCAGCTTATGCATTTGATACGGACTCAGGAAGGACCTAAACATGGATTCATAGTCTATGCGGAACACAATGCGGGTGATCTTCCTACAATAACGATTTTTGACGATTATATTGACTAGAAAGTAGGTGATAGCATGGACAAAATATCAAGACAGATTTTAATAAACCAACAGGTCATAATGTCAGCGATAGATGAGATGCAAACTTTTATGGTAAATTTATCAACATCCACGTCACTTCATATAAGCGAGGACTTACAGGTAAATATAAGAGCAACAAAACAGATACTAGACAACCACCAGAAAGGAGCTGAATAATCATGGTATTTGTAATAAACAAAAAGAAATACGACACTAATAAGATGGGGCTTGTATCGAATAAGTTCAGATATGAATATAAAGTAAGTCACCCGATTTTTGGTGGGCTTACATATGTTACGCATAATACCGGACTATATAAAAGCGAGAAGGGTAATTGGCTTGTTGTTTTTGACGGGTATGGTCGTGCAGTGACCGAAAAAGAAGCTCAGGATATGCTACTTAAACACGACTATAAGGCATATGAAAAACAGTTTGGCAAGTTAGAGGAGGCATGATATGCGAAAATTAATCTTATTTTGTCGTAAATACGGGATAGAGGTACGTATGGATTACGACAGTTTGGTAGATGGTCAGCGTTTTGTATTCCGACGAGGGAGAGAGCGGTATACATACGTGTTTAGCATGAGTGATCTAAGAGAAATGGGCGAATGGGTACATATCGAAGATACACTCATAAATTGGGTACATATTCAGTTTCAGTTAGGAGGAGAAGAATGATTGGAGATTATAAAGAAGTATATTTTCACGAATATTGTAAGACTTGTAAGCATCGAGATATAGAAGATTGGAAGGATCCATGCAATCCTTGTTTGGCTAATCCATGTAACATCGATTCTCATAAACCTACATATTATGAGAAAGATGAAAATGTAAAAGAACAGAAGTAGCAAGGTTTTGCATATTTAAGGAGGAGTTTTTATGCAGACAAAGGAGAAGAAAAGACAGAATTATGATATGCACAGACATAGGAGTCTTGAGGAAGAGGCTCTTATTAGCGAGAAGATGCATCTGTTGCATGATTTTTGCATTGTCAACCAGTTCAATCATAAAAAATATAGAGAAAAGTTTGAGAAAGCCTTAGCAAGTAGACCAGCTGGAGTTAGTGCAGTGGCTATTATAGAGAATCTGAGTATCACAATTATAGAGGAGGAGTTGTAATGGCAGTTATATATGCAAAATGTGAAGAATTTACAGTTAATAAACCCCAAAAAGAAGGCGATCCATGGACAGTCACCGCTAGGTATGTGAGATGTTTTGATGATGGTAGCGAGTGCGAGTATGTCATCGACCAGATGCCTTTGAATATATTACCATGTCCTGATATAAGGCATCCGCATTGCTCAGAAAATGATATATGGAGAGTAAATCTTGGTTTTGGTGAATTAAAAATACCAGGTAATGATTTTCATTATAGAGAAAAAACAATAAAAACAGAAAAAACACGAGAAATGACTCTCGCTGATGTAGAGAAAGAACTTGGTTATAAGGTTAGACTTATAAGCGAGGAGGAACTATAAGTATGCAGAGACATTTAGTTAGGCGGTTTAAAATTATATCTGGAGTCAGAGGCGAAGTAGAGGCAACCGTTAATAAGCTTCTATCCGATCCAAAGGTAGAAAACATAATATATATTGGAGATACGTGTGTGTTTGATAAAGCGTATAAACTACTACATTCTATTTATATTTTGTATGAAGCATGGGAGGAGGAATCCGCATGATAAAAACTATAGATAAGTACAAAGAAGTTGATGCTGCAAATGTAGCTCAGTTCAAGGAAACTGGAAGAGTAGGACGATACGACGGCGATGATCTGTATACTTGTGTTATTTGTGGTAGGAAGACCAGTATAGACGGTTCATATTCAACAAGAGGGCATAATTTGATATGCAGCGGACATTTATTTTTGCTTAATGGCGACGAATACAAAGAACTTAGCAAGTTTGTATGGGGGAGGTGCTAAAAATGGGTAAATTTGAGACTGGTCAGGTCGTAGTTACAGCCGGGGTTGCTGCTGAGATGGAGCACAATCCTGGCTTTATTAAGTTTATTCTTGATTCATTCAAGCGGTACGAGACCTGCGACTGGGGTAATACATGCCCAGATGATACAAAAACGAACGATGAAGCTGTAAAAAACGGTGATGATCGTATTTTGGCGGTGTATGAAGGCAAAAAATACGGCAAAATATGGATAATTACCGAGTGGGATAGGAGTGTCACGACGATTTTATTCCCAAGTGAGTACTAAAAGTGCATATTTTCCTAAAATTTTCGCGTAGTTTACATGCTCTATAGTGAAAGGAGTGGTAACTATGTTACGAAAATTAATAAGTAATCATTTTATAGAGAGGTCTAGTGAACTTGTAGCTAGAGGTGGTATTGAAAGTATGAAGCAGGGTGCTAAATACATGAGAATGGCACTGATATTTATGAGTGCAGATGACAGGATGATAACTATAAATGAACAGTGGAAAAATGTAGCACAGAGATAACTTAAAATTAGAAGAGAGTCTTCAAATGAGGATTCTCTTCTTTTTATTTTTTTTTTAGGAGGAGATGTAGTTATGTTCGAGAGAAAAAATGAACGATTAAAGAGCGTGGAATTATTAAAAGATACTCTTTGTAGCAAAAAAGGTAGGTATTATCTAGGCCTAACTTATGAGTTTGAAGATGCACAAGAAAACGTTCACGAGGTGCGTATAAGTAGAGTTCCCTTGCCCATTTATGATCAGGGTATCCCTGAAATAAAATACAAGTCAGTATATACCATGGGATCATATATCAACGCCGGATCCTCTATAGATGTTGGCTATGGTGATGTAGATTTACCAGGTGATTATGCAGTAATCGATACCATAGTCAAGTATGGAATTAAAGAAATGACTCTTGAAGAGATAGAGGAGAAGCTTGGGTATAAGGTTAAGATTGTGAGTAGAGAGGATGAATAATGATAGAAGTAGGTAATAGTGGATGCAAACGATTTTGTAGGTGTAATGACTGTAAAATTGTATTTTTGGCTGGCATGGACCAGATATATTCCATACATCATGAAAATGGATACTTGCTTAGTCGTTGGGTGCATTGTCCTCAATGTAAGAAAGTTATATTGCTGGACAAGCATGAATACGGAAAGCCTGATAATGATTTTATAGAACTATTAAATTTCCTAAAACAGAATCGAATAAGGAGAGAACATAAATGAAATTATTTAAAACAACAGATGAGAAACTTAGTGATATCGGATTTAAGAAGCTCAGTGAAGACAAATTCGGATGTGAGTATGAGCGATATGCAGAACTGTATAGATACCGTCATAAGGTGGTAATTCTACATAAAAAATCAGGAAAACATATCATACAATCATATGATCCCGACTTAATGGATGACAAAAATATAGGATGCACTTGTGTTGGTTTAACCAGATATGAGGTGAAGCTGTTCCTGAAAAAGATGGTTGAATATGAAAAAGAATATTGTAAGAGGTGGGCAAGCAGATGAGTGAAATAAAAGTATACAGAGTCCCGCAATACATGAGTAAACGAGTGAATGTTATTTGTGTAGATGGAGTTCCGGTATGTACTGTTCGTGGTAAAAAGACAACCAGTGATATTGTAGCTAAGTTGAGTGGGTATGACGTTGAGATAAAAGATGGAAGGGTTAACAAACTAATAGACATATACGCCGCCAAAGAAAATCCCGTTTTGTTCGTGGAGAAAGTATGCGGGTTGGAATTACTCGAATATCAAAAGGTATTACTTCGACAAATGTGTGGGAAGGAGGAAAAAGAATGATTAATTTAGAGCACGTGGTTCTGGCGAGTCCGGAGCAGATGGAATTTGTGATAGAGGGCATGAGAAATCCTATGAATTCATGGGGGAAGAGTGATAGTGAAACTTGGTTTGATGCTTTTAATAATGGTGGATATTCTATGCCAACGGCAACCGCAGTAAATAAAAACATTGAAATGTTTAAATTAGGTCTAAATGACCACTCTCTCATGCTGAAGCTCTCAGATGCAGGTACAGAGCATAGGAAGTATATGCGAATGATTCCTGTATATGTTAGAATCACAGCGCCTTTATATTGGTAGTTCTTTCTGCCAATGAAACACTTTGCCTGCTTATCGGCGGGGGTCATATTTTATGGCTAACGGGGAACCACCCATTGGAATCCCGTGGGAAACATTTCAAACACACATATAACTTTTGAACTAAGAATTTATTATTTTAAGGAGGCAATTATTATGGCATTTGATAAGATTATTGAATTACTAAAATCTGATGATTATAAGAGTAGAGCTATTGGAGAATATTATTTTGTTAAGGATAAATATAATAAACTCCATTCGATGATCATAAAGAGAGAGGCTGGTAAGCTTGATTTTAAACCGAAGTGTCCCATGGAGCAGTGGAAATCACAAGCAAGTGCTATGGGGCAATATTTGTACCAGCTTGAAATTAAAGCCGAGATTGAAGGCTATAGTTTAGATTTGGATTAAAGTTTTATATTTAACATGTGTGTTTGAAATGAACCTGTAGAGACTATCCCCTATGCCTTCTGGGCGGGGGAGTAGGGCTACTATTGATACGTAGCTGGGTTTTAGGAAACGAAGCTCATGAAAACCGAAATGGTGTCCTCACTATTTTTAGTGGGTAAAAGATAGTCCATTAATGGGAAAGAATTTGATACTTATAAGGTAGGAACTGTGGCTAACAGCTGTAGTACCATGCATAAGATTCAGGAGAAGGAGTTTACGCTGGAGGATTTCTCGTGTGAACATTTAACATCTTGGTCCTTGGCAAAATTCAGAAGTGTTTTGGAATTTCTTAATATATATAGAAACACATATCTGTATGGCGGAGAAGACTTATTGGAGGATGGAACAACTGTCGAATATAAGCCAAAAGATAAAAATATTTGGTGGCAGATGATACAGCTCCTTCCAAGCAGCTACAACCAGACTCGTAATGTCATGTTTAATTATGAGGTATTGACTAATATATATAGGCAGCGTAAGAATCATAAGCTGGATGAGTGGCGAGAGTTTTGCAAGTGGATTGAGAGTTTGCCATATTCAGAGTTGATTGTTGGAAAGAGCGAGGAGATAAGGAGGACGGCTCATGAAGATAATAATTAGTATTGTAGTGGTTATGTTTTATGCAGTGATCGGTTGTGTTATATCAGAAAAGGTAGATGAAGAGTATGACCCTTTATATATTCTATTTTGGCCGATAGTAATAGCCTGTTTCATTCCAATTTGGATTGTGAGTGGGATATTGGAAGGTTTTGGTTGGCTAAGTAGGAGGTTGAGGAGAAGGGGTAAACGTCTATTAAATATACAGAGCCCTAGTCTTAGAAAGAGGTCAAATCTGAATCCACGGACCGAGAAAACCAAGAAGGTCATGCATTTGATGGTTACTAGTCTGTGTGATAGGGATTGCAAGTATTGCTGCAACAAGCAATATGATCTGAATAGTATTCCGTATGCCACGGATGAAGAACTGAGAGAGGTGGAGACATTATGTCTCACGGGCGGAGAGCCTTTTGCTTATACTAAGCCGAACGCAATAGCATATCATTATAAGCATAAATACCCAAATATAATGCGCGTGATCGTGTATACGAATGCTTGTGAGTTATGGTTGCCGTTGATTACTAATCATGCACCTTTAGGTAATATAGACGGGCTTAATATATCGATAAAAAACTTAGGTGATTATCAGGTGCTTGATGACATTATTCGGGATAAGGAGGTATGTTCATTACCACTCAATCGTATATACGTGTTCGGTGATAGGCTTTATGAAAAGACGAATAATCTTTTAACAGAATATGACAAGCTAGGGCGATTTCGGGTTATCCGTCGTGAATGGCAGGAAGATTTCAAGCCAGCAGACGATAGTATATTTAGAAGAGTTTGAAGGAGGTTTTACTATGATTTGGACAATTATATTTGTAGTAGTTTTGGTTGCGTCGGTTATATTACATAAGATTGGAGACAACAGTGGTATAGGCTGGCTGTGTATCGTAAGTTTTATATTGGGGGTTTTATCAGTGATAAGTATAATCGTGGCGCTTTGCAGAATATCGATGAGTCATTGCGCAGTTGACACGACAATCACTGTAAACCAGATGGAGCATGATTCTATAGTAAAAGAGATAGAGGCTCTTGAACAGGATGTCGATGAAAAAGTATCCAGAGTTACTGTGATTAAAGATGTAAATGAATGGAATAGTGACGTATATGTAATAAAATACTGGTCTAAGAGTCCTTGGACAAATTGGTTCTATAGCAAGGAAGTAGTTGATTCACTTGAGTACATAGAAATGGAGGAATGATATTTATGTCAATGGCGAGAAAATGTGATAGGTGTGGTAAGTTCTATGAGAAAAATAGAGTAAAGTGGAACTACGGAGGCTCTATCACTAGGGGGATAAATGTAGTAAACATAAATAACCTCATAGCAGTAGAGTGTGATTTATGCGATTCATGTATTGAAGATTTTCGAGCATTCATGGATTATTATGATGATAAAGAGGAGGACAAAAATGGAGAAGAAGGAACTGAGTGAGACCGCCAGATCGGTTTTGCTGGCTGTTGCGGTGATAGTTGATTTTGCGCTGATGATTACAACATTGGCGCTTTATTTATTTTATTAGAAAAGGTTAGGCGATAGAAACATGAATATACGAAGAAAGACTGTAAAAACAGACGCAAAAGACGAGGAGATAAGAAAATTACAGGAGCAGGTCTTGCAGTTGCATAGAGACAAGACAGCTTTGATGGGCAGGTGTAAAACCCTTTCGCGAGGACTTGCCTGCTCTTTTTGTAATTTTAGGTGTGAATGTGTATATGCGGATCATAGTAAGGACGGTGATGTAAGTGTGTAGAGATGGGCATACGGTGATGACAGCTTATATTGTGTACGACCAGAAAATAGCTGGTAATTGCGTAGGAATTATGACATCAGAACACTTGGCTAAGTTTCTGGGAATAGCTCGTAGTAGCGTATATAAGCAAATAAGTAGAGGCGATAGAGTATTTCTTAGGAGATACGAAGTTGTCAGGTGCTGGATTGATCCTGATGATTATGAGTATTTGCAGGTTGATGATCGTGTAGGCGAATAGTATAATAGTCTTATATTTTCAGAGGAGGAGATTTTTATGAAAAGGAGATTATTTATAGGTTTAGTAGTTGGAACTATGTGTGTTGGACTTGTTGGGTGTGGTGGTAATAGCAGTAATACTGGTTCAGATGTTAATGGTAGTAGTGCGAGTGTTAGTACAGAGAGTGAGAGTGTTAGTACAGAGAGTGAGAGTGATACAGAAACTGAGGAAACGAGCAGTGAGGAGAGTACCGAGAAAAAAGGATTATCCGCTGTTGATACATCGGTTCTGACTGAGAAGTTACCGGATATGGTGAGTGCGTTTCCAGATAGAGAGATAAAAGGTGTAGTGGTCGATGACTCGTATGTTAGATATGGCATCGATGATGTTGAAAGCGACACATTTGATGCATATGTAAAGTTGTGTCAGGATGCGGGTTACGTGTCAAATACAAGCCAAGGATCTGACGATACTGGTAGTCATTATTGGGCATATACAGAAGATGGTCAGTATTATCTCGAAATTATGTATACAACAAGCGATAAACACGCATCGATTTGTTTAACTGATGAGTCAAAACAGTAAAAAATCTCTGCCCACTTTTGCAAAAATATCTGGGCTTCTGCCCGGTTTTGTGGGTGTTTGGCCCATTTTTGAGGCGGTAGCAGCCCTAAAAATTTTGTAAAAAATGGCCATTTGCCCACTTTTCTGCCCACTTTCCCACTTTTTTTCTTAAACTATTATGATAGAAAGTTAAAAAGTATATAGTAATAGCGAAAAAAAAGTGGGTTTTTGGCCACGAGTAAAAAATGGAGGAAATCATGAGCAAGATTAGCTGTCTCTTATACACATCTCCGAGCCC
>ENA-OYWE01000725-OYWE01000725.1-human-gut-metagenome-genome-assembly--contig:-NODE-725-length-10206-cov-7.159984_pt1 | contig 10206 bp, 6 predicted proteins | sample MGYA00244166_ERZ653389 | MGnify/ENA primary metagenome ERZ653389 (study PRJEB26926, sample SAMN06165040) | human gut metagenome | biome: ENVO:00009003; feature: ENVO:2100002; material: ENVO:00002003... | reverse complement strand
CGAGATGACGTCGAGTCTCGTGGGCTCGGAGATGTGTATAAGAGACAGAGATTGACATGGTTAAATGATTTGATTTGCAAAGAATTATATGCACCGTTTAAAATAGACAAAGACATAGATTATCGAAACGATTTAGAACAGAAATACAGTAAAGTAATGGAACAGGCAAAAAATGCTAATGCTGATGATGAAAGTCTGGAAATTATAGATGCTTTTAGCTCAAAAATACTAAAATCTTTAGATTTGTATTACAAGGCTGATATAGCAGAAAGCAACAATATTATTCTTGAGTTAGTAAAAGATATAGGTGACAAGCCCCTTGCAGTAAATTTAGTTATTAATAGTGAGGCTTTTCCCGGAGATAAGACCAAAGAGTTGCAATTCTTCCGAAGCAGATTAGGAACTCCCAATAGGGCATTTACAGCGAAAGATATGCTTCATTTACCTAATTCTATGAGGTCTAAATCAGGAAATTATAGATTTAGTATTCCAGGAAATCCTAGTATGTATTTGGCTAATTCTTCATATGGATGTTGGATAGAAACTGGATGTCCAGCAGAAATAGATTTTAATGTTTCGCCAATATTATTAGAAGGTGATCAGAGAATTTTCAACTTAGCTATCACTATAAGAGATTTTAGATGCCTGGATGAATTTAAAAAAGAAAGGGTGCACTGTTGGTTAAAATTGTATCTTCTTACGATTGCAACTTGTTACGTCGTTAAAGAAGAAAATAGAACATTCAGGTCAGAATATATTATTTCACAATCATTAATGATGGCATGTAAAAAGATGAAGTATGATGGAATAGCTTATTATTCGCGAAGAGTAGACAATGAAGTGTTTGCTTTGTGTGCTATCAATTTAGCGTTGTTCATTGATTATGATGGTGAATATTCAGAAATGATTAAGCATATGAAAATTGATGATGCTTTCAATTATTCCTTGTATAAGCAACTAAAGGATAGTTTGAAATATAAGGACTACGAATTAAGATCAACTTATACCGAATATATTACAAATATTGGAAGTTTTGACCGTCAATATCCTTACAATGAAACTGATTTTTATGATTTTGATAAGTTTCTGTTCACAACATGGAGAGATAAGCCCAATGGTAAAGGTAAAGATATAATTCCGTGGGGCGTCGAGATTTAATTTTTCCCGGTAGTGAGTTTGAGATGCTTTTTATGAATGTCTATCAAGTATTTGTAGATAAAACCAGCGAGACTGCTAAGCATTTTTTTAAACTAAATTTATAATGTACAGATTGAAATTAATAAACTAAACGACAAAGCGGGATTTATGCGAAAAACATGAAAATTTCGAATATATGGATTAATTGTTATTGCCAACGGATTACAAGGAGGAAACAAATGAATCGTAATTTAGAGAAGTATTTTAAAAAAGATATAGAAGGTTATTATTTTGATAAAAAAAGTAATGAATATAAGTTGAAATGGGTAAGTTGTTCATGTGATAGAACTAGAAATGAGAAAGCAGTTAAGCAAGCGTCATTCGAATCTATTCCGTTTGGTAAAGTTTATTCTTATATCAATGAGTTTTTAGAACTCATTAGAGAAGATAATGGATTTACTGAGAAAAATAAAAAAATAGATACTATTAATTTTGACGGTACAGAACATATCATTATAGATAATGGAATTATAATTAGAGATAATAATTGGATTTCTCCACATTGGAACGGAAAGACCTATGACAAATATGACAAAAAATACGATGTTATACAAGATAAGTTTAGTTTAGAGAGAGTAAGTGACATATTATGGTTTAAATTCACAGCCAAAGGTCATCTGGCTGTTGTTGCTAGTAGTTGTGATATAAATTGGGATAACAATCTATCTTGTGGTATTTTAGTTAATGAAGTAGGAGAAGTATTTGATACATCCTTTGTTTTTGTATTTCCATTAACAAAACAGATGATTAGAACCAAAGCTGAACCGAATAGTTATTACAGAAAATATTCTTCAGCAGAGCTTGAACTTGCTGTTGGTAACTATCTAATTGATAAAGGTGTTCCTATTATTGATTATTATTCACATATGGGATATAAGTATGATAAATAAAGTCAATTGTAAAATTGAAATTAAATAGGAGGATAAAAGCAAATAAGACTAAAAGGGTTCGTTTTTGCAAAATCCAGTTTATCAAACTAAATAACATTATAAAAACTCTGATTGGAGAAACACCAGTCAGAGTTTTTATTTTGCGTTAAACATTTTTGAAGGAGGTAATAATTTGCCCGATATTAAAACTAAGAAAGAAAATAAAGGTACAATCAAAACGCTCGACAAGGCAAAGATTGCATCCGGTCGTATGAAATCTGCATATATACAGACAAAAGATAAAGCCGAGCATTCTGTTGAAGCGGAAGAGTATTCAGCTAATGAATATGCTACTGACAGAATGGAATCAGGTGCAAAGCGAGGTGCAGAAGAAACTGTCCTTCAGACTAAAAAACAGCTCGGAAATGCAAAAGACGGAGCTAAAATGGTCAAGAATAAGGTGAAACAGCGTATCGAGAACAAAGCACAGAATAAAGCTGAAAACGCAGTTAAGGATTCTGTTCAGAAATCATCAAAAAATGCTGCGAAAAAATCCGCTGAAAAATCTGCCAGAACAACATCTTCCAAAGCATTCAACGGAGGGCGAAAAAGTATCCGTACAGTTGAGCAAACCTCAAAGACAGTTAAACAGTCAGCACGCTCGGCAGGTAGAAAAACAGTGAAAACTGCGCAGAAAGGAACAGCCAAAACAGTAAAGACATCAGTTAAAACCGCAGAAAAAACCTCAAAGGCGGCCATTAAAACTTCAAAGCAAGCCGCAAAAGCCGCACAGAAAACAGCACAAGCAACTGCTAAAGCGGCTCAGAAAGCGGCACAGGCAGCGAGGGTTGCTGCAAAAGCGTCTGTTCAGGCGGCAAAAGTTGCTGTCAAAGCGACAATAGCAGCAATAAAGGCAATCATTGCAGGAATTAAGGCGTTAGCCTCAGCTATTGCCGCAGGCGGTTGGGTAGCTGTTGTGATTATCATCGTTATCTGCCTTATAGCGTTAATTGTCTGCTCCTGCTTTGGAATATTCGCTTCGGGCGAGGATTCAGGAACAGGCGTTACAATGCAGACTGCCGTCCAGGAAATCAACGAGGAATACAATCAAAAAATTGAGGATATTAAGAGCAACAATACCTACGATATTCTTGAAATGTCAGGCTCACGAGCAGAGTGGAAAGAAGTTATAGCTATCTACGCTGTGGATAAAAATATGGCTGATTTGAATCCTGCAAATCCTGATGAGGCACAGGAGGTCGCAACGATGGACGAGGGTAAAAAGGAAGATTTGCGTAAACTGTTCTGGGAAATGAACAAGGTTGAATCCCATACAGAAAAGAAAACCGTTAAAGAAACTGTTGAAGTGCAAGAGAACGGCAAGACGGTCAAAAAGGAAAAAGATGTTGAAAAAACGACCTTGTATATTATCACAAGCCACATTGACCTTGAAACGATGATGAACAACAAGAGCTTTACCGATGAACAAAAGGAAATGTGCCGAGAGCTATTATCGGACGAGAACAACTCTTTATGGCTCTCCGTCCTTCACGGAATTTCAAGCTCGGATAGTGACATAGTCAAGGTAGCGCAGGAACAGCTCGGCAATGTTGGAGGTCAGCCGTATTGGAACTGGTACGGTTTTAGTTCACGTGTCGAATGGTGCGCCTGTTTCGTTTCCTGGTGTGCCAACAAGTGCGGATATATAGAAAACAACCTTATCCCGAAATACTCCGTATGCGATACCGGTGTTAATTGGTTTAAGTCCAAAGGAGAATGGCTCGACGGTACAGAAGAACCACAGGAGGGAATGATTATTTTCTTCGATTGGGCATCCGACGGACTGGACGGTAATTCCGACCACACGGGGATCGTAGAAAAAGTGGAGAGTGGCAGAGTTTACACAATAGAAGGGAATTCAAGCGACGCTTGTCAGGAAAACTCTTATCCGATAGGTCATTACGAAATACTTGGTTACGGCGCTCCGGCTTACTAAAAAAATCTGAGGTTTGTCCTTGCGGGCAAACCTCGTTTCGTTTATCTATGTTTTAATAAACTAAAGTAAATTATCTTTTTTATATTGGGTGATTTTACAATAATTACAGAAAATCTTTCAGGGGCTTTGACCTTGATGGATGACGAAGCTTTCTGAGAGCTTTTGCCTCTATTTGACGAACTCGCTCTCTTGTAATTCCAAACATTTGTCCAACTTCTTCGAGAGTTTTCTCACGACCATAGTACCCATATCGTTGGCGAAGCACTTCGCTCTCTCTGTCGCTCAATAATGCAAGTGCCTGCTCCAATGCTTGATGGAGGAACTTGTTAGATAGAGTGTGGAAATCTTCATCAGCATTCGTTATCATGTCAGAAGAAAGAGTAGCATAAAACAATTCTTTTTCCCAGTTGGGATTTCCATCATTGGAATCAACATTCACAAGAATACTATCTGCATCATTGAAGATAGTGTTTTGGGCAGCTTCCATAAGTGTTTCTACGCTTTCTTCTGGAACAGCTTCAAGTATTATACTCGAAGCTTCTGTTTCATCGCATAACAGTTTATTCATTACCATTGTTCTGGCTTTTTGACAATCAACTAACTCCCTACATCCTATGCAGCCGTAACTTTTTAGAATTGGATACATTGTGAAGTAAGCTTCTTTTTTATGTACAGGGTAATAAACAAGCGGTCTTTGAGTATACTGTTCTCTCGAAATACTCTGCACTATCCATAAAGCGGCATATGAGGCAAATGCACCGAAAGTATCAGGGTCATACTTATCAACAGCATATATTAGCCCGATGAAGCTATAGCTAATAGCATCATCAATCTCCATGTCGTATAATTCTGCTCTTTGAAGTGCAATACGTAAAGCCAATCTCAGGTGCATTTCAATCATTCGTGAACGCGCAAATGAGTTGCCCTCGGCAATTTGATACTTTAATTTTCGTATTTCTTTTTTCTGAGGCGGAATAATTTTGCGAATATATTCTACAAGCGGTTTTAATGAAGGATTGAGCTCAACAATGCGTTTGTAGATTACCTCGTAATCGGTTTGTGCAAAATCATCAATATCATCTTCTGGGTCAGTACGACGTATGTCCATCTGTGATGATGGCTTTTCTGCATAAACGATTATACCCAAAGTCGTGATTGCACTGCTTAGACGATCAAAGTCCTGAATAGAGAGAGAGAATTGATCTGCAACTTCCATAATATCATCGAATGTCACATATCCTTGATTTTTTGCCAATTCAAGAAGAGATTTGTATGCTAATTGATGTTGCTCGCTTTCCAAACTCTCTCACCTCATTCTTACTTTGAACACATCTTTAGAATTTCTTCTACATTCGTTTCTTCATGAAATCTTTCATGGAATTCTTCAATGAAATCATATAAACGGGAAATGAAGTCATCTAGTGATGACGCACCTTCAATTAGCTTCTCATAAAGGACGTCAACACCGCCTCGGACATAGCTGTTAAAGCGTTCCTCATCAGCTGGGTCATCTCCCATATGGCGAAAAGCTTTGTCGATTCGTTTATCTTCGTCAGGTTCATAATCTTTATCAAGAAGCATAATAAGTCTAAAATTAAATGTCAATTCTTCTTGAGAATATATAACTCGATCACCCATAACGTTTTGATTGTACACTTGATTGGTTTCAGGGTTTTTCTCATTATCTATTTCCGCTCTCCGTCCATACAGGAAACCCACTAAGGGAGCGTTAGTATACACATCAACATTACGGTCGAATAGCTTAGCTTTACTATCTGAATCAAAAACGCCAGTCAGTTTATCGACTCTAACAGCGTGTCTGCCTCGGAAACGATACTGTTTATCAAACATTTATTACACATCCCCTTAAATTAACACAGTTTCAAATTCGTTTTTCTTTTCAAAGCTATGACGGCAACCAATTTTTTCGCCCATATATTCTTCGGCAAGATTACCATCTGTGTCTTTGATAAAAATGATAACCTGCTCGGCTGTATTTGGCAGAGCCTCGCAAACCGTTTTGATTCTGCGTTTATCAAAGGAAGATAAAGGAGCGTCCATTACAAGTGGATATGGCTCAGATGACAGTAATTTTGCGTTCTCATTAGTTGCATTTCGATTTTCTCGTGCCATTTTTATAATGCCGGTAATAAAGGCGAAAATTACTGAAATGCTCTGTGCCGTAGAAGTTTCAACATCACCTTCATAATCGTTGACATATACTGAAATGCGGTATTTATCATCAATTGTCAAAGAGAGTCCGCCTTCGTAGATTTGCTTAAATATTTCGTTTATAGTGGATTCGAGTCGTGATCTTATATCCGCCTCGCTTTGACTGTAAACAGCTTGTAACTCTGCATATATTCTTTCTGCGTAAGCTTTATAGATTTCAATTTTCTTATTTTTGTCGTCAAGAAGCGTCAAATTTCTGCGTTCTGAATCAGCTCGTGTAGCTTTTTGCTCGTATCCTCCACGCTCGCGATTTTTTCGATCCCGCTCATCGCTGCTTCTGCGAATGGTATCATCACAAATCCTAATTTCACTACTGATTGCACGAACACGCTCACGAACATCACCGCCAGCCAATTTACCTTCAATGTCATGCAGTTCATCATTAAGATCGGTTATATCGTCATCTTGTTGGCTGATCACAGCTGTATTATCCCGCACAAGCATATACAGATTGTTGCTCATATTAGCACGTCGTTTTGCCTCTTTTTTGAAATCACCAATGGTTGTGCTGATAGACTGAGGAGGCAAATATTCTATTAGTTCTTTAACCTTTGTGTATGGAACGGAACCTTCATCAAGATGCGTTCCGCAGATACATACTTTTTGTCGCAACAGATACTCTATTGTTTTTGTGTGCATATAAGGAATATCTTTTCCTACAAAATCTTTTTCTGCAAGTAACTCAAGAGCCTGTTTCACGAGGGTATTCGAGAAGAACGAACTCATTCCAGAATTGAAATCTTTGCAAATTGCTTTGACAACCGAACTACGAGTATCTTTAGTTCGTGCAATCTTTTTGAGCAATCTGTCTTTCTGACGCTGAAGTTCTTCGCCTTCGGCATATTGTTTCAGTTCCTCTGTCCTTTCAATTTTTCTTGCTTGAGCCGTTTCTATTTGTGTTTCAAGTTCCTCTAGCCGTGCGTCGATTTCAGCAATTTTTGCATTGCATTCATCAATAATCATTGTATATTCCTGGATTTTTGCATTACTGTGAGAATCATAACTGCTTTCGTAACTATTGATGACAGTGTTACGAATCCGTGGGTTAAAATGCTTAATTGCACTATACATGGCATTCAAACCTAACAAGCCTTTTACGGCTTCAGCAAAGTCCGTTGCCTTTTTTCCAGTGGAAATATCTTTACTCATCTTCTCTATTCGTTCGCCATCAAAGAAGAAATAACGAGACAATTCTTTTGGAAGAATATTTTTAACTTCGCTTTCGCAACGGCTTTTGGGAACATAAGAAGTATTTCCATCTGCACTTTTGATCGCGATATTGAACACAGTATTGTCGCCCTTGACTTTCCCCGAATAATCCTTTTTATATGTCTGTTCACGTATGAGAGTATAGGAAACATTACCATGCTTTAACCGCAATTCAACCCTAACAATTGCCTTCTGACTAGGATTTAAATTGCTAGCTACTATTTTGTTAAGCATATTTTTATCTGAGAACTCCGTTTCTCCGTACATACACCAGAAAAAAGCTTGCGCAAACGTCGTTTTTCCTGTTCCATTCTCACCAATAATGATGGTAACATTTTTTCCATTTTGTCCCTGAGCAAAATCAATGGATTCGTTGCGAAATTGGCGGAAATTTTCAAGTTTTATTGATTCGAGTAACATTGTACTTCCTCCTCAATTTGTTTCTTGATCCACGCGACCATCTGCTGATCGGTCTTCTCGCGAGTTTTGAGGTTCTGACTTTCCTGAAGAATTATTTTTCTTTTAAGCCTCTCGACTGCTTTCTCATTAATTTTAATCTCTTCCATTGTCGGTTATACCCTCCTTGTCATTTTCCTCAGATATGTGATACGTATCCTGTATTTCCCATATCAGGTTATTTGCAATCATAGAGTTCTGCGCTAAACGACCGAACTCCTTTATTCGTGACAGTTCATTCTTTACTAGCGATAAATCTCTGTGAGCCTGTTCTACGGTTAGACCTGAAACATTTTCAAGTGGTCTTGGTAATGTCACAAAGTCATAAATAACCGCATACGGCTTATTAGGAGCTTTGCGTAGAACACGACCTCTTCGCTGTATATATTCTTTAGGGTTAGTCGTACTCGCAAGGATAAATGCAGTACGAATTCCCGGAATGTTGACGCCTTCGTCTAAACACTTAATGGCAACTATAGCTTGCAGACGATCTCCACGTTGGAATTGTTCTTTGATAGATGCTCGAATTTCCATATTTTCTTTGGAAGTAAACTTGGCAACTGCCATGCCTAATTCATTTCCGAGAATTTTGGTTACCGCTTCAATTTGTCGTATATCACTATTGCTTGAGTCAACGCTATCGTCATTAACATTGGTGGCACCGCAGTACACAAGAATATTATTGTCGTGTATGTATGGTTTGATTTGCTCACGCAAGGCATCAAGCTTTTCCGATGCACCTGCAACAATCCTTGCCCTTTTAAGTGCGAGAATCTCGCCATGTTTGTTGAGTTTGTACCTTCCACTTTTATCTTTGATGAGACATTTGGACATTTCATATGACAATTGTTCATACGCAGAAAGCTCATCATCATTTAAATTAACAACAACAGGATAATACTTATACGGGGTCAGTTTATCCTCTTTAATAGCGCGTTCCAGCGGGTATATGATACACTTTTTCCCAAAGAAAGAATAAAGCAGTGCTGTGCCTTCTTCGTCTCGATGACGCTCTAATGTCGCAGACAAAGCAAGTCGGTAAGTAAATCGTTCATCCAGTAAACGCGAGTAGGATGCTGCACCAAAATTATGTGCTTCATCAACAACGAGTAGTACCGGAGTTCTTACCTTACTAATCTGTTCCTGTACAAAATCATTTGTGAATGTAGCATTTGTACATACAAAGCAAAAAAAACTCTTGTCATCCCTTAGCTTCTGATCCCGCACCGCTTTAGACAAGCGGGCTTTCCAGTCTTTTTGAGGTGAGCTACTGTACCCAATTATAGGTTTCATATTGAATCGAACAATATCTTCAATCCATTGTTCAACAAGGTGCTGATAAGGGCAAACAATAATAACAGCAAGACGATCTGAAAGATCCTCCGATAGTTTTGCAATTGCGCCTAATCCAGTAAATGTCTTTCCTGTACCGGTTGCCATATCAAAAATTCCATGGTAGTTTTCACCGACCCAAGTAGAGATGGCTTCCTTTTGATAGTCGTGAAGAGTTACATCGTTCGGAATACGTGGACCTATTGAACTTGAAGAATCTTCAAAGCCTTTAGGTGCCCGATATATTTTATCAGGAAACTGTTCATTATCCACATTAAAATTAGGAGCAGACCGCTTGTATTTTTCAATCAAAGTCTTTGATATGCTAGGAAATTCAAGTACATGAATATTGGGTTCGCAATCGTTCCAGATAGAATAGAAAGCTGACTCTTTCAATTTTACTCGTTCTGCTTCATTTGCACCTCCCCAGCTTCTGAAAACATCAATTGTTTCATAGTTTATTGACATTGCTGTTGCAGACTCATTCATTGAGCCGGAAAATGCGACAATGTTACCCTCACTATCTTCGATTAGTCCCATTTTTTCATGGTACATTCCAATTCCACATTTATCTTCGGTATATGCGATGCGTATGTCCATGATGCCATCAGCAATCAGAGTAGCCAAAAGATTAAGTCTTTGCATGGAAAAGTAATCAAGGCGTTCATCAGTGATTTGGCGCAAAACCGACTTTTCAATCACGGAGTTTCTCTCCTCATAACCTTTCTGAATTGCTTCAATATCTTCATCTGAAAGATAGGGAGAAGCTACAATTTGAATTTTACCGCCCTTTGATGCCATAGTTGCGATTCCCTTTGAAATCTCAACAAGGGACGATGAAGAGAAAAAACCAACCGCCCGTTTATATGTAGTCGCCTCTTTAAGTAAAGGAAGATAGAAATCCTGAACAACATT
>ENA-OYWE01000723-OYWE01000723.1-human-gut-metagenome-genome-assembly--contig:-NODE-723-length-10212-cov-4.799842_pt1 | contig 10212 bp, 13 predicted proteins | sample MGYA00244166_ERZ653389 | MGnify/ENA primary metagenome ERZ653389 (study PRJEB26926, sample SAMN06165040) | human gut metagenome | biome: ENVO:00009003; feature: ENVO:2100002; material: ENVO:00002003... | reverse complement strand
CTACACTTATGCGATCGTCGGCAGCGTCAGATGTGTATAAGAGACAGTAATTATATTAGGGAGGAGTATACAAATGAGTTATATTGGTTGGCTTATAGTGTTTGTAGTATTTGCAGCGTTAGAACTGGTTACAATGGGGCTTACATGCATTTGGTTTGCAGTTGGAGCAGTTGCGGCATGTATTGCATCACTTGCAGGCGGTAATTGGATTGTGCAGGCAGTTGTATTTATTGTTGTTACGGTGGCAGTACTTGTTTTCCTGCGTCCTTTTGCAGTGAAATACATTAACAATAAGGCTGAGAAGACTAACGTGGAATCAATGGCCGGAAAGACAGGAAAAGTAACTAAGGAAATTGACAACATTAATGCCACGGGAATGATTATAGTTGACGGAATGGAGTGGACTGCACGAAGCAGTGACGGAGAGGTTATACCGAAAGACACTTTGGTTACTATAGTTTCTGTGGAAGGTGTTAAAGCCATTGTAAAGAAAGCATAGATAAGAGAGGAGAAAAATTATGCTATATTTAATGATTATTTTAGTTTTAGCGATTGTAGTAGTATCAACATGTGTAAAGATTGTGCCGCAGGCACATTCATATGTTATTGAAAGACTTGGCGGTTACAAAGAAACATGGTCAGTCGGCATCCATTTCAAAGTTCCGTTTCTTGACAGAGTTTCAAGAAGAGTTAATCTTAAGGAACAGGTAGCTGATTTTGAACCACAGCCGGTTATTACAAGAGATAATGTAACAATGCAGATTGACACAATTATTTTTTATCAGATTACAGATCCTAAGCTTTATGCTTACGGTGTTGAAAATCCAATTGTAGCTATTAAAAATCTTACAGCTACAACACTTAGAAATATTGTAGGTGATTTAGAGCTTGATGAAACTCTTACATCAAGAGAAACAATTAATGCAAGAATGCGTACAGAACTTGATGTAGCTACGGATCCTTGGGGAATTAAGGTTAACAGAGTTGAGTTAAAGAATATTATTCCACCTAGAGACATTCAGGAAGCAATGGAAAAGCAGATGAGAGCAGAGCGTGAGAAGCGTGAGCAGATTCTTAGAGCTGAAGGTGAAAAGAGATCAGCCGTTCTTATTGCAGAAGGAAAGAAAGAAGCTGCAATTCTTAATGCAGAGGCAGATAAGCAGTCAGCAATCTTAAAGGCAGATGCAGAAAAGCAGAAGAGAATTTTGGAATCTGAAGGTGAAGCTGAGGCCATTCTTAAGGTTCAACAGGCTACAGCTGATGGTATCAGAGCTATTAAGGAAGCAGGAGCGGATGATTCCGTTATTACCCTTAAGAGCCTTGAAGCTTTTGCGGCAGCAGCTGATGGTCAGGCAACAAAGATTATTATTCCTTCAGATATTCAGGGGATTGCCGGGTCAGTAAAAGCATTGACAGAAGTAATTAAGGGCTAAAACCATGTTTAATGAGAAAATGGTTTTGTGCGGAGCAAACGCATACGACAAAAAATATTATTTGAATGAACAGTTTTCTAATCTTCCGGAGTCGGTAAAACAGGAGCTTCAGATTATGTGCGTTCTTTTTACCGAAGAAGTTGGAGGTATTTTGATTTTGGAGTTTGACGAAGAAGGAAACCTTAAACTGATAACACAGGCAGATGAAGGAGACCTGCTTTATGATGATATTGGAAGCGGACTCAAAATCAGACAGATTCAGATGGAGAAAAAGGATTTGCTTGAATCTTTGGAAATGTACTATAAAGTGTTTGTATTAGGAGAAGATTAATGTTACTTACGGTGGATGTTGGAAATACAAATATTACATTGGGGTTGTTTAGAGACGATAAAGTTTTTGCTACATTTAGAATTACAACGCAGATGGCAAGAACCTCTGATGAATACGGCTCAATGATTGCCGAGATGATAGTGAGAAAAGGTATAGATATCGAGAATATAAGGGATGTTATTATATCTTCAGTTGTTCCAAAGGTAATGTATTCACTCAATAATGGTATTATTAAATATTTTGGAATAAGGCCTATTATTGTGGGACTTGGAACAAAAACGGGAATCAAAATTAACAGGACTGACCCGAGAGAGGTTGGTTCAGACCGTATTGTAGATGCAGTTGCGGCATACGAGCTTTATGGCGGACCATGTATTGTTGTTGACTTTGGAACAGCTACCACATATGACTTAATCGGACCTGAGGGGACATTTGATGCAGGAGTTACATCTCCCGGAATCAGAATCAGTGCAAAGGCTTTGTGGAATGAAACTGCAAAGCTTCCGGAAATTGAAATTAAAAAGCCGGATTCAATACTTGGAAAAGATACAATTACGAGTATGCAGGCAGGTATTGTGTATGGTTATATAGGGCAGACAGAATATATAATCGACAAGATAAAAGAAGAAAGCGGATATGATAATCTCAAGGTGATTGCAACCGGCGGACTTGGCAGAATTATTTATAAGAATACTGACAGAATAGATATTTATGATAATGAGCTGACATTACAAGGTATGCGAATCATTTACGAGAAAAATAAAAAGAATTAATTTATTCTGTGTGTTTTGCGCAGAATGGAGAACAATATGAAGATAGGTAATGTTGAAATTCAAAACAGTTTGGCATTAGGACCAATGGCAGGTGTAACAGACCTGCCATTTCGTCTGCTTTGCAAAGAGCAGGGATGCGGACTTCTCTACACAGAAATGGTGAGTGCCAAAGCAATTTTGTATAAAAATAAAAATACGAATATACTATTAAATATTGAAGAAAGCGAACATCCAACAGCAGTGCAGCTATTTGGCTCGGATGCAGATATTATGGCAGAGATAGGGGCGCAGGTAGCAGAAGGTCCGTGTGACTTAATTGATGTTAATATGGGATGTCCTGTTCCGAAAATTGTAAATAATCATGAGGGCTCCTATCTTTTGACTCAGCCTGAACTCGTGAGGGAAATTCTTACAAAAATGGTAAAATCTGTCAGTAAGCCTGTGACAATAAAGATTCGTAAAGGATTTAAGGAGGATGACTGTCAGGCGGTTGAGATTGCAAAGATTGCAGAAGACTGCGGTGTTGCGGCAATAGCGGTACACGGAAGAACAAGAGAGCAGTATTATAGCGGTAAAGCTGACTGGAGTGTGATTAAATCAGTAAAAGATGCGGTAAGTATTCCGGTAATCGGAAACGGTGATATATTTAGCGCACAGGATGCAAAAGCAATGAAGGAATACACAGGATGTGACGGACTTATGGTAGGCAGAGCGGCAAGAGGCAATCCGTGGATTTTTAAACAGATTAATGAATATATGCAAAATGGAATTATAATTGATAAACCGTCCGCATTGGAAGTGAAAGAAATGATTTTGAAACATGCCCGCGGATTAATTGACTATAAGGGCGAGTATACCGGAGTGAGAGAGATGAGGAAACATATTGCATGGTATACACAGGGACTTCCTCATTCGGCAGAGCTTAGAAGAAGATGCAACGAAATTGTCAGCTGGGAATCGCTGGAGAAGTTAATTAGCCGTATGCTTTAATAAAAAAAGAAAAATTTTATATAATTATAAGAATATATTGTTAGACGGGCAGACTTGTGTGGAAAACGATGCTTTCAGGTTGACAATAAATATTTGTTAGGCTATTATAAAGTGTAAAACTTTGAACGAACATTTGATTGGAGGAAATTAAAATGGCAGATAACGAGAAGAAGAATATACTTACTTATGCAGGTCTTCAGGCATTAGAGACTGAATTAGAGGATTTAAAGGTAAATAAGCGTAAGGAAGTTGCTCAGAAAATCAAAGAGGCGAGAGAGCAGGGCGATTTATCTGAAAATGCAGAATATGATGCGGCAAAAGACGAGCAGAGAGATATTGAAGCAAGAATTGAAGAAATCGAAAAGATTCTTAAAAATGTTGAAGTTGTTGCAGAAGATGATGTAGATGATAAGAAGATTAACGTTGGATGTCATATTAAGATTCATGATTTTGAATACGATGAAGACCTTGAATTAAGTATTGTTGGTTCTACACAGACAAACAGTCTGACCGGTATGATTTCTAACGAGTCACCTTTAGGAAGTGCACTTATCGGACATGAAATAGGTGATGTTGTTGAAGTAACAATGGGTGATGTAGTATCAAAATATAAAGTTCTTGATATTAAAAAGAGTAAATAAGTTTATAACAAAGGAGTCACTAAAAATGGCACAGCAGAATAACAATAACGAACAGCAGGTAGACGTAAAGCAGCTTTTGAAGGTGCGTCGTGAGAAACTTGCTGATTTGCAGGAGAGAGGACAGGATCCTTTCCAAATTACAAAGTACGATGTTACACATCACAGTACGGAAATTAAGGATAATTTTGATGAATTGGAAGCGCAGCATGATGAGGATGGTAAGCTTATTAAAGACCCGGCAAAGTTTGTATCTGTTGCAGGCCGTATTATGCTTAAACGTGTTATGGGTAAAGCTTCTTTCTGTAATGTTCAGGACAAAACAGGAAATATTCAGGTATATATAGCAAGAAATGAACTTGGTGAAGAACCTTTTGATGAATATAAGGCATTTAAGAAGATGGATATCGGTGATATTGTAGGTATCAAGGGATATCCGTTCAGAACTAAGACAGGTGAGATGAGCATTCATGCTACAGAAGTTACACTTTTGACAAAGAGTCTTCAGATTCTGCCGGAGAAACATCATGGACTTACTAATACTGATTTAAGATACCGCCAGAGATATCTTGACCTTATAATGAATCCGGAAGTTAAAGATACCTTTATTAAACGTTCAAAGATTATAAGTGAAATAAGAAAATATTTAGACGCTCAGGGATTTATGGAAGTAGAAACCCCGATGCTTGTGCATAATGCAGGCGGTGCGGCTGCCCGTCCTTTTGATACGCATTTTAATGCATTAGATGAAGATGTTAAGCTTCGTATTTCATTGGAGCTTTATTTAAAGAGATTAATTGTAGGCGGACTTGAGAAAGTTTATGAGATTGGAAGAGTTTTCCGTAATGAAGGTGTTGATACAAGACACAATCCGGAGTTCACTCTTATGGAGTTATATCAGGCATATACAGATTATCACGGTATGATGGATTTGACAGAGAATCTTTACAGACATTTGGCAGAGGTTGTATGTGGAAGTCCTGTTATTACATACAATGGCATAGAGATGGATTTAAGCGAGCCGTTCGAGAGACTCACAATGGTTGGCGCAGTTAAGAAATATGCAGGTGTTGACTGGAATGAAGTTGAGACTGTTGAGCAGGCTAGGGCATTGGCGAAGGAACATCATGTGGAATTTGAAGAACATCACAAGAAGGGTGATATTTTGAATCTGTTCTTTGAGGAATTTGTTGAAGAACATCTTGTTCAGCCTACATTTATTATGGATCATCCGATTGAGATTTCTCCACTTACGAAGAAAAAACCGGAAAATCCTGAGTATGTAGAGCGTTTTGAGTTCTTTATGAATGGCTGGGAAATGGCTAACGCTTATTCAGAACTTAATGACCCGATTGATCAGAGAGAAAGATTTAAGGCTCAGGAAGAACTTCTTGCGCTTGGCGATGAGGAAGCTAATACAACTGACGAGGACTTTATGAATGCGCTGGAAATCGGTATGCCGCCTACAGGTGGTATCGGATTCGGCATAGACAGAATGGTAATGCTGCTTACTGATTCACAGGCGATAAGGGATGTGTTGTTGTTCCCGACAATGAAGTCATTGGATAAATAAATGCAGTAAAATCAAGGGTTTCAGAGGTGTCAAGCAAACGTTTGACATCAAATTGACATCAAATCTACATCATAATATGGATTGATTTGGACTAATACAGTATGGTTTAGAGATATGAACCTTTCAAAACTAAATAGTTAAATGCTATTAAAAGGACATTTTCCAATAACATGGAGAGTGTCCTTTTTCTGTTGTTATGGTAAAAAAACTATTCAAATTAAAGGAGGTTCACAGGATGAACAGTACAGCGTTAGGAGCAGAGAACATTATTTTTATCAGCGAAGCACATGAGAAATTTTTCCACGAGAAGTTAAAAGAGGTAAGGTATCAGGATGCATATCACAGAGCTTTGGTTTACTGTCTTGGAATTAGTGATGATACAAGAAGAAATGTGTATAACATTTGCAGAAAGTAATTGAGAGATTAATCTATCCTTGGTATAATCAAGGGTAGATTAGTCTTATAATATAGATTGACTGGAGGAATGTTAATGTTATCACGTTCAATCGAATATTTGCAAAGTCTTGTCAGGGAGCTGGCTAAGTTATCTGATGAAACTGAGTGGGTAGAATTTAAATGTAACAATAAAGACCCTGAGAGAATAGCTAAATATGTATCAGCTATCAGTAATTCAGCAGCATTGTTGGGAAGACCAAAAGGATATATAGTCTGGGGTGTCGATGATGTTACACATGAAATTGTGGGGACAGAATTTCGTTACCGCAATATGAAAAAGGGTAATGAAGAATTAGAGGCATGGCTTGGCAGAATGATAAATCCCAAGATTAATTTCAAGTTTTATGAAGTTGATATGTCTGGTACGATAACCGTTGTACTTTTAGAAATTCCCAGTGCGGAGATAGAACCAACAAAATATGGTGCATTTTCCTATATCAGAGTCGGTTCTAATCTGAAACCTTTGGTGGAGTATAAAGATAAAGAAGCAGAGTTGTGGAGAACATTTGATGATACTCCGTATGAACTGCGTACCGTTATGAGTAATGTACCTGAAGATGAAGTAATTAGATTGCTGGATCATGCAAAATATTATGATAAATTGGAATTGCCGATTCCAAGAAACAGGGAAAAGGTTATGGACGATTTAGAAACAGAGAAGTTTATCAAGAAAAATGATGCTGGTAATTGGGATATTATGAATTTTGGTGCACTTATGATTGCTAAGGATTTGAAAAAGTTTGAGAATCTGCATCGAAGAAGTGTAAGAGTAGTATGGTATAAAAACAATTCCCGCTTGGAAGGTGTCAGAGAAAAGGAATTTAGTGCCGGCTATGCGATTTCGTATGAAGATATTGTCCAATATGTCATGACAATTATTCCTCAAGAGGAAGTGATGGAAGGAGCAACAAGAAAGTCAGTTTACGCATTTCCTGAAATTGCAATTCGTGAATTGCTTGCCAATGTTATGATTCATCAGGCACTGGAACAAAAAGGAACGAATCCGATGATTGAAGTTTTTTCAGACAGGATAGAATTTTCAAATGCTGGTGCTCCGTTGGTGGCAATAGAGCGTATCGTTGATACAGTACCACTTTCGAGAAACGAAAATATGGCAGGCTTCATGCACAAGTGTGGAATTTGTGAGGAACGAGGAAGTGGTTATGATAAAATTGTGGATGCAACAAGCAGTCATGAAATGCTTGCTCCCCGTGTAGAGAACCAGAATAATCAGTTTACCAAAGCTGTGATTTTTGCAAAAGTTCCTTTTGATATTACGACTAAAGAGGACAGAATCAGAACATGTTATATGCAGGCATGCTTGGCATATGTTAAGTTTGGCACTATTTCCAATGCTGATATTCGTAGTGTTTTTGGGTTGGAAGATAAGGATAAAGTAAAGGTTTCCCGGATTATTAAAGATACTTTGGAAGCCGGACTTATAAAACCTTTAGATCCCAATACAGCGCCTCGTTATATGAAGTATGTACCATACTGGGCATGATTTAAGTTTCGCTAAGTTTCATTCAAGAGTAGAAATCATGTTTAGATGCCTGAAAAGGCATAATTTTCGATTAAAAAACATTATATTTAAGTTTCATTAAGTTTCATTCAAGCCATTATGGAGGAATAATCCTCTGTAGTGGCTTATTTTATTGCAGAAAGAAGGTGAGATTGTGAAGATAAAGAAAGTGGATGAAAAGCCAATGGTGATTCATACTAAAGAAAAAACGAAGCTGCATACGCATGAACCGAAGCAGGCTTCCATTAAGGGAAGTAATATCTGCACGGTAGACAGAAATCCTATGAAGAAGAGTGCTGAATCCGGTTCACATCGTAAGAGCACCGTTCATCAGGTAAAGATGGGAGTTAAGGTAGTATAAAAGTGGTAATTGACACAGAAAAATAGCGGATTCACTTTAAAGTGTCCGCTATTTTTCACCTTGTCCAATGAAAAAGTCATCATAAGAAATATTGTAGATTTCCTTAAGGGCAACTAGTTCTGATACTCTAATGTTGTATGTGTCACATTCAATTTGTGCATAAGCACTTCTGGAAATATCTTGATTTTTAAGTTGAAGCTTAGCAACTTAAATTCTCGTCAGCAAGACAGAAGAAAATAAAAGTAGAATACAGATAAAGAAAAAGACCTATTACCATTTTAATTTGACAATAGGTCTTTGTTGTTACATTATTCCCATATAAAATTGTTTTGACCGCCTCCTACTTCAAAATGATATTTTACAATACCGAGGTCAACTTTTGAGTAAAAACCACCTGTTGATTTAACGGAAACTTTATTGCCGTTAAGCGAAAATAAAAATTTTTGCTGATTAGTTGCGGTCGGAGCAAGCAGTGCTGATTCTATTCCCGATTTGAACCAATCAGGCATTTCACCGTTTACAGTGCAAACATCATTGAATGCCTTATTTTTATGTTGCACTCCCGGCGTTGCTCCGTATCCGAGAGCGAGTACACAAACCATTTTTTCGTCTTTGTTCATTTTGCATTTGTTTTTAGCAGTACCCTTGCCGAATGTCATAGCTACCCAACAGGTGTTCAAGCCCAGTGTTTGAGCGTAAAGTGCAATGCGTTCGCCATAATATCCGATTTGTTCATCTAACTGAGAGGATTTTTTTCCTATCAATGCAATGTAGTTTTGTACTCCGCTGAATTTTCCGTAATGTGCCATAAAGCTGTCAAACGCTTTCGGTTCATTTACAACGAGCTGAATGTTTAATCCGCTTACTTCATTACATTTTGAGATTTCATTTTGTAATTCAGAAATAATTTCCGAAGAAAGTTTTTTATCAATGTAGCTTCGTACAGAGTGGCGCTCTCTGATTGCGTCTGAAATGGTCATTATTTATTCCTCCTTGAAATTAGGGTATCCGTTATCGTTTGCACTTCGAACAACTTGGTCTACGTGGTCAATCAGCTTTTTTAATCCGCCCCAGCAAGTTTCATCCGAATCAACATAATAATAATTCATTGTGCCGACACGGTGCATATTGATTAGCTGTGCATCTTTTAAAATTTGCAGATGGTGTGATACAGCAGGTCTTGATAGATGAGTCTGCTTTGTTATTTCAGGAACACGCATACCGACTGTATCGTGTTGAAGCAATGTAATAAAAATTTGCAGTCTTGTTTCATCGCCTAACGCTATAAAAACTTTTCGGTATATTCCAAACTCATCTGCAAGAAGTTTTCTTTGTTTTGCACATTCATCCATTTTACCACCACCGTTCAACCGTTCATTTGCTTAAACAATTATAGCATGATTTTCTGTGTTTTGTTCATTGGTAAAGAAAATCGAGACATTAGAAAATCCGGATAAAAAGGTGTTTAAGCTACAATTTGCAGTCGTTTTGATATGAAATCGAAGAAGGCTTCCATTAGGGGGGAGCAAAGAAAATGTTAGCCATTCGGTGCAAAAATTGACCAAAAAATGCAAAAATTGCCACTATCGTTGAAAACAATTTTAAAAGAATGTATGTTAATCGGGAAGGAAGGAGGTATACATTCATGAAGAAAATTTTAAAAAGTATGGGTGGATTGTTAAATTGCATGGCATTGCTGTTAGTTATACAGAGTGCAAGTGCAGCATGTGGATGGATATTTCATCAGCCGGAGTTTCCGGAAGCGGCAAACAAGTTTAAGAGAGTAAAATAGTAATTGATAATCGAAAAAATAGTCGATGCGCTTTTAAGCAGACAAATACTATTAGGAAATCTTAAAGAAGAAGATATTAGTGTGTATCGGTATGGATACACACTAATGTTTGAAAGAATTATAAATTATATCATTACGATTTTGATTGTGGCAATTACAGGAGAGTGGCTGATAGTAATTGCTTTTTTATTATCATTTATTCCTATAAGAAGCTATGCCGGAGGATGGCATGCTGACAAGTTTATAGTGTGTACTGTGTTATCAAATGTCACAATTTTATTATCGATAATAATTACTAATAGCATTGTTATTCAAAATGGTGTTTGTATATTTATATTAGAAG
>ENA-OYWE01000719-OYWE01000719.1-human-gut-metagenome-genome-assembly--contig:-NODE-719-length-10223-cov-5.583399_pt1 | contig 10223 bp, 5 predicted proteins | sample MGYA00244166_ERZ653389 | MGnify/ENA primary metagenome ERZ653389 (study PRJEB26926, sample SAMN06165040) | human gut metagenome | biome: ENVO:00009003; feature: ENVO:2100002; material: ENVO:00002003... | reverse complement strand
CTTATGCGATCGTCGGCAGCGTCAGATGTGTATAAGAGACAGCAAAAGCACTGGTCGGATATGAAAATTCAAAAAGAGTTAATAATTTTATTGCTGAGTATCGTATCAGAAATTGGAATGGCTTACGAGTTTGTGAAGCCGAATTATTTTTTCTGCTCATCAATGGTAATAGTTGGAATGGGATTTATGGTCGCCCGGCTTATAGTTTTGATTAAGATGGCAGGCATGGCTGTTTTTGCTATTGCTGTACATCGGGGAAACATGAAAGGAAGACTGCATATATCATACATAATTTTGCTGGTATATTCTTTTGTTATGGTAGCTGCATCAATACTTCCGCGTCAATATATGAGCGCAGTACATAATGAAAAAATAGAAATGAATGCATTGATTTATTTGATTACAATGATACTTGCGATAATAGTTTTTACTATTTTTATTTTTAGAGAAAAGGGTGCAATACGAATTGTCCCAAGGATATCATCAATTATGCTCCTGGTAGTTATAGGTCAGTTTGTGACAAATGGTGTCTTTATAAACAATGGTTCAATTGTCTCAGGTGTACATTATCTGTTGTTTGGACTGGCTAGTGCATTTCCGTACTTTACGATATTTTTGTTTGAATATTTTATATTGGAGCCAACAATGCTTAAATACAATTAAGAATAATACTTAAAGATAAAAGATGAAGAAGTAAAACATACTTCTTCATTTTTTTTGGAAATATATAATACAGCTAAAAATAATGCCCCTCACTAAAATTAGCGATACTTGAAATTTGTGGCAAAATAATACATACTTGAGACAATATGTATAAATGAAAAGGAGAGAAAATAATGATCAATTATTTATTCAAGAAGGTAAGACAGCGGATACTTCCGTTTTTACTTGCAGTGGTAATGATAGCCCAAGGCATTATTGCGCCGCTTAATGTTTATGCGGATGATAATGTTTATCTTGAGATTAACGGTTACCAGATTAGCACAATATTAGAAGCTTTCAGAACAGTATACTCTATTTCAGACCCTTCAAATAAAACAGAAGAGGTTGGACTTATATATGGATTGACAGATTCAGTTACAGAGGCGGATATGGTGGTAGGCAGCAGCAATAGTACGGTCTATTCATATGCCGCAACACCTGCAGGCGAATCTAAGATATGTTACAGCCAGTATCCTGATGCAAAAACATATTTTAGAACGATGGAATTTGTTAAGACTGCTGAGTTTTATCGCACCGGTATAAGTGTAAGAGTTTATGCGAAATTAACGGATGGAAGTTACGTATACAGTGGTGTGAAGACGATTACGGTTTATGACATAGCGGATACTTTATATAAAAATCAGCTTATGAGCAATAAGAGCAGACATGACTATCTTTATGATAATATTTTGTCTGTAGCAGATTCTTCATATCAGAAGATTGAATTTGATGACAGTCAGATAATTGTTCCTTCGGAAACAACATCTGCACAGGAGCAGACAACAATCGCAGAGGAGACAACTACAATTGGGGAATCAGGAGCAGATAAGGCAGACTGGTCTTCAGTGGATTATCTGCCAGGAACGGCAGAAGGACAGTATAAGGTTATTGCTGTAAGCGGAGTTAAAGAAGTAGTTAATATACAGCAGCCGGGATTTGCAACAGCACAAGGAATTTATATAACATTTGATGATGCAGATTTTGGAGAAATGACGGTAGATGGAAAATCATTATCAAAGGATATTGAGGGTGCAGGAATTATCGCTCATCTTTCAAACTTTACAAATACATACAGTACTGTAAGAATATATAACAGTAACGGAACAGAGAAGGCAGTATTTTATGTATACAATGCTAAGGCAGGAGCTGCAGAGGAAACAACAACTATAGCACCAACTACAACAGTGGCACCGACAACAACAGTGGCACCAACTACAACAGTAGCACCGACAACAACAGTAGCACCGACAACAACACAGGCAGCCGGAGAGCAGGTTATTGAAGTAATAGGTGCAGTAGTTAATAAAGTGGAAGGCAGCGTTGTAACTTTTGCATGGGGTCAGTCAGAAGAACAGATCAATGCAGGATATAAGTACAATGTTTATGTAGATAATGTGTACTACAATACGTTTGATGCAGCACAGACAGTTGAATATTCCTTCGCTGAAAAGGGAACTCATACAATTACAATAAAAGCATTATACAATAATACAGAGAGTGCAGGAGTTGTTCTTACTGCAACGACAGGAGAAGATTCTACAACGACAGTACCGATTACTACAACAGAGCCGATAACACAGGCAAGTTTAGTATATATTTATAAAGATATTGATTACGCAGGAGACGTTGTAGGTTTAGGTCTCGGCGAATACACAGCAAGTACTTTAGTTGCAAAAGGATTTACCGACAATGAATTGTCATCATTGAAGGTAACAGCAGGATATCAGGCAGTATTATATACAGATGATAATTTCCGGGGAAATTATAGAGTAATAACAAGTGATACAACATGGATAGGGGATGATTTCAATGATCAGGTTTCATCCATAAAAGTACAGCTTGCAGGTACAGAGGTTGTTACACAGCCGGAAACAACATCCGGATCAGAGCTTACATTTACTACAGATCCATCAATTGCACAGCCATTTGGAATGGTAGTATCATCACCTGAAAACGGAATGGTAAGCGTTGTATGGGGACAGGGAGATATTAACTGCTACAATGTTTATGTAGACGGCGAACGCAGACGTACCGGTGTAAAGGCAGCAAATTATGTAATGCCGGTATACTTTGAAGGTACTCATACAGTCTCAATCGCTACTGTAGCGGGAACAAAAGAATCGGTAAGAGTTGAAATGTCAATAGCTGTTACAGGTATTGGTGAAAAAGAAACTGAGCCGGAGACATGTCCTGAAGAATTAAAGCCACAGCTTAGAAGCGACATCCCGTTAAGAGATGACAGAGTTCTTATTCAGTTAAATAATAAGACTAACGGAAAATATTCAGACAGTCAGATTTACTGGTGTCTTCTTGGATATAATGAAAGTAAGCAGTTATGTTATTTAGATAAAGATGGAAATTTGATTCCTGCAAATACAGGAATGAACAATATCACGGTTAATGACAGACAGGTTGCAAATGTATGTCACAGTTTAGCGGAAGCAAGCTATGTATATTCTCCGTCAATTGAATCAGGAAGAATGTATTTAAGCTACGAAAATCCTATTTATCTTACTTTCAATCAGGCGGCAGACGGTACGATAGGTTATGCGGGACCTGATCTTAATAATCCATCAGATCCTAATGCAAATACTTTATTTGAATTTGCTGAATTTACAATTGATGGAAAATATTATTGGGGAAATACTACTCGTGTAGATTATTTCAGTTTCCCAATGATTACAAGACTTATCGGTCATAATCAGTACGAGACATACGATAAAGTAGTAGGAGATATTGGAACAAGAGATGAGATATTTGCAGCATTTACGGCAGGGGCACCGGATGCATTTAAGACGGTTGTAAATGATAAGAGAATCATGGCTCCTTGTAAGGCAACATTTAATGTAGGTCAGCCATATGCAAATTATTTTGACGCATACATTAATGAGTTTTGGACAAAATACACCAACGAAGACCTTGTATTCAATTGTGAAGGCGGAACATTTACCGGACGTGTTGAAGGAAACCGCATGAGATTTACTAAGTCGGGTGACAGTACTGTTCATTATGTAGATAAACCTACAACACAGGATATGCTTGAAGGAAAAGGCGCATTCGATAGAGGAACATCAACTGAAAAGGTAATTGAAGCCCAGCTTTGTGCAGCATTTAACAGAGGTGTTGCAACTGAACCTTCAAAGTGGAACAAACCGTCACAATATTATCAGGGATCAATTTACAACTATTATGCAGGATTCTTCCATAAGCATTCTGTAGTAGGACTCGCATATGGTTTCTGTTATGATGATGTAAACGATCAGAGTACACTTTTGCAGTATGATTATTCAGATGCTCTTGTAATAGATTTGAAATGGTAAAACAATAACAAAATACGTTTATTTATAACAAGATGCCGCCACATGGACGAAGTTAATTCGAAAGTGTGGCGGCATTCTTTGTATGCAATGGCAATTATCTGTGGTATACTAATTTTTATATGAATATATAAATGAGGAGCATAGAGATGAAACTTATATCATGGAATGTTAATGGAATCCGTGCCTGTGTAAATAAAGGATTTATGGATTTTTTTGATGAGATAGATGCAGATGTTTTTTGTATACAGGAAACTAAAATGCAGGAAGGACAACTTATTTTGAATATGCCCGGATATTATCAATATTGGAATTATGCGGAGAAGAAGGGCTATTCAGGAACTGCTGTTTTTACAAAGAAAGAACCCATGAATGTAACATATGGAATGGGGATAGAAGAACACGATCATGAAGGACGGGTTATTACATTGGAATATGACAAATATTATATTGTTACGTGCTATACACCAAATTCACAGAACGAATTAAAACGTTTAGATTACAGAATGAAATGGGAGGATGATTTCAGGGCGTATTTAAAGAGCTTGGATGAGCAAAAGCCCGTTTTGCTTTGTGGAGATTTAAACGTAGCACACACAGAGATTGACCTTAAGAATCCTAAGACAAACAGAATGAACGCAGGATTTACGGATGATGAGAGGGAAAAGATGAGTGTTCTTTTGAACTCAGGTTTTGTTGATACGTTTAGATATTTTTATCCGAAGGATGAGGGAAGATATAGCTGGTGGTCTTATAGATTTAAGGCAAGAGAAAAAAATGCCGGATGGCGTATAGATTATTTTATTGCCTCGCAGTCAATTGAAAAAAAGCTCAAAGGAGCAGAAATTTATAGCGAGATTATGGGGTCAGACCATTGTCCGGTTGGACTAACGGTGAATATATAATAAAACAAGCAGAAAAAAGTTCGGTGAGAACATTTTGGCGCGAATAAGTGTTAAATATAGTAAGGTAAAGGATAAAAGATGAATTTTGCACATTTACATGTCCATACAGAATACAGTCTGTTGGATGGTTCCAGTAAAATTAAAGAAATTACAAAAAGAGCGGCAGAGCTTGGGATGAACAGTCTTGCAATTACAGATCATGGCGTTATGTATGGGGCGATAGATTTTTACCGTGCTGCACTTGCAAATAATATTAAGCCGATTATAGGATGTGAGGTGTACGTTGCTCCGGGTTCTCGTTTTGATAAAGAAAAAGGAGAGGGAGATGACAGATATTATCACTTGATTCTGCTTGCCGAAAATAATAAGGGTTACGAGAATCTCTGTAAGATTGTATCAAAGGGTTTTGTTGAAGGGTTTTATTATAAACCGAGAGTTGACTATGAGGTTTTAGAGCAGTTCAATGAAGGAATTATATGTTTAAGTGCGTGTCTGGCAGGAGAAGTTCAGAGATACCTTGCGAGAGGTGACTACGAAAACGGAAAAGCAGCAGCTCTCAGATATCTTAATATTTTTGGCGAAGATAATTACTTTTTGGAAATGCAGGACCACGGGATTCCTGAACAGAAAACAGTTAATCAACAGCTTTTACGATTAAGTAAGGATATAGGAGTGGATTTGGTATGTACCAATGACGTTCACTATACTTATGCGGAGGATGTTGAGGCGCATGACATACTTTTGTGCATTCAAACAGGAAAAAAGAAGGCAGATGAGGACAGAATGCGTTATGAGGGCGGACAGTATTATTTGAAGTCTCCTGAAGAAATGGCAGATTTGTTTAAGTATGCGCCACAGGCATTGGAGAACACTCAAAAGATTGCTGACAGATGTGAAGTGACTTTTGAATTTGGAGTGACAAAGCTTCCTAACTTTGAGGTTCCTAAAGGATATACTCCATGGACTTATTTAAAGGAGCTGTGTGAAGACGGACTTCATAGAAAATATCCTGTATTTCAGGGCAAAACCGATGAACACTGCACCCTAAGCGGTGAGGATTTGGAAGAGAGACTTAATTATGAGCTCAATACAATTAAGGAAATGGGATATATAGAGTATTTTCTTATTGTGTGGGATTTTATTCACTATGCAAAGACAAACGGCATTACTGTCGGACCGGGGCGAGGTTCTGCTGCCGGAAGTATTGTTTCATATTGTCTCGAAATCACAGACATAGAACCGATGCGGTATAATTTGCTCTTTGAAAGATTTTTAAATCCTGAACGTGTGTCCATGCCCGATATTGACGTGGATTTTTGTATTGAAAGACGTCAGGAAGTAATAGATTACGTTGGACGAAAATACGGGAAAGATCATGTTGCGCAGATTGTTACATTTGGAACATTAAAGGCGAAGGGAGTGATTCGTGACGTCGGCCGAGTTCTTGATATGCCGTATTCACAGTGCGATGAGATTGCAAAAATGATTCCTCAGGAATTGCATATGACTCTTGACGGAGCTTTAAAACAAAATAGAGAATTGAAGGCGCTTTATGACAGTAATGAGCAGGTGAAGTATCTGATTGATATGTCAAGAAGGCTGGAGGGGCTTCCGCGCCATGCCTCGATGCATGCGGCAGGTGTTGTTATTTGTGCAAAACCTGTAGATGAATATGTTCCACTTTCAAGAGCAGCAGACGGTTCTGTTACTACTCAGTATATAATGACTACGCTGGAAGAACTGGGATTGTTAAAAATGGATTTCTTAGGTCTTAGAAACCTGACAGTTATTCAGAATGCACAGCGTTTTATCAAGAAAAACAGAGGAATAGAATTAGATTTAGATAAGATAGATTATAATGACAAAAAGGTACTGGATTATATAGGAACAGGAAATACTGAGGGAATTTTTCAGCTGGAGAGCGGTGGAATGAAAAGCTTTATGAAAGAATTAAAGCCTCAAAGTTTGGAAGATATTATTGCCGGAATCGCGCTTTACCGTCCGGGACCGATGGACTTTATTCCAAAATATCTTGAGGGAAAAAATAACAGAGAGAGCGTAACATATGACTGCCCGCAGTTAGAGCCTATATTAGAGCCTACATACGGATGTATTGTTTATCAGGAACAGGTAATGCAGATTGTTCGTGATTTGGCAGGATTTTCTCTTGGAAGAAGTGATTTACTGCGTCGTGCAATGTCAAAGAAAAAGCAGGACGTTATGGTTAAGGAGCGTCAGAGCTTTGTTTACGGAAATGAAGAAGAAGGCGTTAAAGGCTGTATTAATAATGGTATAAGCGAGGATGTTGCAAATAAGATATATGATGAAATGATAGATTTCGCAAAGTATGCGTTTAATAAATCTCATGCTGCCGCATATGGCGTGGTTGCATATCAGACGGCATATCTGAAATATTATTATACAGCTGAATTTATGGCGGCAATGCTTACATCAGTAATGGATATTTCAAGTAAAGTGGCAGAGTATGTATATTCGTGCCGTTCAATGGGAATAAAAATACTGCCGCCGGATATTAATGAGGGTGAGAGCGGATTTTCCGCGCAGGGCAATGATATACGATATGGACTTACTGCAATTAAGAGCGTCGGTAAAGCAATTATTGACAACATAGTTACAGAGAGAGAGCAGCACGGAAAATATAAGGATTTGGAGGATTTCATTACACGTACTTCCAGTCTTGGAGTGAATAAGCGTGCGATTGAAAACTTTATAAAGGCAGGAGCCTTTGATTCGTTAAATGCTACAAGAAAGCAGATGATGATGGTTTACGTTCAGATTATGGACAGCGTTAATCAAGAGAAAAAAGACGCTATGGCAGGACAGGTTACATTGTTTGATTTCGCAGATGAAGAAGACAAGCAGACTTATAAGGTGCAGATGCCGGATGTCGGTGAGTACAGTGACGACCAAAAACTGGAATTTGAAAAAGAAGTAATTGGAATATATGCAAGCGGACATCCTCTGCAGGCACAGGAAGCAAAATGGCGTGCTCACATTACAAATATGTCTATTGATTTTGCCGCACCGGAAGATGGCGAAGAATCTAAGGTGATTGATAAGAGTAAGGTTACCGTAGGCGGAATAGTTAGTGCAATAACAAAGAAATTTACTAAGACGGGTCAGCAGATGGCATTTATTACATTAGAGGATTTGGTTGGGACTGTAGAAATTATTGTTTTTCCAAGACAGTTTGAAAGAAACAGGGCGCTGATAGAGGAAGGCAGAAAAATCTTTGTGACGGGAGATGCAAGTTTGGAAGAAAATGCAGACGGTAAAGTACTTGCCTCAAGTATAATGGATTTTAATCAAATGCCGTCAGAGCTTTGGATTGCTTTCAAAGATAAAGATGCATATATCAGTGCCGAGCAGGAGCTTTTCAGACTTCTTTTGGAACATAAAGGAAATGATAAAGTTATGATTGCGCTGGCAAAAGAAAGACAGAGAAAGGCGTTGCCGGTGGAATACAGAGTTAATGCTGATGAAAATCTTGTAGCTGAACTGAAGAACATATATGGACAGGATTTTGTAAAACTGGTAGTTTGACGGGAAACTGGCGAGTGAAAAAATAGACGATGATTTATGCTTGAAACTGTCAAGGTAGGAAGTGTGGACAATAATGAAAAAGAATTTTAGCAATGCCAAATTTAACTCGGCACATATGATTATATATGGTTTTCTTGCAGCAATACTTATTGGTACATTGATTCTTATGCTTCCGGTCTGCTCTGCATCAGGTCAATGGACGGATTTTGTGACGGCGTTATTTACTGCTACAACGTCTACATGCGTAACCGGTCTTGTAGTAGTACCAACATATGCATATTGGAGCGTTGTTGGAAAATGCGTCATATTGATTTTGATTCAGCTGGGAGGACTGGGAATTATAAGTATTGTGACCGGTGTTCTTATCATTACGGGAAAACGTATTACACTGAAAGAGAGAAAGCTTATTCAGGAGTCGTATAGTTTAGATACGGGAAAAGGAATTATAAGACACATAAGGAAGATATTTTTTATTACCTTTTTGCTGGAAATAACAGGAGCTGTATTGTACAGCATTAAGTTTATCCCTCAATTTGGAATTATAAAAGGGGCCCTGTATTCTATATTTCATTCAGTATCCGCTTTCTGCAATGCAGGACTTGACCTTATCGGAGAAAATAGTTTTATACCGTATCAGGGAGATGTCCTTATCAATTTAACAACTGTATTGCTTATTGTTTCAGGAGGCATAGGTTTTATTGTATGGTGGGATATTGGTAAAATATTTAATCAGGTCAGAAAGAAAGAATTTCCGGCAGGAAAAGTATTTGAGCGAATGTCTCTTCATACAAAAATTGTATTGGCATCCACGCTGGTACTTATAGTGAGTGGAACAATATTGACAATGGCTTTTGAATATTCAAATCCAAATACTATCGGAGAATTAAGTTTTGGAAAGAAAATACTTGCGTCACTGTTTCAGTCAGTGACATTGAGAACGGCAGGATTTTGTACGATTGATCAGTCGGGATTTAGAAGTGCTTCGGTTATTGTATTTTGCATGATGATGCTTATCGGCGGTTCTCCTATGGGAACTGCAGGCGGCATTAAGACGACAACAGTTTCATTGATTTTTCTTGAGGTGAAATCAGTTGTCAGAGGAAAAAATCATACGGAGGCATTTAAAAGAAGAATAAACAGGGATAATGTCAAAACTGCACTGGCAGTTTTTGGAATTGCAGTAACAGTGCTTGCCGCGGCAATTATTATGCTTACGTTTACGGAAAATACATCGCTTATAAAAATTTCATATGAGGCTTTTTCAGCGATAGGTACTGTGGGAATAAGCATGAATTTCACACCATCGTTGTCGTTAGCGGGAAAAGTAATTATAATTGTTCTGATGTTTTTTGGCAGGGTGGGACCTATAACAATAGCGCTTGCGCTGGCAAAGAAAAAACGCATAGAACAGCATGTCAAGGATTTGCCGGAAAAAAGAATAATAATCGGATGACAGTGTCATACTGCCTATGAAAATTTTAAGTGAAAAATCGGTTAAAGGAGATACCAGTGAAAGAAATAGCAGTTTTCGGATTGGGAAAGTTAGGAAAAAGCCTTGCGGTAACTTACTCTAATTCAGGAGGAAAAGTTATTGCGGTTGATAAATCTCAGGAGAGAGTAGATGAGGTGGCAGATTTTGTGACCTATGCACTGAGGGCGGATGTTACGGAAGAAAATGTAATAAAGCCTGTCTCTTATACACATCTGACGCTGCCGACGATCGCATAAGTGTAGA
>ENA-OYWE01000717-OYWE01000717.1-human-gut-metagenome-genome-assembly--contig:-NODE-717-length-10250-cov-9.282197_pt1 | contig 10250 bp, 7 predicted proteins | sample MGYA00244166_ERZ653389 | MGnify/ENA primary metagenome ERZ653389 (study PRJEB26926, sample SAMN06165040) | human gut metagenome | biome: ENVO:00009003; feature: ENVO:2100002; material: ENVO:00002003... | reverse complement strand
ATAAAGAATTGTAAAGGGCCGTGCATAGGACGCCAATCTCACGAAGACTATATGAAAGATATCCGTGAAATCAAAGAGATTTTAAAAGGCGATACACAGATTGTAAGTGACCTGCTCATGGAAGAGATGCAAGCCCTGGCTTCCGAAATGAAATTTGAGGAAGCGCAAAAGATAAAGGAAAAGTATGACCTCATAGAAACCTATCGTTCCAAAAGCGAGGTTGTCAATTCCATCATTCATAATGTCGATGTATTTTCCATTGAAATGGATGAAAACTCGGCTTACATCAATTACCTCCACATTACCAACGGCTGCATAAACCAAGCCTTCACATTCGAATATAAAAAGCGTTTGAACGAAACCAAAGAAGAGCTTTTGCAACTGGGAATCGTAGAAATGAGAGAACGATACAATAGTACTTCACGCGAAATTATCGTTCCTTTCGAGGTGGATATGGAGATGAACAATGTAACTTTCACCATTCCCCAAAGAGGTGAGAAGAAACACTTGCTCGATCTATCCGTCATGAATGTAAAACAATATAAAGTAGACCGCCTGAAACAAGCGGACAAGCTGAATCCCGAGCAAAAGAAAGTACGCATCCTGAAAGAAATACAAGACCAGCTCCACATGGAGAAAATGCCCGCCCACATCGAATGTTTTGATAATTCCAACATCCAAGGATCGAATGCCGTAGCCGCCTGCGTGGTATTCAAAATGGGTAAGCCCAGCAAACAAGACTATCGCAAATTTAATATTAAAACCGTAGAAGGACCCGATGATTATGCCTCCATGAAGGAAGTTGTCCGACGCCGCTACACACGCCTTATCGAAGAAGGTTCTCCCCTGCCCGACCTCATCATCACCGACGGTGGAAAAGGACAAATGGAGGTCGTTCGTGAAGTTATCGAGGACGAACTTCATCTGCGTATTCCCATTGCCGGACTTGCCAAAGACCGCAGACACCGCACTTCGGAACTGCTTTACGGATTTCCTCCGCTTACCATCGGCATTAAACAAAGCACACCGTTATTTCATCTTCTAGAGAATATACAAGACGAAGTGCACCGATTCGCCATCACTTTCCATCGCGACAAACGAAGCAAGAGTCAGGTAGCCTCTGCCCTGGACAGTATTCCGGGAATCGGCGAGAAGCGCAAAGCCGCCCTTCTGAAAACGTTTAAGAGTGTGGCACGCATAAAAAAAGCAACACTGGAAGAAATAGCCGCCGTAGTGGGCGAAGCTGCCGCTAAAAATATCAAAGAAAGCCTTACAGAATAGAAGGGATTTTTCTACCTTTGCATATATACTATCTGCAAAAAACGATAAAAAATAAAATATGAGAATAGTTATACAACGAGTAAGCCATGCATCCGTCACCATCGACGGGGTCTGCAAGTCGGCCATAGAAAAAGGATTAATGATATTAGTAGGTATTGAAGAAGCTGATAATCAAGAAGATGCAGATTGGCTATGTAAAAAGGTAATCGGCTTGAGAGTATTTGATGATGAAAATGGAGTAATGAATAAGTCCATTCTGGAAGCAGAAGGTAATATATTGGTTGTCAGCCAATTTACATTATTCGCCTCCTACAAGAAGGGCAATCGCCCCTCTTACATCCGTGCTGCACGACCGGAAACAGCTATTCCCTTATATGAATACTTCTGCAATGAACTCAGTATCGCTCTTGGACGCGAAGTGGGTACAGGAGAATTCGGAGCCGACATGAAAGTCGAACTTCTGAACAACGGCCCTGTTACTATATGTATGGACTCAAAAAACAAAGAATAATATGACACTGGAAGAAGCACAGAAAGAAGTAGACCGCTGGATTAAAACATACGGCGTGCGCTACTTCAGCGAACTGACCAATATGGCCGTACTGACTGAAGAAGTGGGTGAACTGGCACGTATCATGGCACGTAAATATGGTGACCAATCCTTCAAGGAGGGCGAAAAATGCAACCTTGCAGACGAGATGGCCGATGTGCTTTGGGTACTCCTCTGCCTCGCCAACCAGACAGGTGTAGACCTGACGGAAGCCTTTCATCGGAATCTCGAAAAGAAAACAAACCGAGACAAAGACAGACATAAAAACAACCCCAAATTATAAAGAATTATGGAACATAACCACGATTGTAGCCACAGTCACGAGCATGGTCACGAACATGAGGATGCTCACGACAAGTATATGGAAGCACTTGCCAAATACAACACCCATCTGAATGATGAAGATGTAAAAGCAAAAGTTACCCATTTCATCGAAGAGCATTTGGCTGAAAACAATACACCGGAAGTTAAGAAATTCCTCTTCCACTGCATTGATCTCACCACATTAAAATGTACCGACTCGGAAGAAAGCGTAATGAAATTTACCGAAAAGGTAAACGATTTCGTTGACAAATATCCCGATTTGAGCAATGTAGCCGCCATTTGTGTTTACCCCAATATGGCAGAGATAGTAAACGACACACTGGAAGCCGATAACGTAAATATTGCCTGTGTATCGGGGGGATTTCCCTCTTCACAAACATTCATTGAAGTGAAAGTGGCAGAAACTGCCATGGCTATTCATAGCGGTGCAGACGAAATAGACATTGTCATCTCGGTCGGCAAGTTCCTGACCGGTGACTATGAAGGAATGTGCGATGAAATCGAAGAATTAAAAGCAGTCTGCGGAGACAAGCACTTGAAAGTAATTCTGGAAACAGGAGCACTCGGAAATGCTTCCAACATTAAGAAAGCATCTATTTTATCGATGTATTCGGGCGCAGACTTCATCAAAACTTCTACCGGTAAAGAAAATCCTGCCGCGACCCCCGAAGCTGCCTATGTGATGTGTGAAGCCATCAAAGAATACTATATGGTTACCGGCAGAAAAGTCGGCTTTAAACCTGCCGGAGGCATCAATACCGTGCACGACGCATTGGTTTACTACACTATCGTAAAAGAAATATTGGGCGAAGAATGGTTAACCAATGAATTATTCCGCTTAGGAACAAGCCGTCTGGCTAATCTGCTCCTCTCCGAAATTGTTGGTCAAGAAACTAAATTCTTCTAATCACTACACCATACAACTATTACAACCGATTCCATCGCTGTGAGAAGCAATTCCACGACGATGGAATTGTTTTTATACCAATAAAAGGATAAACAGGAAGTTATTTCTCACGTTCTATCACGTAATCAATATAAGCAGTCAAAGCATCTTTAATGGTTGTATCAGCAGTAGAAGGAAGCAAATCCAATGCTTTATTACGATAATCCACCATCACCTGTCTGGCATACTCTATACCGCCATTCTTTTTCACATAATCGATGAAGAGGGATATTTCTGCATCTGTAGCATCCAAGGATTTAATGCGAAGCGCCAATTGGCACATCTTCTCATCACCCAAAGTATTCAGCACATGCAATGCCGGCAATGTCAACTTACCTTCGCTCATATCATTGCCTGTCGGCTTACCTATCTCACCGGAAGAGTAATAATCGAAAATATCATCCTTAATCTGGAAAGCAATCCCGATCATCTCACCGAATAACCGCGCATTTTGCACCATTTCATCGGAAGAGTTGACAGCTACTGCCCCGGCTTCGGCACTGGCTGTAAAGAGTGCGGCTGTTTTCTTACGAATCACATCATAATAGACTTCTTCAGAAAATTCAGAAACATTGATATTAGTCAATTGGATAATCTCACCTTCGGCAAGATTCTGCCCAAGCCGTGCCACCAAATCGACAATACGGATAGAACCTGTCATGGCAGAATGTTTCAGACTGGTAGCCAACATATAGTCTCCCACCAACACAGACACCTTATTATTATAAATAGCATTTACCGATGACTGTCCGCGGCGTTTATCACTTTCGTCCACCACATCGTCATGCACCAGACTTGCTGTGTGAAGCAACTCCAATGAAAGAGCAGCATGAAGTGCAGAATAATTGATTTCACCGAATAATTTGGCCATCAGCAATGTCAGAATAGGACGCATCATCTTGCCATTCCTCTGCTTAATATAGGTCAATACCTCACTAAGTAAAGGATTGGAACTTTGAAGCGAAGCGTCAAACAAGGATTTGAACTCTTCAAACTCCTTAACAATAGGCAATCTGATTTGCTGTAACTTGTCCATACAGGTTAATTTGAGCACAAAAGTAGTAATAAAACGCGGAATACGGTATTTTTTTGTACTTTTACCATGAAAAAACTAAAGATTTTTAAGAATGGACAAACTTTTTCTGCTGGATGCATACGCATTAATATATCGCGCATACTACGCTTTCATCAAAAGCCCGCGCATTAACTCCAAGGGTTTCAACACTTCAGCCGTACTCGGCTTTGTCAATACACTGGAAGACGTATTGAAGAAAGAAACCCCAACACACATTGGTGTGGCATTCGACCCTGCCGGACCTACTTTCCGCCACGAGGCATACGAACAATACAAGGCTCAGCGCGAAGAAACGCCCGAAGCAATCCGTTTGTCCGTACCTATCATAAAAGACATTATCCGCGCTTACCGCATTCCCATTCTGGAAGTGCCGGGCTATGAAGCCGATGATGTAATCGGTACACTTGCCACCGAAGCCGGACGGCGCGGTATCACTACCTATATGATGACTCCCGACAAGGATTATGGTCAACTGGTGAGTGACAATGTATTTATGTACCGACCCAAATATGGTGACAAGGAATTTGAGGTGATGGGTATCGAGCAGATAAAGGCAAAGTTTGACATTCAGTCACCTGCTCAGGTCATTGATATGTTGGGACTGATGGGCGACTCGTCCGACAACATTCCCGGTTGTCCGGGTGTAGGCGAAAAAACGGCACAGAAGCTCATTGCCCAATATGGCAGCATCGAAAACCTACTCTCCCACACAGATGAGTTGAAAGGGGCATTGAAAACAAAAGTGGAAACTAATCGAAAAATGATTGAGTTCTCCAAATTCTTGGCGACTATTAAAATTGATGTCCCCATTACATTGAACATGGATGAACTGAAACGCGAAGAACCCGACGAAGAGGAACTTCGGAAGATTTTTGAAGAGATGGAATTCCGCACGCTCATCGACCGCGTTTTTAATCGTGAAAAGAAAACGGCTTCGGCAGGTGCGACTTCAATGTCACACAACAAAGCACAAGGCTCACTTTTCGGTGACCAGCCTTCACTATTTGACCAACCGAGCACTTCACCATCTTCACAGGCTTCATCACAAGGCAATCTCTTTGCAGAATTTGAAGACGAGAATACAGGAAACGGAAATTATTCAAATCTCGCATGTTTAGAAAATTCAAAATACGACTATCAACTTATTGATACAGAAGAAAAAAGAACCGAATTAATACAAAAGTTGCTTACAAAAGAAACTTTCAGTCTAGACACGGAAACAACAGGAACCGATCCCATCACCGCAAAACTGGTAGGAATGAGTTTCAGCTACACCGAAAACCAAGCTTTCTATGTCCCCGTTCCCGCTGAACAAAACGAAGCACAAAAAATTGTTAATGAGTTCCGACCGGTATTTGAAAAAGCAGGAGTACTGAAAGTGGGACAAAATATCAAGTACGATATGCTGGTGCTAGGCAACTACGGAGTAGAGGTTTGCGGTCCGCTGTTCGACACTATGGTAGCACACTATGTGCTGCAACCCGAACTGCGCCATAACATGGACTACCTTGCCGAAATCTACCTGCACTACCAGACGATTCATATAGAAGAACTTATCGGACCTAAAGGCAAAGGACAGAAAAATATGCGCGACCTTCCTCCCGAAGCTATATATAAGTACGCGTGCGAGGATGCCGATGTCACCTTAAAGCTAAAGCATGCACTGGAAAAGGAACTGAAAGAGCAAGGAGCCGAAAAACTCTTTTACGACATAGAGATGCCCCTAGTCCCCGTCCTCGTCTATATGGAAAGAAATGGCGTGCGTGTAGACACGGAAGCACTGAAACAAACCTCGGAACATTTCACAGCCCGCATGAATCAAATAGAAGAAGAAGTACATCAATTGGCAGGGACAGAGTTCAACATTGCATCGCCCAAACAAGTGGGGGAAGTCTTGTTTGACAAGCTACACATCGTAGAAAAAGCCAAAAAGACAAAGACCGGCCAATACGTGACCAGCGAAGAAGTATTGGAAAGCTTGCGCGGAAAGCATGAAATAGTGGGCAAGATTCTTGAACATCGAGGGCTGAAGAAACTACTCGGAACTTATATCGATGCCCTACCCCTTCTTATTAATCCGGCAACGGGCAAGATACACACGTCCTTCAACCAGACCGTGACCGCCACAGGACGCCTCAGTTCGAGCAATCCGAACCTGCAAAACATCCCTATCCGCAACGAAGACGGCAAAGAAATCCGCAAGGCATTTATCCCGGAAGACGGATGCGAGTTCTTCTCTGCCGACTATTCTCAGATAGAGCTCCGCATCATGGCCCACTTAAGCGGTGACAAAAACATGATAGAAGCTTTCCGCGAAGGAGACGACATCCATGCCGCTACAGCCGCCAAAGTATATAAAATAGCCATCGAGGATGTGACACGCGAGCAACGCAGCAAGGCCAAAACCGCCAACTTCGGTATTATCTATGGCATATCGGTATTCGGATTGGCAGAACGCATGAATGTCCCCCGTCAGGAAGCCAAAGAACTGATAGACGGCTATTTCGATACCTATCCGCAGATCAAGGAATATATGGACAAGAGCATCGAACGCGCACGTGCCAACGGTTACATCGAAACTATTTTCGGCCGTAAACGCTTCCTGCCGGACATCAATTCACGCAATGCCGTAGTACGCGGATATGCTGAACGGAATGCCATAAATGCTCCCATTCAGGGAAGTGCAGCCGACATTATCAAAGTAGCCATGGTTAAAATATTCCAACGCTTTCAATCTGAAAGTATACGCTCTAAAATGATACTTCAGGTGCACGATGAATTAAACTTCAGTGTTGTGCCCGAAGAGAAGGAAAAAGTACAGCAAATCGTAATGGAAGAAATGGAAAAAGCCTATCCGATGCAAGTGCCTCTAAAAGCAGACTGTGGCTGGGGAAACAATTGGTTGGAAGCACATTAAAAAGAACATATAATCACTAACACACTATATATAAATATATTAAAGGAGACCTGCAATTGGTCTCCTTCCTTTATCTGCCTATTCTGATTGTATACTCAAAAATCTATTTATCCTCTTTCCCTAAAGAATCTCCGGTCTGCCAATCCAAAGATAAACAATCGCCATTCACCCACTATTCCTCTGTTATTCAAGATAAATACATAAACTCCTTTCCCTCTCTTTAAATACATTCTGTTACATATTGAAAGTACATAATTCTTAATATTTGTTTATTTAGTGACATATTGCAAAAATATCATCTTTTTATTGCAGTTTTGTTAGGTAGTTCAATTTCTTTTCGTACATTTGCACCGCTTTTGAAAACAATATGAAAGTAACAATCTAATATACTGATATCATGAAGAAAATTATTTTTTTGAAAGGAATGCTCTCTGTAGTAATGTTGTTTATTGCCAGCCTTACAATTTCCGCAGCAAAGCCGGGTGACAACCTGGTTCACAACACTGAAGAAGTAAACGGAGTAATCATTTCGGAAACTGTTTTCAAGATGGACGGTAATATGCTGACCAATTATATGAAGCACAATTATAAGTACGATACAAACCAACAGCGTACCGAAGATGAAAGTCAAAAATGGAACAGCAACAAAAACTGTTGGGAAAACAACCTCTGCATCCGTTATATTCACGGAAATAAGAGCATTACTACCGAATATTATAAATGGAATTCTAAGAAGAAAGAATATATACTAGTACCTGAAATGACCGTAACTATGGATAAATAAAATGTTCATTTAACTAACAATCTAACACTTTTCATAAAATTTTAAACAAAAAGGCAGTCGCGATGACTGCCTTTTTTCGTAGCTCCAAGCCAATTCTATCTTTAATATGAAGCACGATAAAAAAAGAATGGTTATCTTTGCAGGCAAATTAATGGATAATAATCAAAAAAACAGATAGATAATGGCTTTACAATGTGGCATTGTCGGCCTTCCGAACGTAGGAAAGTCGACACTTTTTAATTGCTTATCAAATGCAAAGGCTCAAGCAGCCAACTTCCCTTTTTGTACAATCGAACCAAATGTCGGCGTAATCACTGTTCCCGATGAACGTTTGACCAAGCTTGCCGAGCTGGTTCATCCGGGACGCATCGTTCCTACCACTGTCGAAATTGTGGATATTGCCGGTCTGGTGAAAGGCGCCAGCAAAGGCGAAGGGTTAGGAAACAAATTCTTAGCCAATATTCGTGAGACAGACGCTATCTTACACGTACTCCGCTGCTTTGACGATGAGAATGTAACTCACGTGGACGGAAGTGTAGATCCTGTACGCGATAAAGAAATCATCGATACCGAACTTCAGCTGAAAGATTTGGAAACCATTGAAAGCCGTATCCAAAAAGTGCAGAAACAGGCACAGACCGGAGGTGACAAGGCGGCTAAACAAACATACGAAGTGCTTGTCAGATACAAAGAAGCATTGGAGCAGGGCAAGTCTGCCCGCACCGTACAATTTGAAAGCAAAGACGAACAAAAAATTGCCAAAGAATTGTTCCTGCTGACTTCCAAGCCGGTGATGTATGTGTGCAATGTGGACGAAGCAAGCGCAGTCAGCGGTAACAAATATGTTGAAATGGTGCGCGAGGCCGTCAAAGAAGAGAACGCGGAAATCCTAGTGGTAGCTGCCAAAACAGAAGCCGACATTGCAGAACTGGAAACATACGAAGACCGTCAGATGTTCCTTCAGGAAGCAGGTTTGGAAGAATCGGGTGTTAACCGTTTGATTAAAGCAGCTTACAAACTGTTGGATCTGGAAACATTCATCACAGCCGGAGAAATGGAAGTAAAAGCATGGACTTACCGCAAAGGCTGGAAAGCTCCCCAATGTGCCGGAGTCATCCATACCGACTTTGAAAAAGGCTTTATCCGTGCCGAAGTCATCAAATACGAAGACTATATTCAATATGGTTCGGAAGCGGCCGTCAAGGAAGCCGGAAAGATGGGCATTGAAGGCAAGGAATATGTGGTACAGGATGGCGACATCATGCACTTCCGCTTCAATGTATAAAACAAACGATTAATATGAATAAATTTCTTATCATAGGAACCGGCGGCGTGGGAGGTAGCATCGCCGGTTTTCTTGCTTTAGCAGGAAAGGACGTAACGTGCATTGCCCGTGGCAAACACCTGGAAGCCATCCGCGAAAAAGGACTTCACCTGAAGTCGGATTTAAAAGGCGAACATTATCTTCCCGTAAAAGCCTGCACAGCCGAAGAATATAACGAACAGGCAGATGTCATTTTCGTTTGTGTAAAAGGATATTCCATCAACTCCATTCAGGATGTTCTGGAACGCGCCTCGCATCAAGACACCTTGGTAATCCCCATCTTGAATGTTTACGGAACCGGTCCCCGCATCGGCCGACTTGTTCCACGTGTAACGGTACTCGACGGTTGCATATACATTGTCGGTTTCGTGTCCGGCACAGGCGAAATCACGCAAATGGGCAAAATATTCCGCCTTGTTTTCGGAGCACGCCCCGAACAAGAAATAGCTCCCGGACGACTGGAAGCCGTTGCTAATGCACTGAGAGATGCAGGCATCAAGGCAGACATTTCGGAAGACATCAACCGCGACACCTTCATCAAATGGTCTTTCATTTCCGCCATGGCATGCACAGGAGCTTATCACAATGTCCCGATGGGAGCATTGCAGCATCCCGGCGAAGAACGCGACACCTTCATCGGCCTGTCTCGCGAAAGCAGCGAAATGGGACGTCGCATGGGCATCATATTCCCCGAAGACCCGATAGAATACAACCTGAAAATCATTGATAAGCTAGACCCCCAAAGCACTGCCTCTATGCAAAAGGACATTGCCAAAGGCCATGAATCGGAAATACAGGGAATGCTGTTCGATATGATTGAACTGGGCGAGAAACTGAAAGTAGACATGCCCACTTATCGCAAAGTAGAAAAGAAATTCAATAGTTGTCATTCATAAACCCCAAGATTATGCATCAATTACTCCATATCGTGTGGAATCCCGAGATAGAAGCTTTCTCCATCTTCGGCATCACCATCCGTTACTACTCCATCCTGTTTGTCACAGGGTTGATTCTGGCCTATTGGGTCATCTCCAAACTGTATAAAGACC
>ENA-OYWE01000715-OYWE01000715.1-human-gut-metagenome-genome-assembly--contig:-NODE-715-length-10252-cov-23.814749_pt1 | contig 10252 bp, 10 predicted proteins | sample MGYA00244166_ERZ653389 | MGnify/ENA primary metagenome ERZ653389 (study PRJEB26926, sample SAMN06165040) | human gut metagenome | biome: ENVO:00009003; feature: ENVO:2100002; material: ENVO:00002003... | reverse complement strand
TACCGGCGCTTTTATAAAATAGAGCATGGAACCGCTGACAAACGCATCTATGGACGTTGCAACGCCAATCATAAAGAGGACTTTCAGGCTCAACGTCTTGGAAAGTTTTTCCCGGCAATCACATTCTTTAAGCGAATCTGAGATAACCTTTAATCCGAGCATCATAAAAACAAAGAAAGCTATCCAATGGTCAATTTGTTCTATCTGGTGATAAATCGAGCGGGCGCCGTACCAGCCGAGAACCGGCATAACAAACTGTCCCAATCCGGTTGCGGAAGCGATTTTGAGCGCTGACTTGCCTTTTTTCTTTTTTATAACCAATCCATAAGAAAACGCGACTACGAATGCATCCGCGGACAAAGCCAGAGCCAATAAAAATACGTCTATAAAGTTCATTTCAACATATCCTACAATGTTTGCAGATAATAATCCGGGCAAATTCCCTGTGCCGCAGACCAGGCTTTAATGTCCGTCTGACCGGCGTTAATCATTTCCCGGTAGGAAACCCCGGTGAGAAGCAAAGCGCTTTTAATACCGGCAGCCTTAGCGCCGGCGATGTCTGTGCGCAGCGTATCCCCCAACATCAGAACTCTTGAACGCGGCACATCGTAGTCTTGCAGCAAATGTTCATAAATATCAACTTCAGGTTTGCCGAACCAAGCCACTTTGCCGCCGATTTTCTCATAATAAGCGGCAAGCATTCCTTCACAGACAACCGGTTGGGGCAGACCGACATAAGCAACATAGTCGGGATTGGCGCAGACCAGCGGCTTGTCCATTTGGCGAAAGGCCTGCAAATCAGGTATAAAATCGTCTATGCTATAAACCAATTCGAAATCGGTACCGTGCTGATGACCGGGAAACCCCAGATAAATAAAATCAGCCTCATCCGGGGTATCGACCTGTTGATAGATGCTGCCCTCAAACCTGGCGGGACTGGGCTGACGGCCGTAAATAAAGTAACGCAGCGGCCGGTCATCGTGGCTGAAAACCATATGCGCAAGGTCTCCAGCGGAAAGTATCCTGTCGTAATGGATACCGCGGATATAGCCGCGGGCGGCGCCTTCGTCAACCAACACCTGTGAACGCGCCGCGGCATTAGACATCACAATTACGGTCTTGCCGGCTTTGTGCAAATCTTCCATTACTTCCAACGCACGGGGAAACATTGCGCTGCCGTCCCAAATGACGCCATAGACATCAAAAATAAAAATGTCAAATTCATCTCGCAGAGAGGAAATATTCTGTAGCATTTTTGTGTTTTTCCGTTTAGTATGCCTCATAAACGAGGAGTTAAAAATATGGCTGATTATAGCGAAGATTATTTATTAAACAAGAGGGTAAAAATTTTTCAGCCGACGGACGGATACCGGGCATCTACCGATGCGGTTTTGCTGGCTGCCACCGTCAACAAAATAAAAAACGGAGACTCTGTTCTGGACGTCGGATCCGGAACCGGAGCCATTTCGCTGTGTCTGGCCGAGCATTGGAAAGCGGCGAACGTTAAGATAACGGGAATGGAAGTACAGCCGACCCTGGCCGAACTTGCAAACAAAAGCGCCGAAGAAAACGGATTTGAAACTTTTTTGCATTTTGAGAACTGCAACATATTTGAGCATAAAGACGATTTTTGCAGTTTTGCGCATGTGGTAAGCAACCCGCCGTACTCGGAAAACGACCTGCCCTCACCCAACCCCAGCAAAGCCACCGCTCACAACTACAAACAGGCGGGACTGGCCGAGTGGATAAGGTTTTGTATTAAAATGATAAAGCCGCAGGGATATTTTTATATGATAAACCGGGCTGAAGCGCTGGAAGACATTTTGGCCGCACTTCACGGAAAGCTGGGCGAAATAACGATAATTCCGCTGTATTCCAAAGAAGGGCAGACGGCCAAAAGAGTTATAGTGAGAGCAAGAAAAGACAGCAAAGCTCCTCTGATTATCCGGCAGCCACTCATCATTCATCAGGCCGACGGAAGCTACAGCAAAGAAGCTTATGCCGTGTTGCGGGAAGGAGCAGTTTTGGACTGACAAAAGAGTTTATCCGCTTAAAAACACGGCATTTTTATGTTGACAGCAAAAAAAATAATCTTTATAAGTCAACTAACCCGAGAGCTGAGGCAATGACGCCGCAGCTTTAAATAATTAACTAAAAAACCGGAGAAACAATATGAAACGTACTTATCAACCCAGTAAACTGGTCAGAGCCCGCCGTCACGGTTTCCGTGCCCGCATGGCTACAGTCGGCGGCCGCAAAGTATTGGCTGCACGTCGTCAAAGAGGACGTAAAAAACTTTCTGCTTAAGCATTAAAAATGTTGAAAGTTTTAATCTTAAAAAAAAGAAAAGATTTCGTCAGAGTCGCCCAAGGGTTAAAAGTGGCTGCGCCAGGATTAATCCTTCAGGCGGCTCAAAGTTTATCCAGCCCTCATCGTGAAATTCCCGAAGACGGCTGTTTTTTGGGTTATACGGTTACCAAAAAAGTCGGCAAGGCTCACATCAGAAACCGCAGCAAAAGACGACTGCGGGCAGCGGCACGCGAGGTTTTTCCCGACAATGCCCGGGCCAAGACCGATTATGTGCTCATCGGGCGCTACAACACTGCGGACATCGAATTTAAAAAGCTGGTTTCGGAAATGAAAAAGGCATTGTGCAAAATCAACAAAATGATGTCGGAACCGCAGGATAAAACAGATGCTAAAAAAGCTGATGATATTGCTGATTAGGTTCTACCAAACCTTTTTGTCCCCGCTGTGTCCAGGCGTTTGCCGTTTTCGGCCGACGTGTTCGGAATATTTTATCCAAGCTCTGAAGACTCACGGAATCATTAAAGGAAGTTATCTCGGAATCCGGCGTATTCTGCGTTGCCATCCCTGGGGAGGCTCGGGATATGATCCGGTGCCGCCCAAAGCAACAAAAGAGCCTGATAAAAGAAGATAAACGCTTGCCTTAGGGGCTTATTTATACTAAATATAAGCAAAGAATTACAGTTTAAGGAGTTTTTGTTTATGAAAGAAGAGATGAAGGGGCTGTATGCCGCCGTCGTGTTGTCAATTGCGGTTATTTTCGTAACTAATTTGTTTTTTCCGAAAAAACCTGCGGTAACACCGGCAGCAGAACCTCAAAAAGTCGAACTTACAACGGAGCGGCAATCGGCCAAAGAAACAGTTGCCGACGAAGTGAAGCTCAGCGTAGAACAGGCCGCGGCACAAGACCGCCGGGTTAAAATCGCAAACGGCGCCGTCGAAGGCTCCATCCGTGTCAAAGGGGCCCGTTTTGACGAACTTTATCTGACTAAATATAAGCAAACTCAAAATCCCGACAGCCCCAACGTTGATTTGCTGGCACCGTCGCAAACCGCAAATCCGTATTATGCCGAATTCGGCTGGATCGGCACCGACTCTTCTTTACGGCTGCCAAACGACGATACCCTGTGGACAGTCAAGGGCAGCGAATTAACTCCCGAAACTCCCGTCGTTTTGGAATGGAACAACGGACGCGGCCTCAAATTCGTCCGCAAAATTTCCGTTGACGACAATTATATGTTCAATATTGAGCAAATTGTGGAAAACACCAGCGGCGAGAACGTTACCCTTTATCCCTACGGCTTAATCAACCGCCGTCACGAAAAAGCCAAAAACTCTACCAGCGTTGTTCACGAAGGTTTAATCGGCGTTATCAATTCGACCTTAAAGGAAATCAAATACGATAACCTGAAAGACGATAAAAAAGAGGAATTTAAGTCTGACGGCGGATGGGCCGGTTTTTCCGACCGTTATTGGTTCAGCGCCTTAATTCTGGACAACAACAAGGAAAGCAACGTTAAATTTGCCTTTATCGGCGACGACCGTTATCAGGCCGATTTTGTCGGCGAGCCGGTTATGATTGCCAACAACACGGTCGGCACCCACAGCAGCAAGTTTTTTGCCGGTGCCAAGGAAATCAAACTGTTAGACCGTTATACCAAAATGCTGAACATTGATAAATTTGACCTTGCGGTTGATTTTGGCTGGTACTATTTCCTGACCAAACCGTTCTTTTACATTTTGGACTTTTTATATCATCTCATCGGCAATATGGGCTGGGCTATTCTGTTGTTTGCCGCTCTGTTGAGACTGGCAATGTTTCCCGTTGCAAACAAGTCGTATGAGAGCATGTCCAAAATGAAGAAGGTTCAGCCAAAAATTCAGGATTTGCAGGAAAAATACAAAGACGATAAGGTCAAACTGCAACAGGAAATGATGAATCTTTACCGCAAAGAAAAAATCAATCCGGCTTCAGGATGTCTGCCGATGCTGATTCAGATTCCTATTTTCTTTTCGTTGTACAAAGTTTTAAATATTTCCATCGAAATTCGTCATGCGCCGTTTATCGGCTGGATTAAGGACCTTTCGGCTCCTGATCCGCTGACCATTTCCGTTTGGTCTCATCTGCCGATACCGGGATTTTTAGACATCGGCATCTGGCCTATCGTTATGGGTCTTACCATGTATATCCAGCAAAAGCTGAATCCCAAACCGGCCAACAAAGACCAAGCCAGAATGTTTGCTCTGATGCCGCTTATTTTCACCTTTATGCTGGGACATTTTGCTTCCGGTCTGGTTATTTACTGGACGCTCAGCAACATCTTGTCGATTTTGCAGCAGAAAGTCATTATGAAAAAAGTGGGAGTAGAATAAATGGGTTTTGCTCCGGAAGAGTTTACGCCAGAACAAAAGGAAAAAGCCAAAGCCCTGTTTGCACAGGGCACAAGCTTTGTCTTGGGCGTGGCAAAGCTGGAGCAGCTGCCGCTTTGTGAGTGGCCCGAGGCTGCGTTTGCCGGACGCTCCAACGTCGGCAAGTCAAGTATAATCAATGCGGTAACCGGGCAAAAAGGACTGGCAAAGACATCCAACACACCGGGACGAACCCAACAGCTCAACTACTTCAACCTGGCAGACAAAATACATTTGGTGGATTTGCCGGGCTATGGTTTTGCCCAAGCGCCGGAACAAGTTGTCAAACAATGGCAAAAAGTTATTTTTGCTTATCTGCAAGGACGGGTTAACCTTAAAAGGGTATTTTTATTGATTGACTCCCGACACGGCATTAAAAAAGTCGACCAAGACATTATGGAAATGTTGGATAAGGCAGCCGTCACTTATCAAATCGTCTTAACCAAGACGGACAAAATAAGCGCCAAAGCGTTAGCCGAGGTAAAGAAAAAAACCGAGGAAGAAGTGGAAAAACACGCAGCCGCCTATGTAAAAGTTCTGGCAACCAGTTCGGAAAAAAACACGGGCATTGACGAACTGCGGGCAGAAATATCTTCCCTGATATAAATCCTTGCGTTTTTAGTCAAAATAATATAAGTTAATTAACATCTTTCAAAAATTATTAATTTTTATTAACTAACTAAAAAAATTTAGGCTTATGAAAAGAGTACTATTAACAATGCTAACCATGCTTCTGCTGTTAGTATTTATAGGAGGAAGTTTGTATATCTATTACAAATATCCTATAGCATTGTTGTTTCCTTTGTTGTCGTATTTGTGGGTATATATTGACGTAAAAAATTCCCCGATACAGAAAACTAATTAATAAATCAAAAAAACTGAAAACCGTAATATTTTAGGAAACTCCTTATTAATATTACGGTTTTTTTGTATTTAAATTATGTCCACCCTGTGTAATAAATACTTTACATCAAAACAGTCTTTTGTTAAAATAGAAATTAAAGCAAACGGCTTTGGTTTTTATTACAGCAAGGATGACGGTCATGAAGCATATAAAATTCCTTATTTTATCATCAGTGTCGATGTTCTTATTCGTCTCTGTGGCCTTTGTGGCCGACGTATTTGCTGCTAACCCGCATTTCACACCAATGTCATTATTGCCTCAGCCGTTTGCTTCCGCTTCCGGCATCAAAGTCGCCGGTATCTATTGGCTTCCCGATTATATGAAGGGAAACGTCAGCCGCGGTTCTGACGATGCCGGCGGCGGGGATATTGACGGAAACTGTGAGAAAAACTACGGAATGCATACGCCTTCCAATATTGACAGCAGATATATCTGTTCCAAGTATAACTACAATGTGACCTCTTCTCTCAAATGTCACGTTAACTGTCGTTGTAAGGACGAATATAAATACACTTCTTCCAATTGTTCAGGAAACTACACAACTGCTGGAACTTCCTGTGAGGGTAAATATAACCAATGTGTATGCAAATCCGAGTTCAAATACAATTCTTCCAACTGTTCGGGAGAATATGAAGTATCGGGAACCTCCTGCGGCGGTAACTACAACGGCTGTACCATCCGCCCCGAATGTACGGTTTCTTCCATGAGCTGTACCTATGGCTGTGCCGGATACAACTCCTGTGACCGGTGTACCTCCTGCAAGTCCAATCCCGACTGTGACGTTTCCGACAAGTCCTGCACCTATGGCTGTGCGTCTTACAACAGTTGTTCGAAGTGTACCTCCTGTAAAGACAACCCGGATTGCAGTGCGACGGCGGTTTCCTGTGACTACGGATGTGCCTCAACCAACTCCTGCGGTATCTGTACCTCTTGTTCGGGCAATCCGGATTGTAACGTGTCCGATAAATCTTGTGACTGCGGATGTTCTTCCACAAATTCCTGTGGCAAATGTACTTCCTGCAAGTCCTGTCCGCCTTCGGACCCTTGTTCCGGCGTTTCCTGCGGCTCTAACGCCTACTGCTCCGGTGGTTCTTGTTACTGCAACTCCGGGTATCACAAGTCGGGTTCTTCCTGTGTTAAAGACGAGGTACATTCTCACAGCTACTCTTGCCCATCAGGGTACAGCAGCTCAAACTCTTGGGGAAGTTCGGCTCAGACGACGTCCAAGACCTGTTCTTGCGGTGCTGCTTCAGGAACCTGTTACAAAGCCCCGGCGCATACCCACAGTTACTCCTGTCCGTCGGGCTCTCAAGCTTCCAGTTGCTCGTCTTCTCAAGTTCAGACCGGAACACCCTCTAAGGTTTGTTCTTGTGGCGCCACATCAGGAACCTGCTACACTTGTCGTGCTAAAACTTGTGAAGAACAGGGATACCGATATGCCTGCAACAATACCGGTTATGTCGGAAAGGGATCTCCGTGTGACGGAAAATACAAAGAGTGTGATTGTGCCCCCGGTTATCAATGGTTGCCGACATACCCCGGCTCGCGTGAACAGACTTGCCAGATTCCCGACAAAACCTGTTCAGACTCGGGTTACTATGGCGGAAGTTCATGCAGCAGCTGGAGCGGATACTCTTTCGAAAGATGTGCCAGCGAATATGGCCAAATGGGCTCGAGCTGTAATGCTGCCGGTAATGTGGGTTCGGGAAGCTGCGATGTTGACTCTTGGAGACGATGCTGTCATCAATGCAGCGGCTCCGGAACATAATTCGCGCATCTCTGAAAAATATCCCGGACAGTAATGTCCGGGATATTTTATTGTGTATTTGTTGAAAATAAATTAGGTAAAAATTGAACATAAGACAGGTGACGTTGTTGTAACTGTGTCCATACGGAGACGACAACCGCCGCCGATCTTGTAAGAAAAGCGGAGGACTTTGTCTGGGGATACTTATTCAACCAAATGGTTTTCGCGGATTTTCTTTGCCGTCTCCAAATAGCTGACGGGTTTTTCCGGAGTTCCCACATAAGAGAGCGAATATTTGGTGATTTTAAATCCAAAAGGATTTTCGACCAGACCGTCGCGTTTTTCCAAATCAATGTCGTTATAGTCAATCCGCATATAAGCCCGCCATACGATAACGACCGGATCCGGAATGTCGGGATAGCGTATGACGGTATGAAATTGCGACTGCCACAAATTCCCGGTGACTCTGCGGCTCCATTCCATTTCCACTTTTCGGGTAATGCCCTGTTTGATGAATTTGATAATTTGCTCAGAGGTTGCTTTGCTGGCAAATTCCTGAAAAACGCCTACCGAGGACAACCAGTAGAATTCTGATTTCATTGCCCAGCGGTTGTAAAGCTGTGATTGCGATTCCGGAATTTCATGGCGGAGTTTAATGTATTTCTCAATGAGCTGCTCGGTGACCAAATCCATTACCGGCATTTTTTTTTCTGCCGGATCGCTGTTCTCCAGCTGGCTGAAGAACTTGTTTGTCTGCAACAGCCGCGGTCTGGCTCCTCGTTGCGGCAACAGCAGATAAACCGTGCAGGCCAACATAATCGTAACGCTCATGCTGATGGCGCCGACAATCACCAGAATACGGGAAGTCCACAGATAACGTCGTTCGGGCATCGCGTCGATATGAACCGCCTCCGGATATAATCCCAGTTTGTCCGGACTTTTCTTTTCTCTGAAGCGAAACAATATCCCAAGAAAACCCATGGTTCCCACTCAGTATGTGTAATTTTGGTTGCGGACGTCTTTGGCCGTCGCCAGATAGCTTTCCGGTTGGTCCGGCGTACCGACATAAGCCAGCGAATAGTTCAATACCAAAAATCCGAACGGGTTGAGCGTACGTTGCTCTTTGTTGTTGAAGTTGATTGTCGTAAAGACGATTCTCAAATACGCACGCCAAATGTTGACAATGGGCACCTTTTCTCCGGGATAATAGTCCATGGTAATAAACTGCGCCTGCCATAACCCCTGCGTCATCGGTTTGACCCATTCGACTTCCACCATACGGACCAGCGCCCGCATCCTGAATTGGCGGATGTTGTTCTGTACGTCGTTGGTTACAAAATTTTGGAAGACCGAGCGGGCGGAAAGCCAGTACAGTTCGGAGCCGGGCGCCCAGCGCATCATCAGCTCGTCGTAATCGTTGCTGATAACATGGCGCAGCATAATGTATTCTTCAATATATTGTTCAGCCAGCAGGTCTTGCACCGGCACGCGTTTTTCCTGCAGTTCGGTTTGCTCCAGTTGACTGAAGGCGCGATTGGTTTGCAAAAGGCGGGGGTAAGAACCGCGCTGCGGCAACAGCAGATAAATGGCGCTTGCCAGCATCATGCTGACGCTGATGCTCAGGCAGGAGATAATGACAAGCAGCCGCGACGTCCACAGATAGCGGCGCTCCGGCATCGCGTTGACATGCACTCTTTCGGGATAATATCCCAGCTGGTCAGGGCTTTTCTTTTCGCGGTATTTGAAAATTGTCTGAATAATATCTAGCATTTTACCCCATTTCCGAAGTGTTCCTTACTTCAATTTATACATGAAAGTTGAATAAAAGCAAATAAATACTATTAATATGCAAATTATTGATATAATTTATATCCTAGATATTTGTTCTTAAGGATAGAGTAATGAAAAAAATATTGGCTTTTGTTTTGGCCGGCGTTATTGCAGTCAGCGCCTGTTCTCGGGACGATTACACCGTCAGCAACGAACGCGGCGTGCCGGCACCGGTGTCTTACACCGATTGGGATCGTGCGATTCGTCTGGATGTTGACATGCAGACGATGTATGCCTCTTCTCCCCGTAAAATAGAAAAACCGATTGATATGTATATGGCAATGGCTTTGGCGCTGAAATACAACTACACGCGCCGCGTCGTCAGCTATCAGCAAAGCCTGGTCGAAGTAGGCAAGTCTCCGGCAAACCGTCTGCCGGAAATTTTCTCGTCTGCCGGATATGTCAATACGGACAATCATTCGGCAATGGATTCCGAACTCAAATTGGCCTGGAACATTTTGGATGTCGGTACCGTTTATTATCAGACCCAAGATGCGCAGTACAAGGCAACCGTCGCTTATGAACAAAGCCGCAAAGTTATTCATAACCTTCTGCAGGAAACCCGCGTCCTTTATTGGAAAACGTTGACGGCACAACGCCTGCTGCCGGTTATCGACGATATGATTGAATTTATGACCCTCGAGGTGGACGAACTGAATGCCCGTTCTAACGAACTGGCTCAAAAAGGCGAAAATCTTTCGATGCCCGATTTGGTAAAAAAACGCAAGTATATGCGCGCCGTAAAAGACTTGTCTGCCCTCAAACGCGAGCTTGAAACCGCTCAGGTCCGCCTGGCATCTTTGATGGGTTTCCATCCGTCAACCGAATTTAAGCTTGTCGGAAAAGAGTATGGCAACTTCGAACTGCCGGAAATCAAAAGCTCTCTGGATGAAATGGAGTGGATTGCCCTGACCAATCGTCCCGAACTGCGTGTCCGCGATATGGTTACCAATGTGGATGAGGTCAAATCTTCATTCCGCGTCTTTACCAATCCGGGACAGGCTAAATATAAAAACGATCCCAATTACTATAACCGTATGTGGGCCAAGAAAGCC
>ENA-OYWE01000680-OYWE01000680.1-human-gut-metagenome-genome-assembly--contig:-NODE-680-length-10474-cov-7.012861_pt1 | contig 10474 bp, 9 predicted proteins | sample MGYA00244166_ERZ653389 | MGnify/ENA primary metagenome ERZ653389 (study PRJEB26926, sample SAMN06165040) | human gut metagenome | biome: ENVO:00009003; feature: ENVO:2100002; material: ENVO:00002003... | reverse complement strand
CGAGTCTCGTGGGCTCGGAGATGTGTATAAGAGACAGCTCATGGACAGCTTCAACTATAGTATCATATGAATTGGTGCCAAGTATGGCATCAACCTCTGGGATTTCCTTAAAAATCTCATCCTTGTATCTTTGTGCCAGACAGCCTGTCACAATAAGTGATTTGCATTTGCCTGTCTCCTTATACTGAGCCATCTCGAGAATTGTATTGATACTCTCCTCCTTTGCATCACCTATGAAGCAGCAGCTGTTTACGATAATGATATCAGCCTGCGTCTCATCATCGGTCATCTCAATGCCGTCATTTGCAAGCATGCCTATCATATACTCTGAATCCACAAGGTTTTTATCGCATCCAAGCGAAATAAATAATAATTTCATAGTACCTCTCAAATGTAAGTATTTACAATTAAAGGGAAAGACAAAACAGCCTTTCCCCTCCTAGATTAAGCCTCTTCGCCTTCGTTTAAATCCTCATCATCTGAGACGATTCTGACAGCTCCCGTGTACAGCTCCTCTACAGCAATAGATAATGGCTTATTGCACTTAGGGCGTGCGATAAGTGGTTCTGCACCATCAATAATCTGGCGTGCACGCTTTGCTGCAGCAATAACGATAGAATAACGGCTGTTTACTACCGGCTCTTCACCTATCTCTACATTGTTGTTTACTACCTTCATTAACTCTACATACGATGGATGTATCATATTATTTATCTCCTTTCGAAAAGCTTAAAAGCTCTTTTCTCATTTTATTTATAAAATCTATATTTGATGATACCAGATAATCCTGATTCTTTTTTGTGTCGTCAGAACTGTGGATGATGTCATTCACAAGCTCTACACAATCGTCAAGCTTATCATTTACCACTAAATAATCATATTTCTCTATGCCTAAAGACTCCTCATATGCTCTTGAAAGTCTCTGTTCACAGACCTCTTTGGTCTCTGTGCCTCTTCCTACAAGCCGATCCTTAAGCTCATCTGCACTCGGCGCTGACACAAACATAAGCACCGTATCAGGAAACTGCTTCTTTATCTTTAAAGCTCCCTGGATTTCTATCTCAAGAATCACATTCTTTCCGGCGCTAAGCTGCTCATTGACATATGACTTTGGTGTGCCGTAGTAATGATCTACATACCTGGCATACTCAAGCAGTCCATCTGCCTTTATCATCTGTTCAAATTCTTCATCTGAGATAAAGAAATACTCTCTGCCATGCTCCTCACCCGGCCTTGGACCTCTGGTCGTGGCTGATACGCTCAGTGCATAATCATCACCATGCTTTGCCATAAGCTCCTTCATGATAGTACCCTTTCCGGAACCCGAAAAGCCTGAAAAAACAACTAATTTTCCTGTGTTACTCATCACAATCTCCTAAAATTACTCAATATTTTGAATCTGTTCCCTGACCTTTTCTATATCAGTTTTAAGACTGATGCCTGTGTCAGAAATCTTAAGATCATTGGACTTTGAAAGGATGGTATTCGCCTCACGGTTCATCTCCTGTGCGAGGAAATCAAGCTTTCTTCCCACACTGCCACCGGCATTTAGCGAATCCTTCATGGAAAGGATATGGCTTTTGAGCCTTACTGTCTCCTCATCCACACAGATCTTGTCCGCAAAAATAGTGACCTCCTGGGCTATTCTTGAATCATCAAGCTGATTGTCTGCAAGCAGTTCTCTTAGCTTTTCCTCAAGACGCGCACGGTATTCGACAATAATCTGTGGCGAACGCTCCTCAATGAAATCAACATATGATACCATATTATCGAGCTTTTCGCAAAGGTCTTTTTTAAGATTTTCTCCCTCGCGCACGCGGCTTTCAACAAATGGCTCAAATGCACCGCGAAGAGCCTTCTCAAGACTGCTCCACAGCTCATCCTCATCTACAGGCTGCTCCTCCATCGCAAATACCTCCGGATATCTCGACAGCGTGCTCACTCTTATATCATTCTCCAGTCCGAATTCCTCCGCCATCTGATTAAGATACTTAAGATATTCTCCCGCGAGAGCCTTATTATACTGCAATGAGAGATTATTTTCTGTAAAATCCTCATATGTGATATAAATGTCAACCTTGCCACGCTCTATGTACTCCTTAAGCAGAGTCCTTATTGCACTCTCGAAGAAATTGAGCTTTTTGGGCATCTTGATATTGACATCCAGATATCTGTGATTTACAGATTTTACCTCAACTGTAATCTTACGGCTTGCATCTGCGTACTCGTATCTGCCAAAGCCGGTCATACTTTTAATCATAATTTTTCCTTTCGCATATGCATAGATGAGTTTATTATATAACTCCTTGAGATTTTCGTCAAATATATTATAATATAAATATTCATGATTATAAATATTCAGCAACTTAGAATATTTACAGGAAATAAGGAGGAACATCATGGCTTTAGACGGAATAGTCATTTCAAATATAGTTGCAGAGCTAAACAGTACGATACTAAACTCAAAAATCAGTAAAATCGCAGAACCTGAGGCAGATGAGCTGCTTCTTACCCTAAAGGGACCAAACGGCTCGTTCAGGCTTTCGATGTCTGCAAGTGCATCTCTTCCATTCATCTACCTGACACCCACAAATAAGGTAAGCCCCCTCACTGCCCCTACATTTTGCATGGTTTTAAGAAAGCATATAGCAAACGGACGCATCACAAAGATTTACCAGCCGGGCATGGAGCGTATCATAAACTTTGAAATCGAGCACTTAAACGAGATGGGCGATCTATGCCACAAGGTGCTTATTATCGAGCTGATGGGCAAATATTCAAACATCATCTTTACCGACTCCGATGGTACAATAATAGACAGTGCCAAGCGTATTCCCGCATCCGTAAGCTCTGTGCGAGAGGTGCTTCCGGGCAGAGCCTACAAAATCCCCGCGACACAGGAGGATAAATATAATCCTCTGACTGTAGATGCGAAACAGTTTGTGGATATTATATCAGCAAAGCCGCTTACTGTTTCAAAGGCTATCTACTCATCCTTTTCCGGCATCAGCCCACTTGTGGCAAATGAGCTGGCTCACAGGGCAGGCCTTGACGCGGACTCCCCTGTAGCTGCCTACTCACACGATGAGCTTTTGCACCTGGGAAGCAACTTCACATGGATGATGGAGGACATAAAAAATAATCGTTTTACGCCGAATATCGTGCGTGACGGCAATGAACCAAAGGAATTTTCTTCAATAGAGCTGACTCAGTATAGCGATTTAACGGTCACAAAATATGAATCTATATCAGAGGTTTTAGAGCTTTACTACTCTGAGAGAAACGCCTATACACGTATACGCCAGAAGTCAGCCGACCTGAGAAAACACGTAAATACCCTCCTGGAGCGAAACCAGAAGAAATATTCCCTGCAGATGAAGCAGCTTAAGGACTCCGAAAAACGTGAAAAGTACAAGGTGTACGGCGAGCTTATCAACGCATTCGGCTACGGACTTACACCGGACGACAAGTTTCTTGAAGCTGCAAACTATTATGATGACAACAAAATAATCAAAATTCCTATCGACAACACAAAAACTCCTGCCGAGAACGCGCAGAAATACTTTGACAAATACGGAAAGATGAAGCGTACTGCCGAAGCATTGAACGAGCTGATTCTTGAAACAAAAGGGCAGATAGACCATCTCGAATCAATTCAGAATTCACTGGATATCGCTTTAAGCGCTGACGACCTCGTCCAGATAAAGGATGAGCTGATAGAATATGGTTTTATCAAAAAAGGAAAGGGTTCAAAGAAACAGAAGGTAAAGAGCAAACCCTTCCACTATATCTCATCAGACGGCTTTGATATGTACGTTGGCAAAAACAACTACCAGAACGATGAGCTCACCTTCAAGCTGGCAACCGGAAACGACTGGTGGTTCCATGCCAAGGGCATGCCCGGCTCACATGTCATCGTAAAAGCTGAAAACAAAGAGCTGCCGGACAGCACCTTTGAGGAGGCCGGCAAGCTCGCAGGCTACTACTCTAAGGGCAAAAATGCCGACAAGGTAGAGATAGACTATCTGCAAAAGAAAAATGTCAAAAAGCCAAACGGTGCCGCAGCCGGCTTTGTCGTGTATTACACAAACTATTCTCTCACGATTCACCCGGATATATCCGATATCAGACAGATTGAGTAAGCAGATTATACTTATTTCATAACCATTCCAAAACGCTTAAAGTAAAAAGCTGATATACACATGCATAGCCCTGCATGCTATATCAGCTTTTTAGTCGTTTAACCGTTACTGTTCAGACGCAAGCTTGACACCACGCTGTCAAGCTATGCGCCATAGTGTTAATTATTGAGTGATTACAGCCCCTGCCTCGTAGAGGCATTTTAAATGGGCTGTAATCGTTGCTGGTCACACTGTTAGGTGTGAACCAGTAACGTTTAAGCTCATCACAAATTCATCCTCTTTAATTGTTCTTTTGCAAATTCATCCATTTTCTTTTTCAGTATTCTGTTTTCCGGTGTACAAAGCGCCGGGTCTGCTTCAAGCACCTCATCCACCATCTCAGATGCTTCCTTTAGCACATCGCTGTCCTGATACACATCCGCAAGTGCAAACGCAAGGTCTCCACTCTGCCTGATTCCAAAGAAATCCCCGGGACCTCTGAGCTTTAAATCCTCACTTGCTATATAAAAGCCATCATTTGATTTATTTAGTATCTCCAGACGTTTTTTTGATTTCTTTGAATTTGACGAATTGATGAAAATGCAATACGACTGTGCATCTCCCCTGCCTACACGGCCTCTTAACTGATGAAGCTGTGCAAGTCCAAACCTGTCTGCATTTTCTATCATCATGACAGTTGCATTGGGCACATTTACACCAACCTCCACGACTGTTGTAGACACAAGCACCTGCGACTCATTATTTGCAAAGCGCTGCATCACCTCATCCTTTGCCTTGCTCTTCATCCTGCCGTTAAGCACATCTACCGTGATATCCTTTGGCAGTGCCGCTTTAAGCACATTTGCATAGTCTGTGACATTTTCCCCTTCCGAGTTTTCGGTTTCCTCCACAAGAGGGCATATAACATACGCCTGATGGCCGGCTCTCACCTGCTCCTCGATGAAGCTGTAGGCCTTTGGCCTGAATGCCGTGCCAACCACACAGTTCTTGATCGGAAGCCTCTTTGCCGGCACCTCATTTATGACAGAGATATCCATATCACCGTATATGATTATTGCTAACGTACGCGGTATCGGAGTGGCACTCATCACAAGTATATGTGGCTTTCTACCCTTATCCGAGAAGCTCTCTCTCTGCTTCACGCCAAATCTGTGCTGCTCATCTGTGATAACAAGCGACAGATTGGAAAAATCCGCTTTCTCCTGTATGAGCGCATGAGTGCCTATAATAAGCGCATTTTTCTCGTTTTCAAGGCGCGCATAGGCTTCTCTTTTCTGCTTTGCCGTCATGGAGCCGGTAAGAAGCACAACAGGACTGTCAAGTCCAAACTGACTGACCAGTGAGCAAAACGTCTCATAATGCTGGTTTGCAAGCACCTCCGTCGGAGCCATAATAGCAGACTGATAGCCACATTTTGACGCCCACGCCATAAGAAGAAAAGCAACAATCGTCTTTCCTGAGCCCACATCGCCCTGAATAAGCCTCTGCATCACATAAGGGCTTTTAATATCCTGCTTTATCTCATCTATTGTCTTCTTCTGCGCGCCTGTCAGCTCATACGGAAGCTTATCAATCAGTCCGTCTATAAAAACATCATCCGTAAACTCAAACTCATTTTTGTCCTTCTGCTGCTTTTTATTCTGATACCGCATGCCCATGATAAAGAGAAAAAACTCATCAAAAACAAGCCGTCTTCTTGCCTCCACAAGAGCGTCAAAGTCATCAGGGAAATGTATCTGCTTCATGGCATAATTGTACTCGCAAAAGCCGTATCTGTGCCTTATATCCTTAGGCAGGTAATCTGACAGCAGTGTATCATGTGACAGAGTCTCCTTTATCGTCTTCACTATCAGATTGTTTGTCACACCGCTTGTCACGGAGTACACAGGCTGCAGTGTATCGCGTATAGCCTCGTACTTTTGCACCTCATACACCACAGGCTGCTCCATGACATATCGGCCTCCCTTTGGCTTAATATGTCCGTAAAATATAAGATGTCTCCCCTGCACAAGCTGTGCCTTAAGGTATGGCATACGGTACCATACCAGCTGTATCATATGCCCGGGCGAGCCGATATCCTGCAATGTAATCTGCATTCTCGCTGTATTTTTCACTACAGGTGCCTTTTTAATCACAGCATGGATGGCATAGGTGCTGCTCTCGTTTACATTATTCAGTTCATCAATATCCGTTATTTCCGGAAACTTTACATAATCCCGGGGAAAATGAAGGAGTATATCACCAACGGTGTATACTCCCATTTTAGCAAATGCTTTTTGTGTTTTTTCCCCGATTCCCTTAACCGCGGTAATCGGTGAAGCTATATCCATATTTGCTCCTAAATATAATAAATGTCATTTATATTCTTTAAAAGGCTTTACTCTACAGAAATAACATAATAGTAGATTGGCTGTCCGCCATCGTTGACCTCAACCTCTACATCAGGATATTTCTCTTCGATTGCTGCCGCAAGCTCATTAGCTGAGTCCTCATCAGAATCACTTCCGAAATAGATGCTGACAATCGCTGAATCCTCATCTACCATGGCATCTACCATCTCAAGTGTGGTAGCCCTTAAGTCTGTTCCAACAGAAAGGATGCTCTTGTCGCCGATTCCCATGAAGTCGTTCTGCTTGATGGTTTTTCCGTCAATCTCAGTATCGCGGACTGCATATGTCACCTGTCCTGTCTTGACATTTTCTATCTCAGCCATCATCTGCTCTTTATTCTCCTCGGCGCTGTGGTCAGGGATATAATTTACAAGCGCTGTGATACCCTGTGGGATAGTCTTTGTAGGGATAACAATAATCTGTTTATCCTCAACAAGGTCTACTGCCTGGTTTGCAGCCATGATGATATTCTTGTTGTTTGGCAGGATAAATACTGTCTTTGCATTTACATGCTCGATAGCGTTAAGCATATCCTCTGTGCTAGGGTTCATGGTCTGACCACCCTCTATGAGATAGTCCACTCCAAGGCCTCTAAACACTTCATTCATGCCTTCTCCGATTGAAACAGATACAAAGCCCATTTCCTTTACAGGCATGTTACTTATCTTTTCATCAGCCTGAGCAGCTTCATAAGCCTCTTTCTCAGCCTTCTGCTGTGCTGCAAGCTTCTGTGAATCCTTGATGAGCTTTTCCTGATGCTCCTCACGCATATTGTCGATCTTTATCTTGCTGAGTGAGCCGAAGGTAAGTGCCTTCTGCAGTGCAAGTCCAGGGTCGTTTGTATGTACGTGAGTCTTTACGATCTCATCGTCAGCTACAACGACTATAGAGTCACCGATTGACTCGAGGAATGCCTTGTATGCGTGCTCCTCATTGTCTGACATTGGCGCATTGAGTACAATAATAAACTCTGTGCAGTAACCAAACTTAATCTCCGCCTCTGTCTCAGCCGAAATCTTTGCAGGAGCTGCTCCTGTTGGTGCGCCTTCGATTGTATAATCAATCTCCTTGCCGATAAGGGCATCATATGCTCCCTTTAATACCTGAACAAGTCCCTGTCCGCCCGAATCAACAACGCCTGCCTGCTTTAATACAGGAAGCATCTCCGGTGTCTGGTCAAGCACATACTCAGCCTGCTTTATAACCTCTTCAACAAATGTGACAACATCCTCTGTTTCGTCTGACAGCTCAAGAGCCTTTTCTGCTGCGCCCTTTGCCACTGTGAGGATAGTTCCCTCCTTAGGCTTCATAACTGCCTTGTAAGCTGTCTCAACCGCCTTCTGGCATGCCTCACAAAGAATAGTGACATCTATTTCATCGTATTCCTTTATAACCTTGCAGAAGCCTCTGAAAAGCTGTGATAAGATAACACCCGAGTTTCCTCTGGCGCCTCTTAAAGAGCCTGATGAAATAGCCTTTGCAAGCTCTGCCATGGTAGGATTTGTAAGTGAGCTGACCTCCTTGGCCGCAGACATGATTGTCATTGTCATATTTGTTCCGGTATCACCATCCGGTACCGGGAATACATTCAGCTCATTTATCCAGTCTTTCTTTGAATCAAGATTCTTGGCTCCCGCAAGAAACATCCTTGCAAGGAGCTTTGAATTAATGCTTGTGATCTCCACTTTTTGTAGTCCTCCTTAATCAATTACCCTTACGCCCTCAACGTAAATATTGATCTTTGCAATTTTCATTCCTGTAAATGACTCAACCTTGTACTTAACCGTCTCGATAAGATTGTCCGAAACAGTGCCGATTGAAATACCATACGCTACTATTACATGAAAATCAATGGTAATTTCGTTGTTCTCATCTACCTTTACATTTATTCCATGGTTCAGGTAATCTCTCTTTAAAAGCTTTACAAGACCATCCTTCATGTTGACCGCTGCCATGCCTACTATTCCAAAGCACTCTACAGCTACAGAGCCTGCATAGGTTGCAATAACATCTGTATCAATTAAAATTTGTCCATATTTGGTATCCATCTGTCCCTTCATAATATATACCTCCATCATATTGTGACGTAGCTAATGTTATTATACCTTTTTTTTCACAAAAAGCAAATATTTTTATATTTTATCCTTGCATTCTTTATTTTAATCTGATAGAATACATTTGTTGTGAGCTTAAGAGTATGGTAAGCTTAGTGAAATGCAAGGAGGTGCAATATCATGGCAAAATGTGCAATTTGTGAAAAAGGTGTTCATTATGGAAATAATGTCAGCCATTCTCATAGAAGATCAAATCATGTTTGGAAGTCAAACATTAAGAAGGTTTCTTGCAAGGTCAATGGAGTTCCACAGAAGTTATATGTATGTACTTCATGTTTAAGATCTGGCAAAGTTGAGAGAGCTTAGTCTTTATTTTTGAATCTTTTGAATTTTAAAGGACATCCGTTTGGATGTCCTTTTTATTTGCTCACATATATGAAATTAATCCTGCTTGTCGTCCTCTGCCTCGTCTACCTTTACATCGTCGAGATTAAGGTCATCATTTTTCCCCTTTGAGAAACGGCTTACAATGTCCGGCACCATATCAAGTATCTTTGTCATGCCGTCCTGATTCTTTACATTGACAAGCTTTGTCTGTCCATTCTGGATAACGAGCACTGCACTTGGCTGAATCTTTCCGCCCATACCGCCGGCTCCGTTATTTTTCTTTTCCGCCGAAAATGCTCCTGCTGCCACTCCAAACGACACATCCACAAGCGGAAGTATGATTGTATCCCCTATATGAATCGCATCACCAACCACCGTCTTTGTAGTGATAAAGCTGTCCATCCCCTTGAAAAGTGACTCTACTGTGTTATTGAAACTATTATCTGCCATAATATCTTCCTCCTATCTGCTTATCCTATTATATAATCTGCGGCAGTTTTTATCAAATAAAATTCTAAGTGTTGCCGCTAAAATACTTATTACTACCACATGCCCCTTTATGTCAAAGCTGCCCTTTGCATATGGATTTTCACTCTCAAAATCAGGTGTAATCCGCCATCTGTTTGTATAGCCGACAGGAAAGCATGCTAAAATCCCCAATGAAATGCCTGTTGTATCCGGCGAGCCGGTTGAATAAACCATTGTAAGCTTAAGCCTCCTTGGGCATATTCTTTTAAGAATGATAAAAAGCTCTTTTTTCAGATGTAAAAAAGCGGCTTTGTTTCTCTCATCGCTGTATTCTCTTTTTAGCTTATAGATACAGTTTTTTATTTTTTCTGACTTATCTTTAAATTGCTTTTTATGTGACTTTTTGTTTCGCTTTTTATACCTTTTTTGATGTGTGAGCTTTGTTTGTTGTTTTATATGCTGATTCTCATCATTTACTGTCCTTTGCTCGTTATGAGTCTGTGCTGTGCTTTCATTCTCTATCTGTTCATCTGCGACATGTTCTGACTCATCTGCCGGTATTTTAGGCTCATCTCCGGTGTTTTCACTGACTTTATCTTCTGTTTCAGTTTTAGCTGCCTCATCCATATCGTCATCATCCAAAGCCTCATAATTATCAAACAGCTTCTTCTTCACAAAAGCAAGCCTTATATATCCTTCAGTCTCCTGTGCATACTCTATATGCAATGCAAACAAATGAAAAAGCCATGACACATGTGCTTTTGCTCTTATGTCTGTATTGTCAAAGCTTCCGACAGCCCTGTACTTGACCGGCACAAACAGTACGCAAAGCAGCGCTGTAAGTATAAGAGCAAGCGCTACAAGGAGTATGATGCCTATGACCTTTAAAATCGTAAATATCATCTATCTATTTCCTCCGTTTGCTCTTTAAATAGCTCTTTACATCTGTTTTACCTGTATTTTCGTATGTCTCCTTAACAATATCACAGGCCAGCAAAAGTGCCTCATCATAATTACCCGCTACTGCGATTAT
>ENA-OYWE01000660-OYWE01000660.1-human-gut-metagenome-genome-assembly--contig:-NODE-660-length-10578-cov-8.401787_pt1 | contig 10578 bp, 8 predicted proteins | sample MGYA00244166_ERZ653389 | MGnify/ENA primary metagenome ERZ653389 (study PRJEB26926, sample SAMN06165040) | human gut metagenome | biome: ENVO:00009003; feature: ENVO:2100002; material: ENVO:00002003... | reverse complement strand
CTGATAGATGAACTGGAAAAGAGAGGGTACAAGATCGGCAAATCAACAGTGTACCGTGTGCTTTCAGATGCGGTTGATGATGGAATTGTCATGAATGTATATTCTGGGGACAAGATGGAGCACTACGATGGCAACACGGAAAATCATTACCATATAAGATGCAAAGTGTGTGACAGGATATATGACAGTGAGTTACCATATCAGGATTCTATCACACATATGGGAGTGGAGGCGGACAGTGAATTTGTCATATTGTCCCACAACCTGGAATTTATCGGAATCTGTCCGAACTGTAAGGACAGCCTGAAGAGTTTGTGATCATTTGCTCAAAAAACTGCAGTCCGTATCTGACACGGACTGCAGTTTTTGCCTTAAAAATGGGATCTTGCTGATCAATCATCCTTCTTTTTCTGTGAGATTATATGGGCAAGCTTGATGTCCCTGTTGGTGTAATCCTGCGCAGCGGGCCTGACTGGTTCTGCTGATACCGGGGAAAATACCTGGAAACTTGATCTCGTCGTATTCTTTGCCGGTTCAGCATTCCCTGATGGCTCAGGCGGGGAGACAGGTTTTGCCTGCTCGGCTGGGATGTGGGATGCGGCTGCCTGACCTGGTTTTGCGCTTATTGGGTCCACTCTCGGATTGCTTATAACGGTGCGGTTGGTTGACGGCCTTACAACATTCATACCAAGTATAGACTTTTTATTGCGCATGGCTCTCTGTTCTTCCTCAGATATACCGGATTTCTCTATGGTCTGCTTCTCATTTTCCTTTGAAATTATATCGTCTATAACAGAGTCATCATCAGCCTCTTCGGTCGCCTTTGATACCTTGTCGTAAGCCTCGGCTACTTTTCGGTCAAATGCAGCGCGAATCTCGTCAGGTGTTCGGTCAAATGCCGAATCATTCTCAGGTGAGTATGGTTCCCCGTCAGCGAAAGCACTGTCAGCATCCGGATCGTAGGTGCTTGCATCCTTTGAAAAGGCGGAGTTGACGTCCTGTGAGCCCTGTTCAAAAGCTGAATCCTTGCCTAGGTCAGGGATGTCTTCCTGAATAGAGGCATCATCATCCGTGGATATATCAGATCCACCTTCATCGTTAAGTTCATCGGTTTCGGCGTCACCGTCCGTATCAATGTATTCCTCTGCTGGTTCAAAGAAAATCGGATCTATATTAAGCTTAAAGTCGACCTCTGAGTGGCCGACCTCTATTCCGCAGTCATTGTACAGCTTTGTGGAATAGCAGTTTTTAAGTTTTTCGATAAGCTCTGTGTCATCATATTTAAGCTGCTCAAGAATATTTGCGATGATGAGTCCCTGAAATTCGTCAGTCCAGCCGTCCTCAAGCTTGACCGTTATTCCGAGCTTCATGCTCTTTATGGCCATGCAGATCACGCCCCTTGAGCCGTCCTTCATTATCAGGTCCGGATTTTGGTTAATATAATAGGAAGGTGTGCCGTAGTCGTTGATCTTCTCAGGGTATTTGTGGATACATGAGAAGTTGTAGTCTATGATGTCTCTGAGCTCTCCGGACATACTGAACGGATCCATGAGCTTGGCGTAGGACATGGCGATGCTTCTGAGCGGCAGCGCAAATACAGGAACACCGCAGCCGTCGATACCCAGACCAATCTTGTAGGTCGGGGTCTGGCTCAGCATTGATATGAAGTTTATTATCTGCTGCTGGACAGGTGAATCCTTCAGGTAGTATCCGTCCGGCTTACCTGTCAGTTCACGCTGAAGAAGCATAAGGCTGAAATGTTTGCCGGAGCAGCAGTGCTGGAGCTTGCTCTGTCCCTGCCTTGGATGGAGCTTTGACCTGTCTGTAAGCTTAGCTGCAAGGGCAGAAGCCGATGTGGAGCTGCATGGCTTCATGATCATGTCATCCGGATTCAGACCGGTCTTTCTCGCTATCTCTTCGAGAACAAATATGTGGTGGTTACTGCCCCAATGGGATGAGTTAAACATGGCAACATCCTCATCCGTGAGGTTGAATCTTCTGTGAAGTCCGGCCAGAAGTGTAGGCAGGACCTGTATAGGTTTGCTGGCTGATCTCATGTAGGTCTGTTTCTCGATATCGCCCAGATAGGCTACGGTATCGCCGGTGGAAGACACTATGGCGATCGAGCCGCGGTGGACATTCTCAACAATATTACCGCGATATTCTTTTATAAGTACTTCTGACATATATGATTACTCCTTATAAATACTTTTCTTATGTTTAGTGCTGCTTATGGGATAGTATAATACAAAACTGCGGTATTGATACGCTTCCCACTCGCTTATTATACACTCAAATATTGTCGAATGGAAAGTTTAAGTGCTTTATAACTAAAATAAATATCCATATATTGACAAATTCCATCAAGAAAAAATATATACTGGGTAAAAAATGTTTAAAAAAATCGGAAAATGCGCATTCTTTTTGTGAAAATGCATAAAAAACTTTGATTATTATAAAAAGAATGGTATAATGATTTTATAATTTTGCATGGAGAGGTGACTTACATGATTAAAAAAGAGATGATCGCCATGCTTCTTGCGGGCGGACAGGGCAGCCGTCTTGGGGTTCTTACATCCAAGCTTGCCAAGCCAGCCGTAGCATTTGGCGGCAAATACAAGATAATCGATTTCCCACTGAGTAACTGTATCAACTCGGGGATTGACACAGTAGGTGTACTTACACAGTACAGACCACTCAGACTTAACCAGCACATCGGAATAGGTATTCCATGGGATCTGGATAGAAACATAGGCGGTGTTACAGTTCTTCCGCCATATGAGAAGAGCAACAACAGCGAATGGTATACCGGTACAGCGAATGCCATTTATCAGAATATCGAGTTCATCGATTACTATAATCCGGATTATGTACTCATACTTTCAGGAGATCATATATACAAGATGGATTATGAGCATATGCTCGAATATCATAAATCCATGAATGCGGATGTAACGCTTGCAACATATCAGGTTCCTTGGGAGGAGGCAAGCAGATTCGGAGTCGTTATAACAAACGATGATGGAATCATCTCCGAGTTCGAGGAGAAGCCAGAGAATCCTAGAAGCAATAAAGCTTCCATGGGTATCTACATATTCAACTGGAAGATCCTGCGTGAGGCACTCGTCACAATGAAGGATCGGCCTGGATGCGATTTCGGTAAGCACATCATTCCATACTGCCATGAGAATGGCAACAAGATTTGTGCATATGACTTCAAGGGCTACTGGAAAGACGTAGGAACTCTTGGCTCATACTGGGAGGCCAATATGGAGCTGGTTGATATAGTTCCTGAGTTCAACCTCTATGAGGAGTTCTGGAAGATATATACAAAGACAGACGCAATACCACCTCAGTACATAGATGAGTCAGCGAAGGTGACAAGGTGTATCATCGGAGAGGGAACCGAGATATATGGTACTGTGGAAAACTCAGTTATAGGATCATGTGTAACAATAGGAGAGGGTGCGGTCGTTAAGGATTCAATTATCATGAATGGGGTTACGATCGAGGCCGGAGCTTACATTGAAAAGGGAATTATAGCTGAGAATGTAAAGGTTGGAGCAAATGCCAAGCTTGGTGTTGGAGAAGAGGCTGTCAATGAGATGAAACCTAATATCTACGCATTTGGCCTTGTAACTATAGGTGAGAACTCCGTTATACCTGAGGGCGTAACAATAGGTAAGAACACTGCTATATTTGGAGATACAGATCCATCTGATTATCCGGACGGACAGCTCCCAAGTGGCGGTAGTATTATAAAGGCAGGTGAGTAGACATGAGAGCATTAGGAATTATTCTGGCAGGTGGTAACAGCAATAAGCTGGGAGATTTATCAGCTAAGAGAGCCGTTGCAGCTATGCCTATCACAGGAAGTTACAGAGCAATCGATTTCGCACTTTCCAATATGACGAATTCTCATATACAGAAGGTAGCGGTATTTACACAGTACAATACGAGATCACTGAACGAGCATCTGAACTCAAGCAAGTGGTGGGATTTCGGAAGAAAGCAGGGAGGTCTGTTTATATTCACTCCTACCATTACAGCAGCGAACAGCTACTGGTACAAGGGAACAGCGGATGCACTTTATCAGAATATCAAGTTCCTCAAGGAGAGCCATGAGCCATATGTAGTTATCGCATCAGGTGATGGAATCTACAAACTGGACTACAATAAGGTTCTCGAAGAGCATATAAGCAATGGTGCAGACATCACAGTAGTATGTAAGGATATGGCACCGGGCGAGGATGACATCAACAGATTTGGTGTTGTCAAGATGAACGACGATGGACGCATCATTGACTTCGAGGAGAAGCCGCTTGTTGCAGGAACTAACACTGTTTCTATCGGTGTATATGTAATAAGAAGAAGACAGCTCATAGAGCTCCTTGAGACATGCGCCAACGAGGGAAGAAATGACTTCGTAAGAGATATTCTCGTGAGATATAAGGGCGTCAAGAGAATATACGGATACAAGATGGATACTTATTGGAGAAATATAGGAACAAAGGAATCGTATTACAGAGCAAATATGGATTTTCTCAAGAAAGATGTAAGAGATTTCTTCTTCAAGCAGCATCCTGATATCTACTCAATGGTAGACGATCTTCCACCTGCAAAGTACAATGCTGATGCGGTTGTCAACAATAGTCTGATAGCAAGCGGATGTATCATCAACGGTACTGTTGAGAACTCAGTCATATTTAAGAAGGTATACATCGGCAACAACTGTGTGATAAGGAATTCTATCATACTTAACGATGTTAATATCGGGGACAATTCCATCATAGAGAATTGTATTGTGGAGAGCCGGGATACTCTCCGCGCGAATACAGTTCATCAGGGAACTCCAGAAGATATAAAGGTTATAGTGGAGAAGAACTTCAGATACGCTCTCTAGTCAGAAGCGTAAAAGAGGGCTTATACAAAATAATACAAATGACAATCTGTGTGTGGGATTACAGAGTGCGTCAGGGTTAAGGGGGTAAACAAAGTGCAGGTAACAGATATCCGAATCAGAAGTGTTGAGAAGGAAGGCAAGATGAAGGCGGTTGTCTCGATCACCATAGATGATGAGTTTGTTGTCCATGACATCAAGATCATAGAGGGTGAAAAGGGAATGTTTATTGCTATGCCTAGCAGAAAAGCTTCAGATGGTGAGTACAGGGATATAGCACATCCTATCAATACAGCCACCAGAGAGCGTCTGCAGAATATGATACTTGCAAAGTATCGCGAGACTCAGGAAGAAGAATAGATCTGGGTGTGATACACAACAGCACAATAAGCAGAGATGGCCAGCCATTGCAGTAATGCGGTGGCTGGTTTTGCTGTATATGGACAGCGGAGTTGGATTGGCTTCAGCACAGGTGACGACTGTAACGCTGAATATATCTCTGGTTGGGTTGAAAAAGTGCCTGCGATACAGTAAAATTGTGGGCAGTGATGAAAAAGGATCCGGACAGAAAGTATTTGTGTGTGAATATAAATATGAAATAATATCTGGATGAGTAATATAAGATGTTTATAGGAGGCAGATATGCTTAAAGCGATCATACTTGCTGCAGGCAAGGGAACTAGAATGAAGTCAGACAAGCCAAAGGTGGTGCATGAGGTGCTCGGAAAGCCAATGGTGTATTATTCTATAGAGGCGGCAAAGAATGCAGGCTGCGAAAAGGTATGCGTGATAGTAGGATATAAGGCGGAAGAAGTTGAACACAGCATACATGCCACATATGAAAGCCTTGGACTTGCGGATGAGATGAATAACAGAGTCAGTTATGCACTGCAGAAAGAACAGCTTGGTACAGGACATGCGGTAAAATGTGCGTCAGACTTTATAGGCAATGATGGTGATGTTGTGGTACTCTGCGGAGACACACCGCTAGTTACTGCCGACACATTGGAAAGTGCCATCAGAAGACACAAGACAGACGGCAATGGTGTAACTGTCATATCAGCTATGTTGGACGATCCATTTGGATATGGAAGGATTATAAGGGATGATAAGGGACTTGACAGAATAGTTGAGCAGAAGGATGCTACTGAGGAGGAACAGGCAGTGTGCGAGGTCAATTCGGGAATGTACATATTCCAGTGTGACGCACTTCTGAGTGCTCTCTCCCAGGTGAAAAATGACAATGCTCAGGGCGAGTATTATCTGCCTGATACGATAGGGATAATCAAGGCGATGGGACTTCCGGTTGATGCGGTCCCGATGGATGATGCTGACCAGATACGTGGAGTGAATACTCTCGAACAGCTTGTTGAAGCTGAAGAGATAATGAAGAACAGATAGATAAAAGGGGATATATTATGAAACTCATAGTGGGACTTGGAAATCCTGGGGCAAAATATGCCGGAACAAGGCACAACGCTGGATTTTCTGTAATAGATGAGCTTGCAGAGAGACACAATATCAAGGTGGACACCTGCAAACACAAGGCACTCATCGGCAAAGGCGTTATAAATGGAGAGAAAGTTATTCTTGCTATGCCTCAGACGTTTATGAATCTGAGCGGAGAGAGTGTCAGGGCTATCATGGATTTCTACAAACTTACAGTTGATGATCTGATAGTAGTTTATGACGACATAGATCTTGATGTTGGGAAAATCCGCATAAGAGAGAAAGGCAGCGCCGGAGGCCACAACGGCATGAAAAATATCATCCTGCACAGTGGAAGCCAGGACTTTGTGAGAGTTAGAGTCGGTGTTGGAAAAAAGCCGGAGCATATGGATCTGGCGGATCATGTACTTTCAAGATTTAGCAGGGAAGATCTTCCATTTATGAGGGAGAGCTGCGGTAAAGCGTGCGACGCGCTGGAGGTCATATTGTCTGACGGCGCAGTTGCGGCCATGAACAGGTATAATGGATAGGATTTGTATATGTGTCAAGCGGATAGGAAATAGATTATGAGAGTATTTCAGGAGCCATTCGAACAACTGAATATATACAGACAGATAAAGGACTGGCTGGCTGCCGGCGATGGATTTGTGGACGTTATCGGCTCCACAATGGAGGGAACGGACAGGGTGTTTCTCATGAATGCAGTGTCTGATGAGTCGTCGGTGAAACTGGTGCTGACGTACAGCGACAAGAGGGCAGAGCAGTTGTACAGTGACCTCAGATTCTACAGCAGGGATGTGTACATGTATCCGGCAAAGGATATCCTGTTCTTCAGCGCTGATGTCCATGGAAATGCCATAACGAGAAAACGTATGGATGTACTGCGAAGGCTTGCCTCAGGAGAACCGTGCACGATAGTTGCAACTGTGGATGCTCTTTTTGACAAGATCCCTGCACTTTCATATATGAATAAGTATATCATCAACATATGTACTGCACAGAGGCTTGATGTTGATGATCTCAGGCAGAAATTATCAGCGCTCGGATATGATAAGGTGGACAATGTAGAGGAGCCAGGTCAGTTTGCAGTGAGAGGCGGGATCATAGATATCTATCCACTCACTGAGGAGTGTCCATACAGAATAGATATGTGGGATGACGAGGTGGATACCATCAAGACATTTGACGCTGAGAGCCAGAGATCCATAGAGACGGTTGATTCGATTGTGATCTACCCTGCAGGAGAGATAGTGCTGTCCCAGGATAGAATAAACCGTGGAATCAGGAAGATTGAGGCGGAACTGAAGCCGTACGCACAGAAGCTTAAGGAGTCATTTCACACGGAGGCATATGCAAGGATAAAACGTGAGGTGGCGGAGCTTAAGGAACAGCTCACGGAGTTCAGTGCTGTGTACGGAGTTGACAGTTATGTCGACTATTTTTACAGTGACACAGTTTCACTCATAGACTGTCTGCCGGATGATTCTTACGTGCTCATAGATGAGACGAGAAAGGTCAGTGACAGGGCTGCAACGGACGAGACGGGCTTTAGAAGCAGCATGGTGCACAGACTTGAGGGCGGCTACGTGCTTCCTGGACAGATGAATGTCATGTACAGCTATGATGATGTGATAGATAAGGCCAAGAAGTACAATGTCGTAGGATTTGACGCGTTTGATGGCAGGGATGACAGGATAAGTTATGCACATAAAACTGAGATTGAATGCCACGAAGTGCACAGTTACAGAAACAGTTTTGACACACTTGTAGCGGATATAAGATCCTGGAAGAAGAACAAGAACAGTGTGCTCTTTGTGTCGCCTTCTTCGGTGGGTGCAAAGAGAATGGTGGATAATCTTATGGATGCGGATATCATCTGTCATTATCTGAGCGATGCGGATAAGGTACTTACCCCTCGTGAGATTGCAGCGATGGCGGGAAGACTCAGATCCGGATTCATGATACCGGCTATGCATCTAGTGGTCGTTAGTGAGGGCGATGTATTCTCAAGCAGATCATCGTCAGGAAAGAGAACACAGAAGAAGCTCCCATATTCAGGAGAGATAATCAAGTCATTTTCGGATGTCAGTGTGGGTGATTATGTCGTACACGAGAAGTATGGAATAGGAGTCTATAAGGGTATAGAGAAGATAGAGGTGGACGGAGCACTCAAGGATTATCTGGTTATAGAGTATGCCGAGGGTGGCAAACTCTATGTCCTGGCATCGGAAACCGACCGGATACAGAAGTACAGGAGCAAGGAGGGCAGACCTCCCAAGATAAACCGCCTTGGCGGAAATGAATGGCAGAAGGTCAGAAACAGAGTCAAGGGACACGTTGATGAGGTGGCAGAACACCTCGTCAAGCTGTATGCCGAGAGACAGTCGAAGGAGGGGCATGCGTATTCTCCGGATTCTGAGTGGCAGAAGGAATTTGAGGAGACCTTCCCATATAAAGAAACTGACGATCAGCTACGTGCCATAGCCGATGTCAAGGCGGATATGGAGAGCAGCCGTATAATGGACCGGCTTGTCTGTGGAGATGTTGGATTTGGCAAGACGGAGGTTGCAATAAGGGCTGCGTTCAAGGCGGTCGGGGACAGCAGACAGGTTGCGTATCTGGTGCCAACGACGATTCTGGCAGAACAGCACTACGAGACATTTACCGAGAGAATGAAGGATTATCCGGTGGTTATAAGACTTCTATGTAGATTCTGTACGCAGAAGGAGATAAAGAATACACTCAGAGAACTCAAGGAGGGGAAAGTCGACATAGTGATAGGAACCCACAGACTTCTGTCCAAGGATGTTGAGTTTAAAAATCTTGGACTCTTGATCATAGATGAGGAGCAGAGATTTGGCGTCAATCACAAAGAAAAGATAAAAGAGATGAAGACTAACGTGGATGTCCTCACACTCACAGCCACACCTATCCCGAGAACTCTTCACATGAGCCTGGTTGGAATAAGGGATATGAGCCTGCTTGAGGAGGCTCCGGTTGACAGAAGACCTATACAGACATATGTCATGGAGTACGACAAAGAGCTTGCCAGGGAGGCTATCGCCAGAGAGCTGGCGAGACAGGGGCAGGTGTATTATGTATATAACAGGGTAAATGATATAGAGCAGTTTACTGCGGAGGTTCAGAAGCTGGTACCAAATGCAAATGTAGAATTTGCTCATGGACAGATGGATGGACGAACCCTTGAGGATATAATGTATCGCTTCAACAAGAAGGAGATAGACGTTCTGGTCTGCACCACGATAATAGAGACGGGACTTGACATACCGAATGCGAATACGATCATCATCCATGATGCTAATAATTTCGGACTTGCACAGCTCTATCAGCTGAGAGGACGTGTGGGCCGCTCTGATAGAAGTGCATTTGCATTCATGTTCTATAGAAGGAACAAGGTGATATCTGAGGTTGCAGAGAAGAGGCTCAGGGCGATAAAGGAGTACACAGACCTTGGTTCTGGCGTGAAGATATCCAAGGCAGATCTCAACATAAGAGGTGCGGGTAGTGTGCTCGGGGAGAGTCAGTCGGGCAATTATGAGGTAGTCGGATATGATCTTTACTGCAAGATGCTCAATGATGCGGTCAGAGAGCGCAGGGGAGACACAGTATTTCATGATTATGAGACTGAGATTGATATACCGATAGATTCATTTATCCCAGAAACATATGTGAAGAATGACTTCATAAAACTGGAGCTCTGTAAGAGGATATCACTCATCAAGAACGAGGACGAGTATAACGATATAATAGATGAACTTATAGACAGATTCGGGGACATACCGGATGAGACCATGAATCTTCTGGATGCGGCGCTTCTCAGAGCGAGAGCGTATGTGTGTTATATAACCAGGATATGGTACAGGGATGGATTGCTAAGATTTTCCATGTACAATAAGGCAAATATAAATGTTGACGGAATAGAAGATCTGGTGAACAATTATATGGGCAGGATGAAGTTTCAGATGGGCGCAAAGCCTGAATTTGTGTTAAAGCTTTCAAAGGAGGAGAAGAGGGATATACTGAGACAGGCAGAATTTGTCGTTGCGGATATCTCACAGCTTCTCATAACCTCAGATAATGAAACGAAGAATGGAGGCACCGATTAGTTGAAAAGATTTATATGGATGATAATGTCTTGCGTGATCGGCATGATGCTTGTGGGATGTGGCGGAAATGGCAACGCGGACACGGAAAAAGAAGTTGTATTC
>ENA-OYWE01000659-OYWE01000659.1-human-gut-metagenome-genome-assembly--contig:-NODE-659-length-10587-cov-5.824060_pt1 | contig 10587 bp, 9 predicted proteins | sample MGYA00244166_ERZ653389 | MGnify/ENA primary metagenome ERZ653389 (study PRJEB26926, sample SAMN06165040) | human gut metagenome | biome: ENVO:00009003; feature: ENVO:2100002; material: ENVO:00002003... | reverse complement strand
GCGATCGTCGGCAGCGTCAGATGTGTATAAGAGACAGCACCTCCTCTACGTTAAAAAACATCACTTAGCATTATATCAGAAAAACGCTACAAGTCAAGTAAAATCAAGGTTTTTTCCTAATTTAATGTTATAAACACTACATATAATAAGGAAGAAAAGCAGTCCACTATATATAGTATCCACGCTTTTCCACGAAATAATAAGTTATCCACAATTTGGGGATAACTTGTGGATAAACTGTCAATACGCCTTGGATAACTCTTTTTCCATCAACATCCATACCATACCTCCATATCCCTGAAACGCATTATTTCGCCGTTTACGCATATGTTTATATGTTAGTTTTGAAAAATATAAAAGGGTGTCTAAAAAGTTGATTCTACACCGAAAATGGTGTATTATAGATAAGAATAGGATTATGGGATAGTATCCTATTTTATAAGAAGAATGTGGAGAAAAGCAGATGGATAAGATTATTGAAAAGTGGGATGAAATTTTAAATACTGTGAAACAGGAGTACGAAATCAGTGATGTCTCTTTCGATACCTGGATTCGTCCCTTAGAAGTCTTTGCCATTGAGGGAAATACTCTCTATATCCTGGTTCCTTCCGAACAGATGGCTTTAAGCTATATTTCCAAGAAGTACCTTGCACCACTTCGCGTTGCGATCGTGGAAATTACAGAAATTGAATATGAAATCAAATTCATCCTTCCGGAAGAAGCCAGGACGCTGAAATTAAACACAAAACCAGCAAAAGCTACACCTGCCGTAACCGCAGATGAATCTAATCTTAATCCAAATTATACATTTGATACATTTGTCGTTGGTAATAATAACCGTTTTGCACATTCGGCTTCCCTTGCAGTCGCAGAATCTCCGGGAGAAGCATATAATCCGCTTTACATTTACGGCGGTCCGGGACTTGGAAAAACCCACCTTATGCACTCGATCGGACACTTTATTTTAAACCAGAATCCGGATGCCAAGGTTATCTACGTTACATCCGAAGAATTTACGAATGAAGTAATTGAATCCATTCGAAACGGTAATGCTTCATCCATGACAAAATTTCGTGACAAATACCGGAAAGTGGATGTCCTTATGATTGACGATATCCAGTTTATCATCGGAAAAGAAAGTACACAGGAAGAGTTTTTCCACACATTCAACGCACTCCAGACACAGGGAAAACAGATTATACTGACATCCGATAAACCACCAAAAGAAATGGAAACCCTTGAAGAGCGTATCCGTTCCCGTTTTGAGTGGGGACTGATGGCAGATATCGGAGTGCCGGATTATGAAACACGTATGGCTATTCTCCGGAAAAAAGCCGAATCGGATAACTTTGACATTGATGATGAAGTATTAAGCTACATTGCAAACAACATTAAATCAAACGTGCGTGAACTTGAAGGAGCATTAAATAAACTTCTTGCTTATAACAATCTTGTCCACATTCCAATTACAATGGATATTGCAGAAAAGGAACTTTCCAACATTATCACGCCGGACAAGCCACGGGAAATCACACCACAGCTCATTATTGAAGTTGTTTCCGAACATTATCACATCTCTGTAGATCAGATGATTTCAAAGACAAGAAGCAGTGATGTTGCAAAACCACGCCAGATTGCAATGTATTTATGTAAAAATATGACCGAAAGTCCACTGGATACCATAGGTTCTTTACTCGGCGGACGCGATCATTCCACAATTATCCACGGTATCAAGAAAGTTACCGAAGAATACGAAAAAAACGAAACTACAAGAAATATGATTGAAACCATCAAAAAGAAAATAAATCCAAACTAAATGAGTTTCTTCCTATTATAATGTAGTTTTATTTGCTTTTTTTAATTTCAACTTATTCACGTTTATCCACAGTGGATGGATTGTGCATGAGGTTCTTAACGTAAATCTCTTAAAATTTGTTCCACAGACGGACCTTAAGAATCCTCACACTTTTCACATGCTTTCAAGCCGGTTATCAAACGCCGGAAACCGCTTAACATCTAACATGAAGAGGCTTATTCACATATTAACAGCCCCTATTAAGACTAAGACGAATGTCTTAATATATTTTTATTTATACCAGGAGGGAGTTTTTCATGAAACTGATCTGTTCTAAATCAAATTTATTGCGCGGAGTAAATATCGTATCCAAAGCTGTTCCTACCCGTACAACTATGGCAATACTCGAATGTATTCTTATCGATGCTTCTACGAATGAAATTAAATTAATGGCAAACGATATGGAACTAGGAATCGAAACCCGTGTAGAAGGAGAAATTGCTGAACGTGGAGTTATTGCACTGGATGCAAAAATCTTTTCTGAAATTGTACGTAAACTTCCAGACAGTGATGTTATGATTGAAACAGATGCCTCTTTTAAGACAGTTATCTCCTGTGAAAAAGCAAAATTCAATATTGTAGGAAAATCCGGAGACGATTTTTCATATCTTCCATACATTGAAAAAAATGATGCAATCGTGATTTCCCAGTTCACACTGAAGGAAGTGATCAGACAAACAATCTTTTCCATTGCTGATAACGACAATAACAAACTTATGACAGGTGAACTGTTTGAAATTATTGAGAATGAACTGAAAGTTGTTTCTCTTGATGGTCATCGTATCTCCATTCGTAATATAGAACTTAAAAATAATTACGAAAATAAAAAGGTTGTCGTTCCTGGAAAAACATTACAGGAAATCAGCAAGATTGTTCCAGGTGGAGTTGATGATGATGTACTCATCTACCTGACGGACAACCATATCGTTTTTGAATTTGACACTACTACGGTTGTATCCCGTCTGATCGAAGGAGAATATTTCCGCATTGATCAGATGCTCTCATCTGCTTATGAAACGAAAGTTATAGTCAATAAAAAAGAATTACTTGATTGTATTGATCGTGCTACTCTTCTTGTCAAAGAAGGTGACAAAAAGCCGATCATTATGAATATCACAGATGGAAGTATGGAGTTAAAAATCAATTCTTTCATTGGTTCCATGAATGAAGATATCGATATCGAGAAAGAAGGAAAAGATATCCTGATTGGATTTAATCCAAAATTCTTCATTGATGCATTGCGTGTTATCGATGAAGAAAATGTAAGTCTTTATATGGTAAACCCAAAAGCTCCATGTTTTATCAAAGATGATGAAGGAAAATTCATTTATCTTATTCTTCCTGTTAACTTTAATAATGCTGCAAATTAGGAGATTACATGATTACAGTAAATATCCGTGAAGAAGACGAATTTATCAAACTTGGACAGGCGTTGAAAAAAGCCGGAGTTGTTGGTTCCGGTGTGGATGCCAAAATGGTTATTTTAGATGGGCAGGTTTCGGTAAACGGTCAGACAGAACTTCAACGAGGAAAAAAATTACATAATGGGGATGTTGTTACCTTTCAGGGTGAAACAATTCAGATAGTTCAATGATCATAAAATCAATCGAGCTGCGAAATTTTCGAAATTATGAAAATCTGGATATTCACCTGGATGAAGGAACCAATATTCTTTACGGAGACAATGCACAGGGGAAAACCAATATTCTCGAAGCTGCTTATCTGAGTGGTACAACAAAATCCCACAAAGGAAGCCGTGATAAAGAGATGATTCGGTTTGGTGAGAAAGAATCACATATCCGTACTATCGTACAGAAAAAAGAAAAAGAGTACCAGATTGATATGCATCTTAGAAAAAGTGGATCAAAAGGCGTGGCTGTGAATAAGATTCCGATCAAAAAGGCAAGTGAGTTGTTTGGAATACTCAATATCGTTTTCTTTTCGCCCGAAGATTTAAATATTATAAAAAACGGACCTGCGGAGAGAAGAAGATTTATTGATTTAGAACTCTGTCAGTTGGATAAACTATATTTGTCAGATTTATCCAGTTTCAACAAAGTGTTGAATCAGAGAAACAAATTGTTGAAAGATATTTCTTTTCGCCCGGACCTTGTGGATACTCTTCCGGTATGGGATATGCAGTTACTGGAGTATGGAACAAGAATCATCCGGAAACGAAAAAAATTTGTGGAGGAACTGAATGAAATTATTTCAGAAATCCATTCGAGAATTTCCGGTGGCAGGGAACATCTGGTATTAAAGTATGAGCCAAATATTACAGCTGATCTTTTTTCGGATGAATTGCTGCGGGCACAGAATCGGGATTTGAAACTCTGCCAGACAACGGTAGGGCCACACAGAGATGATATGCTGTTTTCCGTTGATAATGTGGATATCCGTAAGTTTGGCTCTCAGGGACAGCAGCGTACTTCTGCACTCTCTTTGAAATTATCGGAGATTGATCTGGTCAGGAGATCCATTCATGATACTCCGGTATTGCTGCTGGACGACGTGTTATCGGAACTTGACAGTAACCGACAGAATTACCTGCTGAACAGTATTGCTAAAATACAGACTGTCATTACATGTACAGGGTTGGAGGAATTTGTAAAGAACCGTTTTTGTATCAACAAAATTTTCCAGGTGATAAACGGAACTGTTTACGAAAAGGAATCGGTTGAAGAGATATAAAGGAAAGGTTCATCCGTTGGATGAGGAGGAAATTGATGAGCGAATTAACAAATAATAATCAGGAATATGGCGCAGATCAGATTCAGATTCTTGAAGGACTCGAAGCGGTCAGAAAGAGACCTGGAATGTACATCGGAAGTACATCTGCACGCGGACTGCATCATCTGGTCTATGAGATTGTTGATAATGCGGTAGATGAAGCACTTGCCGGTTATTGTAAAAACATTGAGGTGACCATAGAAAAAGATAATTCCATAACCGTTGAAGATGATGGACGTGGAATTCCTGTCGGAATGAATCACAAAGCCGGTGTGTCTGCACTGGAAGTTGTGTTTACTGTTCTGCATGCGGGCGGAAAGTTTGGCGGCGGAGGATACAAAGTATCCGGAGGACTGCATGGAGTAGGTGCTTCTGTTGTTAATGCCCTCTCCGCCTGGTTAACGGTTGAAGTATATCATGACGGAAAAGTGTATATGCAAAGTTACAAGAGAGGAAAAGCGGATGGACCGGTAGCGGCAGTCCGGGACTGTGATCCACAACTTCACGGTACAAAGGTTCATTTTCTGCCGGATGCGGAAATCTTTGAAGAAACCGTATATGATTACAACACGCTCAAACAGCGTTTAAGAGAAACTGCTTTTCTGACAAAAGGATTATGCATTACATTAAAAGACACGAGGGAAGATAGTCTGCATAATCATAAATTCCATTATGCCGGTGGAATCAAGGAATTTGTGGAGTATTTAAACCGCGGAAAAGAACCGTTATATCCGGAAGTTATTTACTGTGAGGGAAATCGTGACGGAGTTTACGTGGAAGTTGCAATGCAGCATAATGATTCTTTTAACGATTCCACGTTTAGTTTTGTTAACAACATCATTACGCCGGAAGGTGGAACACATCTTGCCGGTTTTCGAAATGCGTTGACAAAGACGTTTAATTCGTATGCGCGGGAAGCAAAAATTTTAAAAGACAGCGATGCGGCACTTACCGGAGATGATATCCGTGAAGGATTGACAGCAATTATCAGTATCAAAATTGAAGAGCCACAGTTTGAAGGACAGACCAAACAGAAACTCGGAAACAGTGAGGCACGTGGTGCTGTAGATTCTGTGGTTACGGAACAGCTGACGTATTTTCTGGAGCAGAATCCGGATGTGGCCAAAAATATCTGTGAAAAATCGCTGCTGGCCCAGCGTGCCAGAGAGGCAGCCCGGAAAGCACGTGATCTGACAAGAAGAAAGACAGCACTTGAGGGTACTGCCCTTCCGGGAAAACTTGCGGATTGTTCCGACAAAAATCCTAAAAATTGTGAAATCTTTATCGTTGAGGGAGATTCCGCCGGTGGTTCTGCAAAAACTGCAAGAAGCCGTGCAACACAGGCAATTCTCCCGCTTCGCGGAAAAATTTTAAATGTGGAGAAGGCAAGACTCGACCGGATTTATGATAATGCCGAGATCAAGGCAATGATCACGGCGTTCGGTACCGGAATTCATGAAGATTTTGATATATCCAAGCTGCGTTATAACAAAATTATTATTATGACAGATGCCGATGTGGACGGTGCACATATTGCAACACTCATGCTGACATTTTTGTATCGTTTTATGCCGGAGCTTATTAAGCAGGGACATGTTTATCTTGCTACCCCGCCGCTTTACAAAATTGAGAAAAACAAAAATGTCTGGTATGCATACAGTGATGAAGAATTAAACAATATTCTTGTGGAAATCGGGCGCGATCAGAATAATAAGATCCAGCGTTACAAAGGACTTGGTGAGATGGATGCGGAACAGTTATGGGAAACCACCATGGATCCGGAGCACCGGATTTTAAAACAGGTTATGATGGATGACGAAAGTTCATCGGAAATTGACGTAACATTCACGACTCTGATGGGTGATAAAGTAGAGCCGAGACGGGAATTTATAGAAGAAAATGCCAAGTATGTACAGAATCTTGATATTTAGGGAGGAGCAGATCAGTGGACGATAAAATATTTGACCAAATTCAACAGGTTGACCTGAAGAAAACGATGGAAACCTCCTACATCGACTACGCGATGAGCGTTATCGCAAGCCGTGCGCTTCCGGATGTCAGGGATGGATTAAAGCCGGTACAGCGGCGTGTCCTGTATTCCATGATCGAACTGAGTAATACACCGGACAAGCCACATCGTAAATGTGCGCGTATTGTCGGGGATACGATGGGTAAATACCATCCGCACGGGGACAGCTCCATTTACGGGGCACTTGTCAACATGGCACAGCCGTGGTCGACCAGATATCCACTTGTCGACGGACATGGTAACTTTGGTTCTGTGGATGGAGACGGTGCTGCCGCCATGCGATACACAGAGGCAAGGCTTTCAAAAATTTCCATGCAGATGATTCGGGACATCAACAAAGATACTGTTGACTTTACCCCGAACTTTGATGAAACAGAAAAAGAACCTACCGTACTTCCGGCGCGCTACCCGAACCTTCTGGTAAACGGAACGACAGGTATTGCGGTCGGTATGGCAACAAATATTCCTCCTCACAATCTGCGTGATGTCATTCATGCCGTTGTGAAATTAATTGACAACGATATTGAGGAGAAAGAGACAGACATTGATGAATTAATCAACATCATCAAGGGACCAGATTTTCCAACCGGAGGTGTGATCCTGGGTACTGCCGGTATCAATGAGGCATATCGGACCGGCCGTGGTAAAATCCGTGTACGCGCTGTGACAGATATTGAGCCGATGGATAACGGAAAAAACCGTATTGTTGTCACCGAACTTCCGTATCTGGTCAACAAAGCCAGACTGATTGAAAAAATTGCAGAACTGCACAAAGATAAAAGAATTGATGGAATTACAGATCTTCGGGACGAGTCTGACCGCGAAGGCATGCGCATTGTTATTGAGCTTCGAAGAGATGTAAATCCAAGTGTTGTTTTGAATTTATTATATAAACACACACAGATGCAGGATACATTTGGCGTTATCAACCTTGCGCTTGTGGATAACCAGCCAAAAATTCTGAATTTATATGAATTACTTAACTATTATCTCATTCACCAGAAAGAGGTTATCACAAGACGTACCAGATTTGACCTGAACAAGGCGGAAGAACGTGCGCATATTTTACAGGGATTGATCATTGCATTAGACAACATTGATGAAGTGATTTCCATTATTCGCGGAAGCCGTACAACTGCAGACGCAAAGAATTCCCTGATGGAGCGGTTTGGATTATCCGATGCACAGGCACAGGCAATTGTTGACATGCGTCTGAAGACCCTGACCGGTTTGGAACGGGAGAAACTCGAAAACGAGTATAAAGACCTCATGGCACAGATCACGGAACTTAAGGCAATTCTTGCAGATGAGAAAAAACTTCTTGCAGTTATCCGCACAGAAATTCTGGAAATTGCGGATAAATATGGCGATGACAGAAGAACACAGATCGGATACGATGAGTTTGATATTTCCATGGAAGATCTGATTCCGGAAACCAATACGGTCATTACCATGACAAAAGTTGGCTATATCAAGCGCATGGGAACCGATAATTTCAAAAGCCAGCACCGTGGAGGCAAGGGAATTAAGGGAATGGAGACCATTCAGGATGATTATATCGTGGAAATGCTTATGACAACATCCCACCATTACCTGATGTTCTTTACCAATATGGGACGTGTGTACCGGATTAAGGCATATGAAATTCCGGAAGCCAGCCGGACTTCCCGTGGAACTGCAATTATCAATATCATTCCGTTACAGCCGGATGAAAAGATTACCGCAATGATCCCGATCAAAGATTATGAGAAGGATAAATATCTGTTTATGGCAACCAAAAACGGAATAGTGAAAAAAACTTCCGTGCTTGACTATGAAAACATCCGGAAAACAGGATTAGCAGCGATCAGTCTGCGTGATGATGATGAATTGATCGAAGTAAAAATTACCGGGGATGATGAAGAAATTCTGTTATTTACCCGGTATGGACAGTGTATCCGGTTTAAAGAAGCCGATGTCCGTGCAACCGGTCGTACGACAATGGGAGTCATTGGAATGAACCTTACTGCCGGAGATGAAGTAATCGCCATGCAGATGGCTTCCCAGGGAGAATCTGTCATGATCGTATCGGAAAAAGGTCTTGGAAAATGTACACGGATCAATGAGTTTACAACACAGAACCGTGGTGGAAAAGGTGTAAAATGCTATAAAATCACAGAAAAATCTGGAAATCTGATCGGAGTGAAGTCTGTCGTAAAAGATGATGAACTGATGTTGATTACAACAGAAGGAATCATCATTCGAATTCGCGTAAATGATACGGCATTACTGGGACGTGTAACCTCTGGTGTAAAACTGATTGATCTCAAAAGTGGTGTGACGGTTGCAAGCATTGCAAGAGTCGTAGAAGATAAATCACTGATGCCACCGGAAGAAGAAGCAACAGAAGAAAATGAGACGGAAGGTGATCCATCATGATTCGGACCATACAGACAGAAGAAATCACAAGAAATATAAAAGAAATGTGCATGGAAGCGAATCATTTTCTTGCGGAAGATATGGAACATGCCATGAAAAAGGCTGCAGAAGAAGAAAAATCCGAACTTGGAAAAAAAATTCTTCTGCAGCTGCAGGAAAATCTTAAAATTGCGGGAGAAGAAATGATTCCTATCTGTCAGGATACCGGAATGGCTGTATTTTTTGTAGAAATCGGTCAGGACGTGCATTTTGAAGGGCAATGGCTGGAAGATGCAATCAATGAAGGTGTGCGCCAGGGTTATACGGAAGGGTATCTCCGTAAATCCGTTGTAGCTGACCCGATTCTTCGTGAAAACACGAAAGATAATACACCGGCAATTATCCACTATTCGATTGTTCCCGGAGATAAGGTGACGATTACATTTGCTCCGAAGGGATTTGGAAGTGAAAATATGAGCCGTATTTTCATGTTAAAACCTGCTGATGGAATAGACGGAGTAAAAAATGCGATTCTTACTGCCGTAAAAGATGCAGGACCAAACGCGTGTCCTCCAATGGTAGTTGGTGTTGGAGTCGGCGGAACATTTGAAAAATGTGCAATTCTGGCCAAAAAAGCACTGACAAGGCCGGTAAATGAACATTCTAAGATTCCTTATGTTGCAGATCTGGAAAAAGAAATGCTGGTAAAAATCAATAAGCTTGGTATTGGACCGGGAGGATTAGGTGGAACCACTACTGCCCTTGCTGTTAATATAAATACTTATCCGACACATATTGCAGGGCTTCCTGTGGCAGTTAATATCTGTTGCCATGTAAATCGTCATGCAGTCAGAACGATATAAGGAGGAACAGGTATGGATCAGCATATTACAACACCCATCACAGAAGAAGTGACAAAAAAACTTCATTCCGGGGATTATGTATACATCACAGGGACAATCTATGTAGCAAGGGATGCCGCACATAAGAGGATGATAGAAGCATTGGATCGGGGAGAGCAATTACCGATTGATATCAAAGATGCAACAATATATTATATGGGTCCTTCTCCTGCCCGTGAAGGACGTCCGATTGGATCTGCGGGACCAACTACAGCCACTCGTATGGATAAGTATGCCCCTACCCTGCTTGATCTTGGTGAAAAAGCAATGATTGGCAAGGGAAAGAGATCAAAAGAGGTTATAGACGCTATTATCCGCAATCATGCAGTCTATTTTGCAGCAGTAGGTGGAGCAGGTGCTCTGCTCTCAAAGTGTATCAGAAAATCCGAGATTGTATGTTATGAAGATCTTGGTGCAGAAGCAATCCGAAAGTTATATGTAGAGAATTTTCCGGCCATTGTAGTAATCGATCAGGATGGAAATAATCTATATGAGACGTCAATTAAGAAATTTGCATCAGAAATAGAATAAAAATTAAAAAAGAGGTTGACAAAAAGGACTGTTTTTAGTAGAATAAACAATGCGTCACGTAAGGACGTAATTTTATATAGAAAATATCTGGAGAAGTACTCAAGTGGCCGAAGAGGTGCCCCTGCTAAGGGTATAGGTCGGGT
>ENA-OYWE01000657-OYWE01000657.1-human-gut-metagenome-genome-assembly--contig:-NODE-657-length-10625-cov-3.624314_pt1 | contig 10625 bp, 10 predicted proteins | sample MGYA00244166_ERZ653389 | MGnify/ENA primary metagenome ERZ653389 (study PRJEB26926, sample SAMN06165040) | human gut metagenome | biome: ENVO:00009003; feature: ENVO:2100002; material: ENVO:00002003... | reverse complement strand
CTTATGCGATCGTCGGCAGCGTCAGATGTGTATAAGAGACAGGGAGACCTATCTTGACGTCCTCAACGAGGACAACGCCCGCGAACTCATGGACCGTGCCACCACGGCGCTCGTCGCGTGGCAGAAGATCTCCCGCCCGAACGTGCTTCCCGCCTACAGCCGCGAGGTCCTGCAGCGCGAGCTCGAGCTCTTCCCGACCTGGTACGTGGGCCGCCACCGCGGCGTCGAGTGGACCGAGGAGCAGCAGAAGTGGTGGAGGATGACCACCGAGGCCATTCTCGACACCAACTGCCGCGAGGCCCTCGTCTTCGTGCACCGCGACTTCATGCCGCGCAACCTGATGGTCTCCGATCCGATGCCCGGCATCCTCGACTTCCAGGACGCGCTCTACGGTCCGCTCAGCTACGACATCGCCTCGCTCCTGCGCGACGCCTTCATCTCCTGGGACGAGAGCTTCGTGCTCGACACCACGATCCGCTATTGGGAGAAGGCCCGCAAGGCGGGCATCCCCGTGCCCGCCGACTTCGGCAACTTCTACCGCGACGTCGAGTTCATGGGCGTGCAGCGCCATCTGAAGGTGCTCGGCATCTTCGCCCGCCTCAACTACCGCGACGGCAAGCCCAAGTACCTTGAGGACACGCCGCGCTTCATCCAGTACGTGCGCAAGACGGCCCGCCGCTACATCCAACTCTCGCCGCTCACGCACCTCATCGACGACCTCGAGGGCTCCGAAACGTCCTTCGGCTACACCTTCTGACGGTCATGCGCGCTCTGATCCTCGCGGCGGGGGAAGGCCGCCGCATGCAGCCCGTCACGCTCACGACGCCCAAGCCCCTCGTCGAGGTGGCGGGGACGCCCATGGCCGTTCGCCAGATTCTTGCACTCAGGAAGGCGGGCGTCGAGGAGATCGTCCTCAACGTCGCGCATCTCGGCGACAGGATCGTGGAGACGCTTGGAGACGGCTCCGCCTGGGGCGTGCGCCTGCGCTATTCAGTCGAGGGCCGCACGGCGGGCGAAGCCCTCGAGACGCTCGGCGGAATCGCGAAGGCGCTTCCGATGCTCGATGACGGCGACGGCGCATTCATCGTCGTCGCGGGTGACATCGTGACCGACTTCGACTACTCGCGCCTTGTGCGTGCGGGCCGCGCTCTCGCGGGCTCGGACGCAGTTGCGCACCTCGTGCTTGCGCCCAATCCCTCCTACCATGCCGACGGCGACATGACGCTGGATGAGCTGGGACTCGTCCGAAGGGAGCCGAGGACGCACACGTTCTCGAGTCTCGGCGTCTACGGGACGTCGCTCTTCGAGGGCGTCGAGCCTGTTCGTGCAAAGCTCTTCCCGTGGCTCTGGCAGTTCTGCGAGGCGGGACGCGTCACGGGCGAGGTGTACGAGGGCATGTGGTTCAACGTGGGCGATGTGCGCGAGCTCGCGCTTGCCGAGGCGCGAATTCGAAACCAAATGGAAAAGTGAGGGCACGGCAGGGCCTGTGCGCCGGTCGTGTCGGTAAAATGTGGCGGTCGGGCGCTCCCCGTGTGCAGAGCGCCCCCCGAATAACGTGAGAAGAGAGTGAAGCTCGGTCCCTACGCCGTCGATGTTCCCGTCATGCTGGCCCCCATGGCCGGCATGAGCGATCTGCCTTACCGCGAGATCTGCCGCGCCCATGGTGCGGGATATGCGGTGGGCGAAATGACGACCTGCCAGCCGCAGTTCAGGACGAGCCGCAAGAGCGCCACGCGCTGGGCCTGTGACGCCGAGTTGGGACTGCGCGTCGTGCAGCTTCTCGGAGCTGATCCCGCCATGATGGCCGACGCCGCCCGCTATGCCGAGGATTCGGGCGCGCAGGTGGTCGACATCAACATGGGCTGTCCCGCCAAGAAGGTGCTTCAGACGGCGTGCGGCAGCGCGCTCATGAAGGACGAGGCGTTGGTGGCGCGGATTCTCGAGGCCGTGTGTGCGGCCGTCTCCGTGCCCGTGACGCTCAAGATCCGCACGGGCTGGGACAGGGAGCACAGGAACGCGCTCGCCATTGCGGGCATCGCCGAGCAGACGGGCGTCGCCATGCTGACGATCCACGGCAGGACGCGCGAGGACGGCTTCAGGGGCGAGGCCGAGTACGAGACGATCAGGACCGTGAAGGCCGCCGTCTCCATTCCCGTCATCGCCAACGGCGACATAGACTCGGGCGAGAAGGCAAGGCGCGTGATGGCGCTTACGGGCGCCGACGGCGTGATGATCGGCAGGGCCTCCTACGGCAATCCGTGGATCTTCTCGGAGGTCGGCGCCGCCCTCGGCCATCTTCCCGAAAGGAAGGCGCCGGGGCTTGAGGAACGACATGCGGTCATTTGCGACCACATGCGCCGTCATTTTGACTATTATGGCGGTGCTAGAGGTGCCGTGACCTTCAGGAAGCACCTGAGCCATTATTTGAAGGGGCTGCCGGGCTCCGAGGCGTTGTTGGGCGAGTTGTTCGCCACGTCCGATGCGGACGTCCTCGGTGCGGCCGTCAGCCGTTATTTTGAGAGGTTGCAGGATGACGAGCAGGGACTTGGATGACAAGGCGATTGTCCGCCGTAAGCCTGAAGCGCCGCAGATCAGGCTGATCAGGCAGGCGAAGCAGAGAGTCAAGCTGGGACTTGACTTCGAGGGCGTTACGCTGGAAAGCCTGGCGAAGGACATGCCCGAGCTCAAGGCGGGCCGCATTGAAGAGGCCGTGATCGTCCAGCTCAACCAGTACTTCCAGCAGCTCGGCGGTTCGCAGCCGCATCCTCTCTACAGTCTGGTCATGGAGACGGCGGAGCGTCCGTTGCTCATCTACGTGATGAAGCTCTGCCGCAACAACCAGATTGAAGCCGCAAAGATTCTTGGCATTAACCGAAATACTCTGCGCTCGAAGCTTCGCATTCACAAGCTTCTGCCCGGAGAAAGTTCATAAGGAAATAGGCAATGAAGAAACAGGCTCTTATCAGCGTGTCCGACAAGACCGGCGTCGTGGATTTTGCCCGCGAGCTCGTCGCTCTCGGCTACCACATTCTCAGCACGGGCGGCACCGCCAAGCTCCTCACGAAGGAAGGCGTCCCCTGCCAGGAAGTCGCCGACTACACGGGCTTCCCTGAAATGCTCGACGGCCGCGTCAAGACGCTCAACCCGAAGATCCACGCCGGCATCCTCGCCCGTCGTCCCGTCGCCGAGCACATGGCCGCTCTCGAGGCCCACGGCATCGACCCGATCGACATCATCTGCGTGAACCTCTATCCGTTCGAACAGACGATCGCCAAGCCGGACTGCACGTTTGAAGACGCCATCGAGAACATCGACATCGGCGGCCCGACGATGATCCGCGCCGCCGCCAAGAACCACGAGTCCGTCGCCGTGATCGTTGATCCGACCGACTACGCCTCCGTCGTCGCCGAAATCAAGGCCGAAGGCGGTGTCACGGCCGCGACGCGCCTCGCGCTCGCCAAGAAGGTCTTCGCCCATACCGCCCGCTACGACGGCATGATCACGAACTACCTCACGAGCCTTGACGAAAACAACCAGCGCACCCGCTTCCCGCAGGTCCTCACCCGCCAGTGGGAAAAGGTCCAGGACATGCGCTACGGCGAAAATCCGCACCAGGCTGCCGCCTTCTACCGCGAATCCTCCGTTGCGCCGGGCCTTCTCGCCGGCTATGAACAGCTTCAGGGCAAGGAACTCTCCTACAACAACATCGCCGACAGCGATGCCGCTTGGGAATGCGTCCGCTCCTTCGAGGCTCCCGCCTGCGTGATCATCAAGCACGCCAATCCGTGCGGCGTCGCCGTGGGCATCAGCTCCGCCGAAGCCTACTCCAAGGCCTTCCAGACGGACTCCAAGTCCGCCTTCGGCGGCATCATCGCCTTCAACCGCGAAGTGACCGGCGAATGCGCCGAGCTCGTTTCCCGCCAGTTCGCCGAGTGCATCATCGCTCCGAGCTTCTCCAAGGAAGCTGTCGAGATCTTCGCCGCCAAGAAGAATCTCCGTCTTCTCACGGTCGCTCTCGGCAAGGCCCACAACGACTTCGACTTCAAGCGCGTCGGCGGCGGCCTGCTCGTTCAGACGCCCGACAACCAGATCTGCGCCGAAGGCGCCCTGCGCTGCGTGACGAAGCGCCAGCCAACGTCGTCCCAGATCGCCGACCTGATGTTCGCCTGGAACGTCGCCCGCTTCGTGAAGTCCAACACGATCGTCTATGCCCGCGGCGGCATGACGCTCGGCGTCGGTGCCGGCCAGATGAGCCGCGTCGACTCCGCCCGCATCGCCATGCTCAAGGCTGAAGAGGCCGGTCTCTCTCTCGAGGGCTCCGTGGCCGCTTCCGACGCCTTCTTCCCGTTCCGCGACGGTCTCGACGTCGTGGTGGACGCCGGCTGCACGGCCGTCATCCAGCCGGGCGGCTCCATCCGTGACGACGAAGTGATCGCCGCCGCCGACGAGCGCGGCATCGCCATGGTCTTCACGGGCGAACGCCACTTCCGCCACTAAGGCGGTCCCGAGGCGCGGGGAGCCGTGAGGCTCCTGCGCCTCAAACGCAGCGGTGAGCGGCGTTTCGACGCCGCCTCCGCGTACCGAATGCAAGCCGCTCCCCGACGGGAGCGGTTCCGTGCTTACAAGGGAGTCATCCGTGACCAACTTCAATCCTTCCCGCCGCAGAGTGCTGTGCGCTGGCGTGCTTGCAGGCGCCTTCACGGCATGTCCTGCGCTTGCCGAACTTCAGGTCTCCATCACGGGCGTGGGCGCCAATCAGCTCCCGATCGCCGTCAAGGTGTTTGAAGGCTCCGGCGCCACGGGGTTCGATGCTGCGGCCGTCATCGGAGCCGACCTTGAGCGATCCGGCGCGTTCCGCCTGATCCCGACGGGCGCCGAAGGCGAACCCGAGAACCTTGAAAAGCCCGCGAGCCTCGAGGCCTTCGGCAAGCTCGGCGCGAACGCGCTCGCCGTGGGCCGCGTCAGCCGTCTTCCCGACGGCCGCTGGGAGCTCACCTACTATCTGCACAACACCGTGACGGGTGCGCTGACGGACTCGGCCGTCTTCACGACGTCGGGCAACGACGTGCGCATGTGCGCGCACCGCATCGCCGACCGCATCTACACGAATCTCACGGGCGAAGGCCCGATCTTTGCGTCGAAGCTCGTCTACGTGGCCCAGCTCGCCCGCAACCGCTATGAGCTCGTCATCAGCGACAGCGACGGCGGCAACCGCCAGGCCGCCCTTCAGTCCCATGAACCGATCATCTCCCCCGTCTGGTCTCCCGACGGCAAGAAAATCTCCTACGTGAGCTTCGAGGACCGCAAGCCGATCATCTATGTTCAGGAGCTCGCGACGGGCGCCCGTCATGCGATCTGCGCCTTCCGCGGCAACAACTCCGCGCCGGCCTTCAGCGCCGACGGCGGCACGCTTGCCGTGGCGCTCTCCCGCGACGGCCTCACGCAGATCTACCTGATGAACGCCAACGGCACCGGCCTGCGCCGCTTTACGAAGAGCTACGGCATCGACACCGAGCCGTGCTTCTCGGCGGACGGCCAGTGGGTCTACTTCACCAGCGATCGAGGCGGCGCTCCGCAGATCTATCGCCAGCCGCTCGCCGGCGGTCCCGCCGAGCGCGTGACCTTCGGCTCTAGCTACGCGATCAGCCCGACGGTCAGCCGCGACGGCCGCTATCTCTCCTACATCTCCCGCATCGACGGCCGCTTCCGTACGGCCGTGATGGATCTCACGACAGGCCAGAACACGCTCGTGACCACGACCGACCGCGATGAATCGCCGTCCTTCGCGCCCAACGGCCGCTTCCTCGTCTATGCGACGGAAGTCAACGGCCGCGGCGTTCTTGGAACGGCCTCCGTCGACGGCAGGCTCTCGACGCGCCTCACCGGTCTGGGCGACATCCGTGAACCCTGCTGGGGACCGATTCTGCCCTGATGAAGGGCGAAAACCAACGACAATCAACCACAACACTGTTGCCAGGAACACAAAATGTCCTTTTCGTGGAAAATCCTCGCTGCCTCCGCAGCCGTTGCCGCTCTTCTGAGCGGCTGCTCGTCCGTCTCCCTTGACGAAAGCGCCAAGGACGGCACGCTCGCCGGCCAGACCGCCGGCAGCCAGACCCAGGCGGTGAATCCGTTCGCCGATCCGAACAACCCGCTCTCCAAGCGCTCCGTGTACTTCTCCTTCGACTCCTATGAAGTCGAAGCCCAGTACATGCCCGCCGTCGAAGCCCACGCCCGCTGGCTTGCCGCTCATCCGAACGTCAACATCATCATCCAGGGCAACACCGACGAACGCGGCGGCCGCGAGTACAACCTCGCCCTCGGTCAGAAGCGTTCCGAAGCCGTCAAGCAGCGCCTGCAGCTCCTCGGCATCCCCGCCGAGCGCATCGAAGCCGTTTCCTTCGGCCGTGAAAAGCCGGTGGCCTACGGTCACAGCGAGGAAGCCTGGGCCCAGAACCGCCGCGCCGACATCGTCTATCCGACGGAAGTGACGTCCGGCAAGGCCGCCCAGTAATCTCTGGACGCATTACCTGAGACGACGGCCGGACGCAGCCCCACGGGGACCGCGGCCGGCCGCCTGCTTTTCGAGCCCGGCTCGTGCACGGACACGAGCGGCTTCTTCGGAGAAATTATGAATTTGAACAAGCTGATGGTTCAGGCCTGCACGGCCGCGATCCTGTCGGGCTCCGCCGCGGGTGCGATGGCCTTCGCGGACGACGATGCTCGCCGCGCCATTCTTGATCTGCGCGCACAGGTTGCCGCCCTTGAGGAACAGCTCAAGAACGCACAGATTTCGTTTGCGACGCGTCTCGACAACCTGCAGAACCAGAACCGCCTTCTCACCGGTCAGGTCGAGGAGCTCACGAATGCGATCCGTCAGGAAAAGCGCAGCACGCGCGAGCTCTACACCAGCATCGACGAGCGCCTCGGCAAGTTCGAGCCGCGCGAAGTTGAGGTCAACGGCGAGAAGGTCATGGTTCAGCCTCAGGAGCAGGCCGCCTAGCTTCTCAAGGCGGGCGACTACAAGAAGGCCGCCGCCGCATTCAGCACTTTCGGCGCCGAGTGGCCCAAGTCCGCCTACGCGGCCGACGCCGTCTACTGGCGCGGATCCTGCCTCTTCGCCCTTGAGCAGTACAAGAGCACGATCAACGTTCAGAATTCGCTCATCCGCAGCTACCCGAAGCATCCGCGCGTGGCCGATGCCATGATCTCCGTGGCGTCGTCCCAAGCGGCGCTCGGAAACGTCAAGGCAGCCTCTGCGACGCTCGCCAAGGTGATCAAGCAGTATCCGAATTCGGACGCGGCCAAAACCGCCGCCCAACTTCAGAAAACTTTGAAATAAGTCGACGAGAGCACTCAAATGCAGCCTGTCCTGTCATAGGGGCAGGCTATTATTTTGTCGGGTGAAGAGGGGAAAATGTCGTGGATAGCCGCAAAATATGAGCAGAAGCGGAATTTTTAGGTTGTTTCACTTACCGAAGCCGTTTCTACTGGCCTCACAGAGTTGCTAGAATCACCATCGGAGGTGTCGCCATGGATTTGGCGGCACCTTCAGTACCTTATAACTGCCCGGACAATTTCGTACCCCGTGGAGTTTTTTAGCAAGAAGGACTTATGACTGAATCCAAGCAAATTTGCGGCGCCGACCTGCTCCGCAACCCGCAGCTCAACCGTGCCGACGCCTTCACTCAGGAGGAGCGCGACGCCCGCGGCCTTCGCGGTCTTCTGCCGCCGGCCGTTTCCACCATGGAGTTGCAGGTCAAGCGCACGCTCGCTTTGCTCGACCGCTGCCCGACGGCTCTCGACAAGTTTCTGATGCTCGACAGCCTGCATGCGACTGACGAAGACCTCTACTTCAAGATCCTGATCGACTACATCGACGACTACATGCCCGTGGTCTACACCCCGACCGTCGGCGAGGTCTGCCAGAAGTTCAGCCATATCTACCGCTATCCGCGCGGCGCCTTCATCTCGATCAACGACAAGGGCCGCGTCCGCGAAATCATTGAAAACTGCCCGAACGAGGAAGTCGACGTCATCGTCGTGACCGACGGCCAGCGCATTCTCGGCCTCGGCGACCTCGGTATCAACGGCATGGGCATCCCCTGCGGCAAGCTCTCGCTCTACACGGCCTGCGCCGGCATCGCCCCGGAAAAGACGCTTCCCGTCACCATCGACGTCGGCACGAACAACCCGGAATACCTGAACGATCCGATGTACCTCGGCCTGCGTCAGGAACGCGTGACGGGCGAAGCCTACGACGAACTCATCGAGGAATTCGTCACCGAAGCCCGCCGCCGCTGGCCCAACGTCCTCATCCAGTTCGAGGACTTCGGCAACAACCACGCCTTCGACCTTCTCGAACGCTACAAGGACAAGGTCCTCTGCTTCAATGACGACATCCAGGGCACGGCTGCCGTGGCCGTCACGGGCGTCTACTCCGCTCTTCGCGTCACGAAGCAGAAGCTTGCCGATCAGCGCTTCCTCTTCCTCGGCGCCGGCGAAGCCGCCACCGGCATCGCCGAACTCCTCGTCGACGCCATGGTCGCCGAAGGCGTTGAACGCGAGGAAGCCCTCAAGCACTGCTTCCTCTTCGACTCCAAGGGGCTCGTGACCTGCAACCGCGGCGACAAGCTCGCCCACAACAAGGTTCCGTTCGCCCACGACGTCGAGAACTGCAAGACCTTCATCGAAGCCGTCCGCGCCCTGCGTCCGACCGGCATCATCGGCGTGGCCGCCCAGCCGGGCGCCTTCAATGCCGAAGTGCTCGGCGCCATGGCCGAAATCAACGAGCGTCCGATCGTCTTCGCGCTTTCCAACCCGACGTCCCGCGCCGAATGCGACGCCGCCACGGCCTACCGTGAAACGAACGGCCGCGCGCTCTTTGCCTCCGGCTCTCCGTTCGCTCCGGTCGACTTCAACGGCAAGACCTTCGTGCCGCGTCAGGGCAACAACAGCTACGTGTTCCCCGGCCTCGGCCTCGGCGCCGTCTTCGCCCGCGCCAAGACGATGCCCGTGGGCATGTTCCTCGCCGCCTCCCGCGAGCTCGCCGAGCTCGTGAGCGAAGCCGACCTCGAACAGGGCTCGCTCTATCCGCCGCTCTCCACCGTGCGTGAAGTCTCGGTCAAGATCGGTGCTGCCGTCGCCCAGTACGCCTACGACAACGGTCTCGCTGGCAACGAACGCCCGGCCGATCTCGAAGCCGCCGTTCGCGAATTCATGTACAAGCCCGAATAAGTTCCGGCTTCATCCGTGAATGAATGAGAAAAGCCTCCGCACTTCGGTGCGGAGGCTTTTTTGTCAGGATTTCGTCAGGATTCAGTCAGGAGTCGCAGGCAGCCGCAGGGCGGGACCCGAGGGCGTGCGTTGTGGTATTCTCCCCGACGCCCGAGAGGTCAGCCCTGATGCGGCGGGCCTTCATCTTCTGCAGGAACCCGTCCCTTCATGACCGACCTTTTCACCGCGCACCGAGGCGTCGACACGCAGACCGAGGAGAAGATCCTCGCACGCCTCTACGGCGAGCCGCTGGAGGAGTGTCCCGACGGGCTGTACATTCCACCCGAGGCGCTGCGCGTCTTTCTGGCGAGCTTCGAGGGACCGCTCGACCTGCTTCTCTACCTCATCCGCAAGCAGAAGTTCGACGTCATGGACATCCCGATGGCGGAGCTTACCGACCAGTACATGCGCTACGTGGATCTGGTGAGGGAGAGCGATCTGGAGCTGGCCGCAGCCTATCTTGTGATGTCCGCGACGCTCATGCAGATCAAGAGCAGGCTTCTGCTGCCTTCCGTGAGGACGGCCGAGGGGACAGAACCCGAGGATCCGAGGGCGGAACTCATGCGCCGTCTTGAGGAGTACGAGCGGATTCGTTCTGCGGCGCTCAAGCTGCAGGCCATGCCGAGGATAGACCGGGACTTCCGTGTCGCCGAGGCGGAGCGCTGCGTGCCCGTGGTGGCGCTCCAACCCGATGTGACGCCCGAGATGCTCGCATCGGCCTGGGCTGCCGTCGCCGCCCGTCTCAAGCTTCGGGACCGGCACAAGGTGAGCAGGCAGGAGCTTTCGGTGAGGGAGCACATGACGGCCCTTCTGAAGCGCCTGCAGACGGAGCCCTTCGTGACGCTGGAGGGGCTCTGGAACGGCACCCGAGACCGCGAGACGATGACCGTGTGGTTCCTGGCGCTCCTCGAGCTTGCCAAGGAGGGAATGATCATCCTCACTCAGGGAGCGCCCTACGCGCCGCTCTACGCCACGCTGCCCGAGGATGCGGGCACGCTTGAGCTTCGTTGCCCCGATCCCGATCCGCTCGTGCTGACGAGCTGAGACGGTGAACGGACAAAACAAAACCCCGCCGGGCGGAGAGCCTGACGGGGTTTTTGTCTTTGCCTGAGCGTGGAGGCTGTTTAGGCTTCTCCGCCGAGGAGAGCGCGCTTGGCGGCGGCCTTTTCATCCTGCTCCTTGAGGATGATTTCGGCACGGGCGAAGGCGAACTCCATGTTCGGCACGAGGTTTGCACCGAGACGCTGGGCGATGTTGGTGCGCTTGAGCTGGGCGAGCGGGTGGCCGGAGGCGCCCGCAATGATCAGCTCGTGGTTGTGGCGGTGCAGGGCGCGTGCATAGACTTCAAT
>ENA-OYWE01000622-OYWE01000622.1-human-gut-metagenome-genome-assembly--contig:-NODE-622-length-10864-cov-9.101397_pt1 | contig 10864 bp, 9 predicted proteins | sample MGYA00244166_ERZ653389 | MGnify/ENA primary metagenome ERZ653389 (study PRJEB26926, sample SAMN06165040) | human gut metagenome | biome: ENVO:00009003; feature: ENVO:2100002; material: ENVO:00002003... | reverse complement strand
GTAAATTTGCAGCGAAAAGTGTATCTCTTACTAAGAGATGCACTTTTTTTCTTCTCTCTCCTGAAATCTTATTCACCACGTTCCCAACAGGTTAAGCATCATCAATCATTTGTTTTACATCCAACTCGTAAATCTTAACGGATGTCAACGTATCATAATGGAGAGATTTTGAGGTTTTCAAAAAAGACCAAGGAGTTTCTGAGAAAGACTTAAGTGTTTTTCAAAAAGAACAAAGTCTTTTTCTAAAACACTTTTATCGATTGATAAAAAGAAGAAAAAGGCAAAAATTAACCCGGTAGAAAGTTTATTGCATACCTCCTTTCACACATAACAACTGCTGAAACCGCCTGTTTATGAGAAATTAGTGTGAAAGGCATCATCACTTTGCCTCCATATTTTGGTGATGGCGAAATTGAAGCTGTAGTCGAAGGGGTTCATCAGAATACAGTAACATTACGCTCCCTTTCCGGTGGCAGACTGGGCAATCATGTTGCAATCAGCATCAAAGGAAAAGAGTTTTTTAAATTTCTTATTGATGAAAAAGAAATCGCAGAAGTAAACTCAGTCCTGCATCGTTTCCCAATCAGTCTTATTTTATCTTTTATTGAAAGCGGAGACAATCTTGTTTGGGCTAAGAAGGTCTTTCCTCACGCGGCTTCTGTCATTCCCAAAATAGAAACCGGCACGGCAGTATCTAATATTGAAAGTATATTAGCACAGTCGGACACAATATTTGTTGGACGTGGAGATCTGGGGCTCTCATTGGGTATTGAAAAAATAGGAATCATACAAAAAGAAATCATACAGAAAGCACAAAAAGCAGGTTGCAAAATATCTATTGGAACAGGAACTTTGGACTCTTTAAAATGGAGCCAAATACCTCTTCGTGCAGAAATTATTGATATTACTAATTCGTGTTTAGAAGGGATTGATTACATAGCATTAACATCCGAAACTGCAGCTTCTCAACATCCATTCAAAGTACTTGATTTCATACAGCACATATTGAATTACATCAAAGGCATTGATTAGAGGTTGACACTAAGGGGTGATTCATATGAGATACCAACGATGCCGCGGCTTTCTTTCCTGACAAGTATCGGCAAGTTCTGCCAGATAAACATTTTCTGTGAGTTGAATAACCTGCAAAATATCCGTATGTTTCCCTCAAACCTGTCAGCCATACCCCGGCTCGGCAAAGGATTTCCGTATCAGCTGACGGATTTGAAGTTTTTTGTACCTAATACGGTATCCTTTTAAGATACAAACTTTTTTAGAAAAGTTCTTTCAATACTTGCTTGTTGGCTTCATCGATTACAGCCGTATCCAACGATGACAAATAAATCATGGTCGTTCCTTCGGAATCATGTCCCATGCTTTCGCTGATGACAGACAAAGGAATACGTTTATGTTTTGCCACACTGGCCCATGAATGGCGCGCGCAGTGCATTGTCAACGGATGGGTTAGTCCCACCATCCTGCCTATATCCTTCAACCTGCGATTCATGAGAGTGATGGCATTTTTATACTGCCTTCTTTCATCCACACCGTTGTCCTTAAGAATGGGGAGCAGATAAACAGTGTGATTCCAAGAATATTTCTTCACAATATTTTCCATGCATCTCTCCCACCTGATATGGAGTAACTGCCCCGTTTTCTTCCTTTTATACGATAAAATACCCTCCGACAAATCTTCTTTATGCAAATAGGCCATATCTACAAAAGACATTCCGCGGGTATAGAAACTAAACAAAAACATATCACGCACATAATCCAAGGTAGAATTTGGAGGCAATTCCAACAATCTTATCTGCTTTATCACACTGAGGGGAAGAGCGCGCTTGATAGTTTTACACACTCCTGTATAGACGTGCTTAAAAGGATAGCGTTGCAAAGTAATTCCTTGCTCCACGGCACGGTTGTATACAGCCCGAAGTATGCGCATATAGAAAGAAATAGTATTCATACTCACCCCATTCACCTTTAAATAGGTTTCATAAGCCACCATCATGTCTGAGTCCATTTCACTTAGCGACACATCCTCGCCATTCGTAAATCTCATAAAACTATTAAACGCAGTCGCATAGGTTTCACCTGTGCGAGTTTGTTCCAACTCTTTCAAATGAGTAATGTTCATTTGCATAAAGAGTGCCAGGGACTTTTTACTTGAACACCTGTTCTTTAGGTTAATTGTAATCATCGTAATCTAATCTTTAAATTATTTTTTTGACTTAACAGCATCCGACAAAGATAAGTTGTCTGTTTTTTTATTCCTTTGCAATTAGGAAGATAAAACGATGAGGACATAAGGTATTTTATAAAATAGGATATTCTGCCATACTTGCCGAACATGCATATCTGTATCAATCCCGCTAAAAAAAGAATCTCATTTTCTAGAATTATATTTCTTCGACCTGCCTAAAATCCCCCATTTCATCGGAAGAACGGTTAAGGGAAATAAATCTCATTTCCACTTAACCGTTCTTATTTACAGCATGATTGGTAAACTGACCTGCCATAGAAAAAAAGAAAAGTTGTTCTCCACCTTTGTGACAAAAACAAAGGCATACAAGGGGAAAAATCCGCTCCCGACTACAGGCGGTTTTGAATATCCGTGTTACTCAAATTATGTTTTTTACGCTTGATATCGGCACCGAAGAGATTACATCTACCATACGGTGCTGATTCTTATCATAATTGAACTCCGAGCCGGGGATTATTTCTCCTGTCGGCAGGTAGCTTTCAGAATCAAAATCGAAGAATGTATCAGACTTGTCTTTCAAATAATCGAATAGTCCTTATCGATATAGGTAAGTTGGGTACCTATATGCCATTATCTGCCCATATCGATATCTATTCCTTCATCCACATAAAAAGAAGAAAGAGAATAGTCACTTTCGGAACGGCTGCGCCATGGCTGGTCGGTATAAAGCCAAAAGTGTTGCCTCCGATATGGTCTTTGACACGTTCCTTGAAGCGGATATTAAGAATCGGCGCGTTGCAGTAAAGCACGGTGATTGGACGGACGACATCCGGCAACAGACAGTAATATGATAATAATTCCCCAAAGAAAAGGTAATTTCTTCATGATATAAATGACAAAGTTATGCTACAAAGATACAAGATTTAAACAAAAACGCATGGTTATTCCTTATAAAGAATTATATTTGTAAACGAACTCTACAAACCCCATATCTGTTATGAAAAGGATAGGATTCATATATTGGCTGACAGGGTTCTGCGTACTCTGTTCCTGCAACTCGAAAGCGGAAAACGACGCGCAACAATCCGCCATCTTCGAAGCCCGGGATTCCATTGCCGAAACTCCTGCCGAAATTATGGTGAAAGAACTGGCTGCCGAAGATATAAAAATAGAAAAAGAGCTGCTTTATGACAAGCATACTTTAAAAGATATCTACCCTTATAAGGATACAACACGCTGCTTTCAATGGGAAAAGATAAAAGAGAGGTTAGCTTTGTTGGAAAATATCCGGCAGAAACCATCACAATGGTGTATCCTTCAGAATTATAAGAACCGGAATGGAGAAGCTCCGCTGGTCAAGAATTTTAAGCGGGATGCTTATAAACGTGTGGCTGATACTTTAGGGGTGGAGCGATATCAGGGAGTACCGTTATATGAGCTCAATGATACGCTCACTCCGGTACGTTATGGACTGGATGGGTTGCTGACGCGCCATCTGGGTACAAAAGGAAAGTTTACGAAAGTCACACCTATATATATAGGAGGAGAATGGTATGCACCTACCAAATATGTGAAACTCATTCCCGATACTGTCGTTTTTGATAAAGCTATCTTTGTAGACCGCCATAACCAGAATATCACGACTCTGGAACGAAAGAAAGAGGGGGAATGGTTGGTACGCAGCATGAATCCGGCAACGACAGGGCAACGGCGGCCGCCCTATGCACAGCCCACACCATTGGGTATGTTTGTCTTGCAAGAAAAGAAGCCAAAAATGATTTTCCTCAAAGATGGTTCCACCGCAACCGGAGGATTTGCTCCTTATGCCAACCGCTTCAACAATGGTGGCTATATTCATGGTGTGCCCACCAATGCACCGGCGAAAGGTATTATCGAATATAGCTATACGTTAGGAACGACACCCCGTTCGCACATGTGCGTGCGCAACGCAACATCACATGCCAAGTTTATTTTTGACTGGGCACCTGTTAATGAGACAATTATATTTGTTTTGGAATAGAAATGTGCGTAACTTTGCACCCATTATTTAGTTTTCACCTATGTACAAAGCTTTTTTATTTCTATTCCTATTTCTTTTCCCATTCAGTAACGTATCTACTCGGACGTCTGTCTCCGAGGAGATGACAGATATGGCCATTCCTGAAAACGAACTAACGGATGGCGAAGTTTTATTTGAAGAAATGAATTTGGGAGGAATTGTAAACTTTCCGGCATTCCGACAAGCTGTGCAAGGTTACAACAAAATAGAACAGAAAAAGAAACCTGTATTAACTCTTATCGACTTCACCAAACCGTCGACCGAAAAACGTTTGTTCGTGTTCGATATGAAAGAAAGAAAGCTACTTTACTCATCGGTAGTCGCACACGGCAAAAACAGTGGGGAAAACTATGCCACTTCTTTCTCCAATGCGGTCGGCTCATATAAGAGCTCACTCGGTTTCTATCTCACCGGAAGCACTTACCGGGGAAAGAACGGTTATTCATTATTATTGGATGGACTGGAAAAAGGAATTAACGACCGTGCACGCGAGCGTGCCATTGTAGTACATGGTGCTGCTTATGCCAATCCTTCCGTATGCAGGGGCGGGAGATTAGGAAGAAGTTTCGGATGTCCGGCATTGCCGCAGGCACTTACCAAACCGATCATTAATACAATTAAGGGAGGCAGTGTGCTCTTTATCTATGCCAACAATAAAGAGTATATGGCAAAAAGCACTATTTTACCGTCTCTACAACCGCAAGAGTTATTCTCCGAAACTCGAAAAACGACGAACCGGGCATCTTCTTTCTAGAATAAAAAGTTCTTTTCTATTTCTTTTCCTTCCTTTTTTCCATAAAAACTAAAAGGAAAACACACATTAAGTCATACTCAAATGGAATTATCCAATCAAAAAAGACGGAAACAAGTGATAATTCTATCAAATGTTCATCCCGCCAATCAACGAGAATCGCTTAAAAATTTCCATCATGCATCCTTATCCGAATTAGAGGATTTATTTGTACTTTTGCTCGCAAACAAAAACACTCAACAGTTATGGTGCTCAATTATATTTGGATTGCCTTCTTCCTAATCGCCTTTGCAGTTGCATTGGTAAGACTTGTTTTTCTAGGAGATACCCAGGTCTTTCCCGAGATTATCAATTCAACCTTCAGTTCTTCCAAAACTGCATTCGAGATTTCATTGGGATTGACCGGTGTACTTTCACTCTGGCTCGGAATTATGAAGATAGGCGAGAAAGGGGGAGTCATTGCTTTGTTCTCTAAATTGTTGAGCCCTCTGTTTTGCAAACTTTTTCCGGAGATTCCCAAAGGGCATCCGGTGACCGGGAGCATTTTTATGAATCTGGCGGCAAATATGCTGGGATTGGACAATGCTGCCACACCGTTAGGTTTGAAAGCGATGGAAGGCTTACAGGAACTAAACCCAAAGAAAGACACAGCCACTAATCCGATGATTATGTTTCTTGTCTTAAATACCTCCGGGCTGACACTCATTCCGATCAGCATCATGGTATATCGTGCCCAACTGGGGGCAGCTCAACCGACTGATATTTTTGTACCCATTCTTCTTGCCACTTTCTTCTCAACGCTTGCCGGAATTATCACTGTCAGCATTTACCAGAAAATAAACTTGCTTAACCGCACTATCTTGTTATTTCTGGGAGGAATAAGCCTTTTGGTAGCAGGTATCATCTATTTCTTCAATACTCTTTCCCGAACACAGATTGATATTTATTCCACCACCACTGCCAACGTCTTCTTATTCTTGATAATTATCGGTTTCATCATAGCAGGAATGAAAAAGAAAATCAACGTATATGATGCTTTCGTAGAAGGAGCAAAAGAAGGATTCAGTACCGCTGTACGCATCATCCCCTATCTGGTTGCAATCTTGGTTGCAATTGGTGTTTTCCGTGCTTCCGGTGCGATGGATTATCTGATTGACGGCATCGAAGGTGCAGTCAAACTATGCGGCATCAACAGCGATTTTGTGAGCGGACTGCCTACTGCCTTAATGAAACCGTTAAGCGGAAGCGGGGCCAGAGGACTTATGGTAGATGCCATGACGACTTACGGTCCGGACTCCTTCGTCGGGCGTCTGGCGTGTATCTTTCAAGGCTCTACTGATACTACCTTTTATATCCTCGCTGTCTACTTTGGCAGTGTAGGTATCGTAAAAACCCGCCATGCGGTACCTTGCGGACTGTTGGCAGACCTGGCAGGAGTGATTGCGGCTATCTTTATTTGCTACCTTTTCTTTGGATAAAAGAGGATTATCAGAATACTTTATCTATCTTTGCCCGTCTTTAAAAATGAGAAAAGTATGATTAGTTATCAGACAGAAGGCATTGAAATGCCTGCCATCAAGAAAAGGGAAACTACAGAATGGATAAAAAAGGTTGCTGCCGACTATGGAAAAAGAGTCGGTGAAATAGCTTATATCTTCTGCTCGGATGAAAAGATTCTGGAAGTAAACCGCCAATATTTACAACATGATTATTATACGGATATCATTACTTTCGACTATTGTGCCGGCAACCGTCTTTCGGGCGATTTATTCATCAGCCTGGATACTGTCCGCACGAATGCAGAGCAATTCAACCAACCGTATGAGCGGGAGCTTCACCGCGTCATTATACATGGTATCCTGCATCTCTGCGGCATCAATGACAAGGGTCCCGGAGAACGCGAAATAATGGAAGCAGCAGAAAACAAGGCATTGGAAATGCTGAGTATCTGAACCGCTTCTTCCATTAATATATCAAGCACTCCCTGTCACCGGATGCTGTCTTCTCCGATTTTCAAACTCTGCATACGTTTTGAACCACCTAAGTCGTTTCATTAGCCGGACTATGCATTTCCATCCTTTCGGTTATGCCTGTCTATAAGTCGGATTACTACAGACTTCCACAGTGGACTGTATAGTCTGTTACGGCAGACCGTACAGTCCACCGTAGCAGACTGTACGGTCTGCTGCAATGGACTGTAATAATCTTCCGTTTAAAAGCCTTTGACTGACCCTAAAAAACGGCTTATCCTTCCCTTGGTCGGTGAGTATGAGATGTCGAATCCCCAAGAAAACAATGTGACCCGAAATACATCGCTCCCAAACAGAGAACTTCAATAAGAAAACACTCGATTCCTGACAAAATAATCCCTCGATTCTCTTTTTTATCATCCTTTTTCCTCTCTCTATCATTTTCTAACAATCCCTCAACCTACTTTCTGACAACTTTTTAGTAATTTTGCCACGGTAAAAAGAAATAAATCAATGGATTTTAAGTACGACGTAATTGTAATTGGTGCCGGACATGCCGGTTGCGAAGCAGCCGCTGCCGCAGCGAATCTGGGTTCAAAGACTTGCCTTATCACGATGGATATGAATAAGATTGGGCAAATGAGTTGCAACCCGGCTGTGGGAGGCATCGCAAAAGGACAAATCGTAAGAGAGATAGATGCGCTGGGAGGATACATGGGAATTGTAACCGACCGCACTGCTATCCAGTTCCGCATGCTCAACCGCTCAAAAGGACCTGCCATGTGGAGTCCGCGTGCGCAGTGCGACCGCGGTAAATTTATCTGGGCATGGCGTGAAATATTAGAGAACACACCCAATCTGCATATCTGGCAAGATACAGTAGAGGAGTTGATAGTCGAAAATGGTGAAGTAACCGGACTGGTCACTTGCTGGGGAGTTACATTCCATGCAAAATGTATCGTGCTGACCGCAGGAACTTTCCTGAACGGGCTGATGCATATCGGCCGCAAAAAGCTGGCGGGAGGACGAATCGCCGAACCTGCTTCTTACCATTTGACCGAGTCTATCACTCGTCACGGAATCATTGCAGGACGAATGAAGACCGGTACTCCTGTTCGTATTGACGGTCGCAGCGTACACTATGAACTGATGGAAACACAAGACGGAGAAAATGACTTTCACCGTTTCTCTTTCATGAGCGAACCGCGCAAGCTGAAACAACTGCAATGCTGGACTTGCTTTACAAATGAAGAAGTACACAAGATTTTGCGTGAAGGACTCCCCGACTCTCCCCTTTTCAACGGACAAATTCAGAGTATCGGGCCTCGCTATTGCCCCAGTATAGAAACAAAAATCGTAACCTTCCCGGATAAAGAACAGCATCAGCTTTTCTTGGAACCCGAAGGCGAAACAACGCAAGAACTTTACCTCAATGGCTTCTCTTCTTCTCTGCCAATGGATATCCAACTTGCGGCCTTGAAGAAGGTACCGGCTTTCAAAGACCTGGTTGTTTATCGCCCCGGTTATGCCATCGAATATGATTACTTCGACCCTACCCAACTGCAACACACGTTGGAATCGAAAGTAATCAAGAACTTGTTCTTTGCCGGACAAGTGAACGGAACGACCGGTTACGAAGAAGCCGGAGGACAAGGTATCATTGCCGGCATCAATGCACACATCAACTGCCACGGTGGAGAACCATTCACCTTAACACGAGACGAAGCTTATATCGGTGTATTGATTGACGACCTCGTGACAAAAGGTGTCGACGAACCCTATCGTATGTTTACCTCACGTGCCGAATATCGCATCCTGCTCCGTCAGGATGATGCCGATATGCGTCTGACCGAACGGGCATATAAACTGGGACTTGTCAAACAAGACCGCTACGAGCACCTGTGCAGTAAACGCGAAGCGGTAAACTCCATCATTGATTTTACCAGGAAGTTCTCCATCAAAGCAGCACTCATCAATGACGCTTTGGAACATTTGGGAACTGCCCGCCTCACTCACGGATGCAAATTAATAGACTTGATAAACCGCCCGCAAATAACAATAGAAAGTATTGCCGAGCATATCCCCTCGTTCAAAGAAATGCTGAATAATATAACCGACCGCAAAGAAGAGATAATCGAAGCAGCCGAAGTTCTTATCAAGTATCAGGGATATATCGACCGTGAGCGAATGATTGCCGACAAGATTCACCGCTTGGAAGCTATCCGCATAAAAGGCAAGTTTGATTATAATTCGCTGAACTCGCTTTCTACCGAGGCCCGTCAGAAATTAATAAAGATAGACCCTGAAACATTGGCGCAAGCCAGCCGTATCCCGGGAGTTTCGCCCAGCGATATCAATGTTCTGCTGGTGCTTCTCGGAAGATAAAAAGGCAATGTTTCACGTGAAACAAGTTATTTAATTATTAAACAATAAAACGCTGGTTATGAGCAAAGAAACGCTATTAGCTAATTTAAGAGAAATACCTGATTTTCCTATCCCGGGTATTTTATTCTATGATGTCACTACACTGTTCAAGAGTGCCGAGTGTATGCAGGAAATGTTGGACACATTATATGAGATGTACAAGGATAAAGGCATCACCAAAGTGGTGGGTATCGAATCACGAGGATTCATCATGGGCGGTGCTTTGGCAGCACGTTTAGGTGCAGGTTTTGTAATGGCACGCAAGCCCGGCAAGCTCCCTGCTGAAGTTCTGGAGGAAACATACGCCAAAGAATACGGCACCGATACCATCCAAATACACAAGGATGCCATCAGTGAAGAGGATGTTGTTTTGCTGCACGACGATTTATTGGCTACAGGCGGAACAATGGCAGCCACCCACCGCTTGGTACAAAAATGTAGTGCCAAGAAAGCATATATCAATTTCATTATAGAATTAAAAGGACTGAACGGGAGAAAGGCATTTCCTGCCGATATCACAGTGGATACACTGCTGCAATTATAAACTTCGCCTGCAGTCGAAAAATGTACCTTTGGGGGTGTGTCAAAACCAAACCGGTCTATCCGATCGTCAGCTGTAGAGGCAGGGGGTGCCTGCCCGAAGACACAAAGCAAACTGTTTTCGGGCGAGCGAACCTCACCCCTACGAACCAAACGACAGTATTATCCAGGTTTTGACACAACCCCATATTCCGAATAATGTATCCGCGAATATCTGCAAATACCCAAACATTACCCCTACAACCAAAGATAGTATATAAACCTTTGGAGCAGACGTATGAAATCCGTCTTTATCCCAAAACAATAATATTGTAACAATATGGAGAAAAAAGAAGAGATTAGCACCAATGAATATCTGAGAGGAATCGTTCTCAACCTTCCCGAAAGCCCCGGCATTTATCAATATCTGAACGCCGAGGGAACAATTATCTACGTTGGAAAAGCCAAGAATTTAAAGCGCAGAGTCTCTTCTTATTTCAACAGAGAACATCCCAATGGAAAGACACGAGTATTGGTCAGCAAGATTGCAGACATCCGTTATATCGTAGTAAAAACGGAAGAGGATGCCCTCTTACTCGAAAATAACCTAATCAAGAAATACCGTCCGCGTTACAACGTTATGCTGAAGGATGACAAAACCTACCCTTCTATCTGCGTAAGTAACGAATACTTTCCCCGCATCTTCAAGACACGTAAAATTATACGTAACGGCTCCGGCTATTACGGCCCGTACAGTCATGTTCCATCGATGTATGCCGTACTCGATTTGATTAAAAAGCTCTATCCTATCCGTACCTGCAAATTAAATCTTACCCCGGAGAATATCAATGCCGGGAAGTTTGATGTCTGCCTGGAATATCATATAAAGAATTGTAAAGGGCCGTGCATAGGACGCCAATCTCACGAAGACTATATGA
>ENA-OYWE01000614-OYWE01000614.1-human-gut-metagenome-genome-assembly--contig:-NODE-614-length-10930-cov-4.288000_pt1 | contig 10930 bp, 9 predicted proteins | sample MGYA00244166_ERZ653389 | MGnify/ENA primary metagenome ERZ653389 (study PRJEB26926, sample SAMN06165040) | human gut metagenome | biome: ENVO:00009003; feature: ENVO:2100002; material: ENVO:00002003... | reverse complement strand
CGAGATGACGTCGAGTCTCGTGGGCTCGGAGATGTGTATAAGAGACAGGCCGATACTGTCCTTTAAAAAATAATCATTGTTTTTATATAGATAGTAATTCTCTGTTACATTGATATTATCCTTTGATTTATCACCGGTACTTTTTCTTTTTGTATAAATCCGGTCGCCCTCATTGGTAAGTTCACGATCCGTCCTTTCATCAAATGTCTGATCTTTATAATCCGATTTTTCGAAATCATTTACTGTATGCCAGATAATATTTCCATGATCCTGTCTGACAAACGATAAGCTTTCATTTCCGTCTTCCCCTTTTACAATTTTTTGGACAAACGTTCCTTCCCCATCTTTGACGCGCTCATAGTATCCGGTATATTCTGCATCTTTCATGCCATCATCACAGACACGCATATTTCCAGAATATTTTGAAATGTCCCCTTCCGGCTCATCCGGGAAAAAATAAGCCTTTTTCTGTTCGTATTTTGCACCGGTTATGGATGTAACCGTTGTAAGATCCCCATCCCCATAACGCATCTCTTCGACATTTACCGGTTCACATCCACTGATCTGGTATCCAAACTCTGCGTATTCTTCATAAGGCACAATTTCAAGAATCAGAAACGGATTTTCCCTGGTTCCAAGCTTTGCCGCTGCGGCATTCGCATCGTAAATGTTGCGCTTCGACTCCGGAATCTGCTCTATCTGGTCAACGACCCCTCTTGTCATCACCGGAAGTTTCTCATCCGCCTTTAATTTATTCCGGTACCCGACAACCCCAAGACAGACAACAAGCACCCCCAGCATACAGACTGCGGATGCAATTCTCTTTTTCCTGTTTCCGTTATTTTTTTTCTGCCGATGCCATCTTACCATCTTCAATACGAACGCCCCTTCCTTACCTGAGTACATTTCTCAGCTTGAATTCATTTTGTATCGTATACTTCTGTTCCAGATATTGCATATCAAAAGAAACCGCAACGGATGCCTTTTCCGTGGAAGCATTTACTGTGCTGGTAAATGCCGTAACATATTCGCCGATCAGATTTTCCTGCACCTCATCCGTAGCTGCAGAAATCACCGTTGTATCGGTTTTTGGATCTGCCACAGCCATTTTCTTTGTATATAATTTCTTTCCACCTGCAGAGATCCAGATCACCCGCTTGCTTGCAGCCTCCGGGGCTGCGGCACCTGCCGGATTTGTTATCGAAGGTGTCCCCGGAATCTTATATATGACGATTCCTTCTACACCGGATACCGAAGGATCAAGCTTTTCCACCCGGTTTCCCTCCATCACCCACATACCAATCTGTTCCATCAGAATCTGTGACTCCGACTGTAAATCAATCTGTGCGGATGCATGGTTATAATTTTTGTGCGCCATCCCCAGAAAAAGAATTGCAGCGCCAAAAATAATCGTTGAAATTGCAATCGCAATAATCAGCTCCACAAACGTAATTCCACTATGATCTTTTCGCACACTGCCACTCCTTTCCAAAGTTATTTCTCAATAAAATGTTTTCCGGTATCACTTACCAGCTTTACCGTATATGCCGGTACTCCATCAATATAGATGGCACTTACATTCGTATTTGCCGTATCAAAGCACGCCGTTTTCGTGTAGGCAATCTTGATATAATTTCCACCGGCACCTTTTTCCGTCACCTCATTGCCCGTGCTGCTGTCCATCCGGATTTTGATGGTATTGTTACACAACCGCGTACCGTCATCCGTCAGCTTCGTATCATCAAAACTGCTTAAATTATCCGGAAGAATCCGCATATAATAGCCATTGTCCAGTTTATAAACATACATATAGTAATCACCGGTTTTGCTCATCGTTTTCACCTGAAGCGCACTGAGCGAAGAATCAAGGGTCTTTACCACCTTCTGCGTGTTGGCATAATGCAGATGCCCGATCATCATCACCGATGTACTCGCCAGAATTCCCATAATTGCAATGACAATAATGATTTCTACCAATGTAATTCCGTTTTGTCCCAGATGTTTTCGTTTTTTCATTGGCACACCTCTTAATTCTTTTTCCAGTTATCGTAATTCAGATACGAATCCAGATCCAGATTTCCGGAAATATTCGATACCGCCGTTGAAGAACCGTCACGGAAAAACTGCGAAAACAAAGGCGTATCCCGTTTCTGGTCTTCCGCGAACAATTGCGATACCAGAAGTTTATTTCCCTTTATATGACCGGTTCCCGCAGCGCCTGCATTCGAATCAAACGAAATCACCCCGCCAGAAATAATCAGTCCCTCAAAATCACCGGACACTTTGACATCCCCGGTTGCAACCACAAGTCCCCGCGTAACCGTATTTGGAAGCGCATAGGTCCCGGTATTTTTCACCAGATACACATCTGTGGTTGGTGAATAAACGGTCACACTTTCGGTAGTCGATGTTTTATGTTTTTCCAGTTCCTGTTCGAATGCTTTCCGGTCAATCAGTTTGTCAAACAGCGGATTGACCGTTTTATCAATCACTTCATGACCACTGGCATCTGTACTTGTCAGACGCACCTGATCCGGCGTCACACCCTGCCCGGAATCGGTAAGTCCCAGTTCTAAAGACTTATAGCGGACCGCCAACTTAGAACAATAATCCCAAAACAGACCGTTAACGTCTTTCCAGTTATCCGGCTGAATCGTCACCTTCTTGACATTCAGGGCATCCGAAGCAGAAGCACGCGAAAGAATATCTCCCTTCAACGTCATAATGGTTTTCTTGTCAATAATCAAAGCATTTTCATCCAGATAGAGATTGGCATACTGTGCTACCTTTCCCTGATTGTTATTGTAATAATTTGCAAAGAAATCATTTGCATCCTGTTCCGTCTTAAAATTCAGGTAATAATACATTCCCTCCGGGAAATAGTATGCCACAAGCGGCTGACTGCTGTTTAGATACCCTTGTAACGTATCGTCAGAAATACCAATATGCGCAGCATACCCACTTCTGTCAAACGTTCCATTTTTGACATACTCTGCCGGCACATAATAAGCCAGCTGATTGGTTCTCGCAGAGATGGATTCTCCCATCAGAACATCCTGATTTTTTGCTGCATCTGTCTTGCGGGAAATAAATGTACGTCCCGCCAGCATCAGATAATTTAAATCTTTGAGATTCAAATTACACGTTCTGCCATTTACCATCATAGCACTGCTGAAATCCGCATCCGAAGATACCGTATCGGAAGTTCCGTAATTTTTCTGGAAATTATAACCATAATAATTTCCTTTCAAAGTCACCTTACTTCCAACTCCACGTAACTCAAGATCATCTGCCACATACGTATTTCCGTTGATCTCCATCGTGGAAGATCCGCTTCCCGAGGTCTTTATATTTTCCGCCCAGATCGAAGAATTTCCGTTTCCGACCGTAAGCGTAGAGCCACTGTCCGTCACGATATCGCCGCGTGTGAGAATCGACTTTCCCTTTAAAGTTCCGCTTCCGCTGCTGTCGGCCAAAATACCATCCGCTCCGGCGTACACACTTCCATCCACCTGCACATTCGATGCATTTACATGAATCTGCCGGTCCGCAATCAGAGCATATTTCATAAACTCCTGGATCTGTCCCTGCCCGGAAAAATTCATCTGCGGAGTAGAAAAAATAAGATCCGTTGTGATCTTTGTCTCATAATCCTGCGCATCCTTATATTTCACCTGCACCCCTTTTAATGTAAAGGTACCCGCACCGTAATCCAGTTCATACTTCGGATCCGCTGCAACAACATAACATCCCTGTTCGGCAGTTTCTTTGATACATCCTTTGACTGTATCGGTGTTATAATCCGAAACCGTATACACGACATTGCCGGATGCATCTGTCGTATTTGTCTTTCCCACAGATGCCTTTGCAAACTGTCCCTCCAGATCTTCCATATATTTTCGGGAAAAAACATCCTGTGCATTTGCTCCCGATGCGGTATACGTCAGATAATTTTCAAGGACATCCGTATATGCTTTCTCGAGCGATTTTTCTGCAAGTTCTCTTGCACCGGTACGCAGATCATCCATAACTGCATCTGCACTGTAGAAATTTTTCTTCGTACCGCGCTCCACTTCTTTCATCTGGATATTGACAATCGTGATTTTTGTAATAACAACCGCGATCGCACTCACAACCACCATCAGAATCAAAACGGCAAGCAGAGAGGCTCCGCGATTATCCCGTTTCAAAGAAATCTTTTTCATCGCTACTCTCCTTTCGCCGAATTCACCGTAATATACCGATACGTTTCCTTATCGGAGCTGTTGCCTTTTCCCTTTTTGTATACACTAACCTGCAGATTCACCTTCCGGACACCTTCTTTGCTCCCCACCAAAGGTGCGACACTCAGCAAATAGCTATCCTGATAGATGTTTCCCGCATTGGTTGTTGCCGCCGGGTCATCCGGGTACGATTTGTTGCCAAGATTGGACGCAACCGCCGGCATCTTACAGCCGTCTTTCGGTGACACCACCAGCTGATAAGAGAGATGCTTTGCGTTGACCTCACTGATATTCTGACAGACAACGATCAGTTTCGGAACCGCCACTCCAGCCGCACAACGGATTTCAAGTGCATCCCTGTCCTGCTTGACATTGTACATCAGATAAATGTGTTCGATATTCTGCATATCCTCCTCTGCAAAATCATTACAGGTATAGACTTCTGCCGGGTCCACTCCATCGATATTTTCACAGGCGTAACTGCATGCGACAAGCACATGCGTAGGTTCCACCGTAATGGAAATCGTCCGCTTTAAATTTTTTTCTATTTCACTTTCACTCTGTGCCGGGACATTGTTTGCACCTGCATACTGTGCATTTTCTGCGGAAAAATAAGTAAGTGCTTCCTGTAACTGTCCACCTTCTGCCGCCACAACATCTTTTGTGTCATCAATTCCATCCATTTGAGGCATCAGCGCTGTATTTTCCGGCACATCCGTGCTGACTTTTACTTCAACATCATATTTTTGACCAATCGCATCTGCCGCACCGTAATAAGATACTTCTCCGGCGGTCGTACTTCCTCCCGCAGCTGCAGGGGTATATCCCGTCTGCACATAACCGGTCAGATACGGCACGGTAAATCCCCCGGCTGACACAGACTCCACCAGTTGCGGCTGTTTTTTTAAGTCCTCCATCACTTCCTGCGCCAGATTGGTCGCATGCTGTTTATCTGCCATCATTGCATTGTATTTCATCGACTGCGTAAAATACGACAACAGCGGAATGGAAAGAATCGCCAGAATCGCCATGGCAAGAATCACTTCCAGCAAAGAAAATCCTCCATTATTCTGTTGTTTTTTCATCCGGAAGCCTCCTTCCCCATGTCAGCTTTTTCTATTGCTCTGCGGTTCCAGAAGAAGAACCGCCAAAAATATTGTTTACCCCTTTTGGCATATTCTCAAATACCGGAGGAACATAATCTTTTCCGGTGTTTTCAAGATAATACATATTGAGTGTCATATCGCCCGTTAATTTTCCCGTAGAATTGTCGAAGCTGGCGGAAAACTGGGCAATCGTTGTACGATCCTTAAACTTGTTGACATAGGCAATCATATCCTTTAATCCTTCATAACTTGCCTCATAGCGGATGCCAATCGATGCATAATACCCTTCCACATTTCCGGTCGGACCTGTCGTGTTTTCCGGTGTGCTTTCAGTACTCTCTGTGCTCTGTGTATCCGCAGACTCCGTGGTCTGTGTTTCCTGTGTTGTCGTTGTATCTTCCGTAGTATCCGTAGATGCAGCAGCACTTCCGTCTGCAGCGGCTGTACTGTTATCTGCCCCAATCGGCATATTCATGGCAAATGTCACATCTGTAATATGAAAATTGCTGCTCTTATCCTCGAACTCCTGCAAAGTTTCAATTACTTTTTCGGTTTTCATATCTGCCGGATAAGCCGCAATAATATCCTTTTGCTTTTTCTGCATCGTCTGGATATTTTCTTTTACTTTTGGAAGTCCGGCCTCCATCTGTTCCATCTGCTGCACTTTCGCCCGATCGGTCGTATTCTGCTCTTCGATCTTCGCCGCCTTGCTCATTCCCTTATTAAAAATAAAGAAATAGGAACATGCTACAATCACAATTGCAAAGAAAATGAGCAACAGCCGCTTATCTGAATCTGAAATTTTTAATTTATTCATTTGTCTGCTCCTCTCCCTCTGCGTTATTGGTATCCGTGTCCGTATCTGTGCCGATATCCGTGTCTGTGTCCTCCGATGTCGGAACCGCCTCCTCGATCAGATGTCCGTCCTCACCGATATCTGCCTGGGTGTAATAGCCATTTAACGTGTATGTCCATGTGCTCACACCGCTTTCGTCGTCTTTTTCCTCCGACATGGATGGAATGGAAAGATCCTGAAGCAGGGTCACATCCGCAAAATTCAAAAGCATCTGTCCAACGGCAATTTCTTTATCTGTTTTCAGATTGATACTGACTAAGTCTGCATCTGTCTGAATACTCTCTACCTTGACATCGTTTGGCAGCGCATTTTCCAGCTGCTCAATCAGCGGATACAACTGCTCATTTTTCGTAACGGTGGCAAGATCCAGCTTCTCATATACCTGTTCCTCTGCCTGTACCCGCGCATAATCATCATAGGTTTCCTGCACATACGAAAGATCATTGATCCGTTTCGTCAAATTGCGATGCTGCGTATATGCCACCAGCTGACGCACACTCGATCCAAGAATCAACAATACACTGACTAATACCGCTCCCACAAAAATGACATAAGCCGTGTGAAGGTCATTCTTTTTGGAATCTGCCACAAGCATGTCCTTCGGTTTGGCATCAATCGGATGCACCGCCGCACCGATGACCGAAAGGAAACCGACAGCCGTTGCCGCCTTCGGTCTCGTCCCGGAAGATGCCGCATCCAGTGTTACCGTCCCCTCAGCCGCCTTGTTTTTTCCGCTCCGTAAATCGATGACCTTCGTGAAATCAATTTCCTGCAGCGGAAGCGGAAGTTCCTGTGCAAACAGTTTGTGCATGCCTGCAAAACGGGAACCATCGCCAACCAGATAGACATTCCCGACAAATTCCTGTTTGACCTGGTTCTGATAATACTCAACCGCCGTGTTTGCAATGCGCAGATGATACCGCAGGGACTCCGCCAGATCCTCATATGCCTCTTCTGCCAGAGCCTGCTGACGCTTCATCTCCTCCTGGTTTCCCATCTCCGGAACGGTCGGGCGATTGTATATGACATTGTGGTCTAAAAGAAAATCAAGTGCTTTCTCCTCATCATCAATCCCAAGCACCGGATGGTCAATCACCGCCGTAATCGTAGCGCCATAGCCGTACGGTGTCACACGCTGAAAGACCAGTTTTTTATTTTCCAGAATACTGATCACCGTTGCCTGCTCTTCCAGCTGCACAACCACAGCATTTTCCAGAAAACTGTCACACAGAAGCTGTACCGTTCCGTTTCCGATATAATCAAACGTTTCTACCTTCAGTCCTGCCAGTTCTGAGAACGTCACATAGTTATTCAGAAGATTATCGGGAATTGCCACTAAAAGCAGCTTGAGCATTTTCTTCCCATCTTCTTCCTCCACATCCATCTTGCTGTAGCTGATGGTGTAATTGCTCACATCCATCGGGAAATAATCACGGATCTGGGATTCAATGATTCCCATGATCTTATTGTCTTTGACAAATGGGATCATGACTTCACGGGTCACGACTTTTGAGGAAGAAAGGGTAAATACGACTTCTTTCTCATGGATATCGCGCTTGCTGAGTTCGACTTTCAGTGCAGACGCAAAAGCTTCCTTGTCACGGATATAGCCATCTTCCACCGCATGTTCCGGGGTGCGGAACGCAAAGGCTTTATGTACTGGCGGATTTTTCTTGCGGTAATCGGCCAGTGCGACTTTTGTCCACCATACACCGGCCTCAATACTTACTACTCTTTTGACCATTTTCATTTTCTCCTTTATATTTTCCGAAAGGTTTTCATTGGAAAATGTACAAAAATAATTATGCTTTGTTCATGTTCTCTGAAAAATCACAAATCCTAATTATTTTTCTACATTTTCCATCGTAACGTTGTGGCATAAAAAATTGTGCGGTGAAAATGACAGATGTTTAAAATTCGCCACAGGAATAAGAAAAACTTTACTTTTTTTAATTATGCCATACGTAGCAGTTCATGCCATGTTTTAATAAATGCCCATCATGCCGAGATACCAGGTCCAGAAACGGCTGCCCCAGAGTGCGGCGATGAATATGCCTGCCGAAAGGTACGGACCGAGTGCAAGCAGGTTGTTTCGCTTGCTTACTTTCATACGGATGGTATGGATGACGGAGCCAAGAATGCATGCAAGAATAAATGCAAAAATAATGTTTTTTGCGCCTAAAAGCAGGCCTGCATATGCCATGAGTTTGATGTCTCCCCCACCGATTGCTTTGCCGGAGGAGAAATAATACAGGCCATACAAAAACAGGCTGACAATGACTGCCCCGATGATATGGGACAGGATATGCCGGAAATCATACACGGTCATGATGATACCGAGCAGTCCCAGAAACAGGTTCTGGGAAACCGGTATCTGATAGGTTCTCTCATCGATGACCGCAATGACAATCAGGGCAGATGTCATGAGACAATACAGCACACTGCTGAACGTGAAACCGCCCGCCATGAAAACGACCACATACAGCACACCATTTAAAGCCTCGATTAATGGGTACTGTATGGAAATTCTAGCACCACATTGCCGGCATCTGCCCCGAAGAATTATGTAGGAAAATACAGGAACCATGTCCCGCCAGCCCAGCTTACGCCCGCAGTTCATACAGTGCGAGGACTGCACGATATTCTCTTTTTTCGGGATACGGAAGATCAGCACATTTAAGAAACTGCCAATGACGATTCCGTATAAAAATATAACAATATAAAGAAAAATCGTAAGTTGGGTTAGCATTTGTTTCTCCTATTTATAAATATTAAGAACTATAATGTTGCTTCAACATCTTTAATTTTATATGTTGGGTCATCACCACCATACTCTACTTTTGTTACTGCTTTATGAGTAGAAGCATTAAACTCTACTATTACAGCTTTTACTTTTGAGCCTGCATCTGAAGTAAGTGCCTTTTTGAATGTGTCCAAATTCTTAAAATTCGATATTGATTGAATATCAGCCTGAATCTGTTTCCCGATATCAGCCTCTAGCGCTGCACCAAATACATCAATTGTCATATCAGCTGTTGCACCATTTTCTGAATATGCTGTAACTGCTGCTGTTGAAATACTATTTAATACCTGCTGATCTTTTGCGACTTTTGATTTGCTAATATACGGAATTACCTGTGTACCAACAATACCTACCAAAATTGCCATAATAGCGATAACGATAATCAACTCTACGAGAGAGAAACCTTTGTTATCCTTCTTTTCATTCTTTGCTTTCATGTTCTGAAGCAGTTCCATAATTTTCTTCATACCCTTTGTTCTCCTTTTTTAAATATATTTTTATGTATCTATCATCACATGTCTCATGGCAGACATGTAACAACCCTTCTTCTGCCTGCGGTCAGGCTCCGATGCTGTCGTACAGACTGTACATCGGCATCATGATCGCAAGGACGATCGGCACCACAATAACTGCCATCACGATGATGATGAGCGGTTCCATTGCGGCAAGCAGTGCCTCGGTCGCCGACTCCACCTCTTCATCATAATATGCTGCGACTTTGTCGAGCATGTCTTCCATATTACCGGTTTCCTCCCCGATCTCTATCATGTGGTAGACCATCGGTGGAAAGACCCCGGAATCTGCCAGCGGCTTCGAGAGCGGGATTCCACGGCTGACCTCTTCGGTCGCATCTTTTAATGCCTGCTTAACCACGGCATTCCCCATCATCTCTGTCACAAGCCCGAGTGCATCCACCAGCTGGACACCGGAGCCCATCAGTGTGGACAGGGTTCGCGTCATGCGCGAGGATGCCGTCTTGATGCTGAGCGGACCGACCAGCGGTACCTTTAGAATAAATTTTCCCAACATATGTGCCCCACCCTCTGTCTTTTTCCACGCATGGATAAATATAGCAATCCCTGCGATGATGGCAACAATAAAATACCAGCTGTGCACAAAGAAATCACTGACTGCCATGACTGCAAGCGTGATGCCCGGCAGTTTTCCGCCGACTTCGTCAAACTGGGCAGTAAAGGTAGGCACAATCTTAATCATCATGATGGCTACAACAACGATAATAACAAGAATCAGGATGACCGGATAAATCGCCGACTTGATGATCAGCCCCTTCAGGTGGGCTTCTTTTTCAAACTGGCTTCCCACACGGCTGAATGCTTTATCCAGACCACCGGAGGATTCCCCGGCGGCAACCATCTGCACCATGAGGTTTGGAAAAATCTTCGGGTGCTCCGCCATCGCAACGGCGAGGGTCTCCCCACGCTGTACGGAATCCCGCACTTCTGCGATTGCGTTGGCAAACGGTTTGTTCTCGGTCTGCTCGGATAGCATGTCGAGTGCCTCGACAACGGTCACGCCGGCATTTAATACGCTCTCAAACTGGCGGCAGAATACGCTCATTTCGCGGACGCTGACGGCTTTTCCGATATGGATTTCGAGATCTTTGTTAAATGCGTTGGCTCTTGTGATGGAAACGATGGTGTTGCCGCCGGATTTGAGTTCTGCCGAAGCGACTTCCATGTTCATGGCCTCGATGGTGCCGGTTTTTGGTTTTCCATCGGCCCCGACCACTTCGTATTTATAACTTGCCATGTCTTAACTCCTTTTTAAAACAGCTTCTGCTGCATGTTTCCTGTATCCTGTGCATACTCTACGGCATTTGCCGCATCGATTTTGTGTTTCAGATACAGGCTGAATAAGGAATCATCCATCGTCCTGTCTCTTATACACATCTCCGAGCCCACGAGACTCGACGTCATCTCGT
>ENA-OYWE01000602-OYWE01000602.1-human-gut-metagenome-genome-assembly--contig:-NODE-602-length-11041-cov-6.394957_pt1 | contig 11041 bp, 12 predicted proteins | sample MGYA00244166_ERZ653389 | MGnify/ENA primary metagenome ERZ653389 (study PRJEB26926, sample SAMN06165040) | human gut metagenome | biome: ENVO:00009003; feature: ENVO:2100002; material: ENVO:00002003... | reverse complement strand
GATGACGTCGAGTCTCGTGGGCTCGGAGATGTGTATAAGAGACAGCGATTATACATACAACGATTATGGATGGACAAGCCTCAGAGACGCAGAGGTGGTCCGCATAAAAGACGGATATTACATAAAGTTGCCTAGAGCAAAGGCACTCAGGAGGTAGAACATGGATAAGAATAATATTTTAGATAATGCAAAAACCATTATAAATGGCGAACGACAGGGTACGTATGGTAATGCAGAGGATAACTTTGCAAATATAGCTGCATTTTGGAGCACATATCTTAATACTCCAATCGACAGCACAGATGTTGCTAATATGATGATCCTTATGAAAGTAGCCAGAAACTCAAGTGGAGTATATAAGGACGATAACTATATTGATATTTGCGGTTATGCAGCACTCGGCGGTGAGATTGCTGCTGGCAAGGAACTTTTCCCTCGTGAAAAGAGTAAGAAAGTATACGATGACGCCGTTGACGCACTGAGACACGGCTGTATGCTTTGTAGAAATGCATTAAAGGAGGACGATACAAATGAAGAGTAAATTTTTCTCAAAGATGGCAGTAGCAGCTAATAAAGCTATATTTAAGACCAGACAACATAGCCCGGAGATATGCATGATCGTTGGAGTAGTGGGTACGGTAGGCAGTGCAATATGGGCATGCGTGGCTACAAGAAAACTTGACGATGTTATGGAAGATTCTCATAAAAAGCTTGATTCTGTTCATGAAGATATTAAAGCAATAGAGAGTGGCGAAGAGTCAGAATATACGATGAAAGACTGTAAGAAGAGCCTTACAACTGTATATTTACAGACCGGTTGGGAACTTACAAAGCTCTATGGGCCATCTATATTACTTGGTGTATTATCTATAGGTAGCATAGCGACATCTAACAGGATTCTTAGACAGAGAAATGCGGCTCTTGCTACGGCTTACATGACCGTAAACAAGTCATTTAAGGAGTATAGAAACCGAGTTGTTGAGAAGTTCGGAAAAGAAGTGGATCAGGAACTCAGATATAATATTCAGCACAACACCATGGAGACTGTTGTACAGAATGAAGATGGAACCCAGACAGTGGTTACTGAGGAATATGACGTTGTGGATCCAAATACACTATCGGCGTATACTAGAATATTCGATTGCGGTAATACTGGTTGGAATGATGATCCGGAACAGACATTATGGTTCCTCAGACAGCAGCAGAACTGGGCAAATGAAAAACTTAAAGCGCAGGGCTATTTATATTTGAATGATGTATTTAGCATGCTTGGCTTCCAGGGGACTAAGATTGGTCATGAGGTCGGATGGATTTATGATGAGAAGAATCCAATTGGCGACAATTTTGTGGATTTTGGTATATTTGATGTCAACAATGCTGCTAAACGTAGATTCGTTAACGGATATGAGAAGGCGGTATTGTTGGATTTCAATGTAGACGGACCAATTACTGATTACGTATGTAAATGAAGAGGACTAGACTCTTACGGGTCAGGTGATTGGCACAGGGATGTATTCGATTACCCTCAGTTGTTTATAGGACGCTGAGGGTTATTTTCATATAGGAGGAAAACAAATGAACAATAAAGTATTGATATTTTCATTAGGAGTTGCGGTAGGTGCTGTAGCATCTTGGTTTGTGGCAAGAGAGAAGTACAGAAAGATAGCAGATGATGAGATAGCATCTGTGAAGGAAGTATTTCAGCGTAAAAAAAAAGAGGAAGCTGAGGAAAAAGAGACATACTGCGGCCTGGTAGATGCATATGATACCGAATCAGTTGATGATGATTTGGCGGAAGATAAAGACGACAGTATGCTTCCATACATCATCGAACCTGAAGAGTATGGTAATAAGGCAGATAATGAGTGCACAGTACTCATGTGGTATGGTGACGATATTTTGACTGATACATATGGGGTGAATGTGGACGACATCGTTAACACAGTCGGTAGAGAATTCATAGATCATTTCGGTGATAATCCAGAGGAGCCAGATGTAGTGTATGTAAGAAATGATCGTCTTGAGATGGATTATCAGATACTTCAGTGCAACTCTGGAGAGGAGGACTAATGTATTTAGAGGATAAGTTTCGAGAAGATTATTTCAAATGGCTATGTAATATAGTCTGCGGAAAGCGGTTTGGTAGGGAAGTCTCTTACAATAAGCTGCTTTCTTTTTTATATTCTAAGGAATTCTATGCAGTAATGGCAAGAGACGAAAATAGAGCAAGTGATGGTATAGATCTTCGCAAGGAATTCATGTTTGCTAATGGTTATGATACGTCTATGTCAGACTTGGTATCTGGGCCATGTAATATCTTAGAAATGATGGTTGCACTTTCATTAAGATGTGAGCGGACGATCATGGATAATCCACAGATAGGAAATCGTACAGGTCAGTGGTTCTGGCAGATGATATCCAGTCTGGGATTACAGGGAATGCATGATAGATGTTTTGACGTTCGACTCGTACATGAGATAACAGATACATTTCTCGACAGAAAATATGACCGAGATGGCAAGGGAGGATTATTCACAATTCCAAATTGCCGAGAAGATCTCAGACGTGAGGAAATATGGATACAGATGTGTTGGTTTCTTGATAGTATATCGTGAATCAAATAATGAAAAGAGAGGGTGGTGAGTATGTTAGATTTTATGACTATCGCAACCAGATCGCCCAAACGTGGCGAGGTTGAGATATATCCTAAATTCATCATCAAGAAGAGTAAGGATCTCATGATTCGCGGTCAGGATTTCTACGCTATATGGGACGAAGAACGTAAACTTTGGTCGACTGATGAAGAAGATGTTGTCCGTCTCATAGATCAGGAAATAAAAACATATTACGAGGAGCATCGAGACAGATTTACAGATATAGCAAGACCTATGTATATGTGGGACGCAGATACAGGAATGATCGACAAGTTTCATAAATATTGTCAGAAACAATCCAGGGATTCATTCCATATGTTGGACGAGAAACTTATATTTTCAAATGATGCTGCCAGAAAAGAAGATTATGCAAGTAAACGACTGTCATATCCTCTTGAAGTTGGTGATTATTCATCATGGGATAAGTTATTGTCTACTTTATATTCTGAAGAAGAGCGCCACAAGATTGAATGGGCTATCGGTTCAATCATAACTGGTGATAGCAAGACTATTCAGAAGTTTGTAGTGTTGTATGGTGCTGCCGGAACAGGTAAATCAACGGTGTTGAATATCATTCAGATGTTATTTGATGGGTATTATTCAGTATTTGATTCAAAGGCATTAGGTTCTGCCACAAATGTATTTGCATTGGAAGCATTCAGATCTAACCCACTTGTAGCAATAGAGCATGATGGCGATTTATCCAGAATTGAGGATAATACTAAAATAAACAGTCTGGTATCACATGAGCAAATGACTGTGAACGAGAAGTTCAAAAGCACATATACCAACAGCTTCAAGTGTTTTCTTATCATGGGTACGAATAAACCGGTAAAGATTACAGATGGCAAATCAGGTTTGCTAAGACGTTTGATAGATGTGTCTCCATCTGGGAATAAGCTTAATCCAAAAGAATACAAAGAAGCTATGGCCAAAGTCAAGTTCGAACTTGGGGCTATCGCTTGGCATTGCAGAGAAGTATATTTGGCAGATCCAGGGAGATATGACAACTATGTACCAGTTGCAATGTTGGGTGCCTCGAATGATTTCTATAACTTTATTTTGAGTGCATATCATGTGTTCAAAAAGCATGACAGTACGACACTAAAAGAAGCATGGGAAATGTACAAGCTGTATTGTGACGATGCAAAGGTGCCTTATCCATATTCTCAGAGAAGTTTTAAAGAGGAACTCAAGAACTATTTCAGGGAGTATTCAGATCGTATAGCGCTTGACGACGGTGCAAGGGTAAGGAGTTACTACACTGGATTCAGAACTGATATTTTTGAGCGTGAAGAATCCACAGAGAAGACAGAAGTTGTCGAAACAAGTATTCCTGCATGGTTGGGATTTAAAGAGCAGCATAGTTTACTTGACGATGCGCTTGGTGATTATTCAGCACAGTATGCGTCTAATAAAGAAACCCCGACAACATCATGGGATAAATGCACATCAAAACTTGCAGAACTTGATACGCACAAGTTACATTACGTGAAAGTTCCAGAGAATCATATAGTTATAGACTTCGATATAAAAGGAGATGATGGTAAAAAATCCTTCGAGAGAAATCTTGAAGCGGCAAGTAAGTGGCCTGCTACATATGCAGAACTTAGTAAGAGTGGAGCCGGTATACATCTTCATTATATTTATGATGGGGACGTTTCAATACTTAGTCGTATTTATGATGAAGATATTGAAATAAAGGTATTTACGGGTAATAGTTCATTAAGACGTATGCTTACCAAGTGTAACGATACTCCTATAGCGACTATTAACTCCGGATTGCCTTTGAAGGAGGAGAAAAACACGGTAGGAAAAGATAAAATAAAGAGCGAGCGAGGGCTTAGACAGCTAATAAAAAGGAACCTCAATAAAGAGATACACCCAGCTACTAAGCCCAGTATTTGTTTTATACGACAAATATTAGACGATGCTTATAATCAAGGTCTGCATTATGACGTAAGCGATATGTTCGATGCTGTATTAGCATTTGCCATGTCAAGTACAAATAATGCAGACTTTTGTATTAAGCAGGTGAAAGAAATGAAGTTCAAGTCAGACGAACCTTCTGAAAATGCTGAGGACACGGAGAAACCTATAGCATTTTACGATATAGAGATATTTCCGAACTTGTGCTTGGTGAACTGGAAGATTGCTGGTGAAGGAAATCCAATGGTTCGTATGATCAACCCCAAGCCTATAGATATTGAGAAATTGATAACTGGGTATAGGCTGATCGGATTTAACTGTAGACGGTACGATAATCATATTCTGTTTGCAATTATGATGGGGTATGACAACGAGCAGCTCTACAGATTATCACAGAGGATAATAAATCACGATAATAACGCATTCTTTGGCGAGGCGTATAACATATCATACACTGATATTTATGATTTTGCATCGTCTACCAATAAAAAGAGTTTGAAGAAGCTCGAGATAGAGATGTCAAAGGTTGCTCACGACCCAAAATCTAAGATAAGTGATGAACTCAGAAAGTTATTACTGAGGATCAAACACCAGGAGCTTGGATTAGAATGGGATAAGCCTGTGCCAAAGGAACTTTGGGTGAAAGTTGCTGAGTATTGTGATAATGATGTTATATCCACAGAGGCAGCGTTCTATTACTTGAAGGCGGACTGGACGGCAAGGCAGATTCTGGCAGATTTGGCAGAGATGACAGCCAATGATACAACAAATACTCTGACTACAAGAATTATATTTGGTAAAAATAGAAAGCCACAGAGCGAATTTATGTATAGGGATTTGTCACAGCCCGTGAAAGAGCTTCCGCCGGATGTGCTGTTATTCTTAAAAGATACATGTCCAGAGATGATGGCAGCACCACATAATCCGACGCATGCAGAAGTGCCATTCAAAGAGGATAGCTTACTCCCATATTTCCCAGGCTATACACATGAATTTGGCAAGTCAATGTACAGAGGAGAAGACCCAAAAGAGGGTGGCTTTGCTCAGGGTTTTCCTGGCATGTATGGCAACGTAGCATTGCTTGATATTGCTTCAATGCATCCACATACAATAATTGCAGAATGTTTATTCGGCGTCAGATATACCAGAGCATTCCGTGATATTGTTGAAGGTCGTGTAAGTATCAAGCATAAAGCATGGGATGAAGTTGACCAAATGATGGATGGCAAGCTCAGACCATATATTGAGAAAGTCAAGAATGGCGAACTGAGCCATAAGGACTTGGCAAATGCGCTCAAGACAGCTATCAATTCAGTTTATGGCTTGACAGCCGCAGGTTTTGATAACCCATTCAGGGATAATAGAAATGTCGATAATATAGTGGCAAAACGTGGGGCTCTATTCATGATAGATCTCAAGCATGCAGTTATGGAGCGTGGATTCAAGGTTGCTCATATCAAGACAGACTCGATCAAGATACCAGATGCCACTCCGGAGATTATCAAGTTCGTTATGGACTTTGGTAAGAGGTATGGGTACACATTTGAGCATGAGGCTACATATGAAAAGATGTGCCTTGTAAATGATGCAGTATATATTGCAAAATACAAGTCACCAGAAGATTGTCAGAAGATGTATGGTTATGTGCCAGGTGATAATACTGAGCATGGCGGAGAATGGACGGCTACAGGTAAGCAGTTTGCAGTCCCATATGTATTCAAGACGCTATTCAGTCATGAACCAATAGTATTTGACGATATGTGTGAGACATTTTCAGTATCCAAGGGGGCTTTATATTTGGATATTAATGAAAAACTTCCAGACGTGAGTGAGCTCGAGAAACAGCTTGATAAACTCGAGAGCGACTATAAGAAAGGCAAGATATCAGATATAATGTTTGAACCTGAGGCTAAGAAACTTGCTGAAGATATTGAACCAGGTCACAACCTACAGTTTGTAGGAAGGGTTGGTCAGTTTACACCTATATTGGTTGGTGAGAATGGCGGCGTATTATATCGTGTGGATAACGGTAAGAATTATGCAGCACCGGGATCGACCGGTTACAGATGGCTTGAGTCTGAGATGGTGAGACAGCTCGGAAAAGAGGATGCTGTAGACAAGTCATTCTACAGAAAACAGGTAGATGCAGCAATAGCAGAAATATCTAAGTATGGTGATTTTGAGCAGTTTGCTTCAGATGATCCGTATATATGCACCGATCCGCCTATGGATTTTATGTATATTCCACCTGGAGTAACTGGTGATATGCCGTTCAAACAGAGTATCGCGTAGATTACAGCCTCTATAATGAGGAGGTGATTTTATGATATTACATTTATTACAGTGGTATTTACTGATTGGCTGTGTAGTTATAGGTATTACTATACTATTAACATTAATATCTGGTAGTGGTGCTTGGACATTTTGCGAAGAAAATGACGAGTCAAGAGCGGATATATTTATCAGTATGGTTATATCGTATTTTATATGGCCATATTACGTAATTATGTGTGTAAAGGCTATAAAAGAAATCACAAAATAACAATTAGGGGGTCTAGGGAAACTTAGACTCTCTTTATTTTTACAAAAAGGAGAATAAAACAATGGAACTTAAAGTAGCAGAAAATGGAATATTAATGGTAGACGATGGATACATCATGTTTAAGAATTTTGCTGGGAAAATGACAGCGTATAATGCTGAGGGCAACAGAAGCTTTGCTCTGAGCATACCTACCAGAGAGATGGCTGATGCGTTGGCTAGAGATGGTTGGAATGTAAAGATCAAAGATGGGGTAAATCCGGGGGACGAACCAAGAATGCACCTGCCTGTGAAGGTAAAGTTTGGATATTCAGGTCCCAACATATATCTGACCAGCGGAAAGAATAGAAGACAGCTTTCAGAAGATGAGGTTGAAATTCTGGACAGAATCAACATTGCAAGAGTGGATCTTGATATTCGCCCTTATGATTGGGTAACCCAGAAAGGTACTAAGAACGAGAAACGTGGCAGGACTGCATATCTACAGAATATGTATGTGGAGCAGAATATTGACAGATTTGCTCAGCGTTTTGCAGAGGAAGAGGCACCTGACGACGAGGATGAACTGCCATTCAAATAAAACATTGAGATAGAGCCACGGGAGACTTAGCGTAGCAATATGCTAGGTCTCTTTTATATTTTAAGGAGGAGATTTTTATGAATATTATTGTTGTTACAAAATATGAGAGTGATATAAGTAAGTTTATTCGTGATGCATCAGATTGGGTGATTAAAAATCCAGTTGATAAAACGCTATATAGATGTAGTAGTGTTGGAGCGAACCGTAATGTGCACATTGGGCCATATAACATAATGTTTGTACGTAGACCTGAGGTCCTATTAGGACTTAGGATCGATATTGTCTATTATTACGGCATTTCAATTGAAGCCTCTATGGTTAGTAGAATCGAAAGTTGAATGACCCCAGGTGGAAAAATCTTTATAGATTTGCATTGTTTTATGGCAGAGGTATTTCGGAGAGCAGAAAATGAAGTAGACATTGCTAAAAGGTGGTTACTCAATAGCGTATACGGAGTAAAATCTGTGAATTACCCAGAGGATTTTATAGCAAATTTAAAAGAAACTATAAAAAAGACAAATAGTCCGTATGGATTATCTGGTTATAACGAGGTATATGGTACAGAAATAGACCGCCTGAACAGCAGGATACTCAGACAGTGTTACTTATCTACAGGATTATTCAAACCAAATGCCGTTGCATGTATAAAGGAGGAGAAAAATATGAACTATGATGTTAGATCAAGCATAAAAGATGTTATATTCAACTATCCAGCTACAATTATACTTTGGAAAGATGGAACAAAGACGACTGTTAAAGCTAGAAAGGGCGAAAAATATGATCCAGAGAAGGGTTTTGCCATGGCCGTTTGCAAGAAGATGTTCGGCAATGAGGGTAATTATTATAAAGTGTTCAAGGAGTATGTACCAACGCCGTATTACATACCAGAGAAGAGTGACATGGTTTTAAAAGATCGTGATATAGAATCTGAAGCAGGCAAGATAGTAGCCGATATGAAGAATAAATGCCGGGAAAAGAATAAAATGTGGCTAGGACTTACTATGAAACAGTGGAAAGAGATCGTCGATAAAGCCGCTAAGCGTGTCGCAGATAAGCGGAAGAGAAAAGAAGCTGAAGCAGATTGTAAGAAGAAAAAAGAAGGTATAAGATCAGGCAAATACCATTTTGGTATAGACTTGAGTAACTATATGACCCCACCAGAAGAGGGTGCAAACAGCTCAGGTAAGGAGGAGTGACATGAATACCAATAAGGTAGGTACTCTTACTTTTGATAAGAGGCAGTTAGACGTATATTCGTCGTTGGACGAACCTTTGTTCAGTGCTAGAGATGTGGCAGATATGGTTGGTTATAGCGCGGGAAATACTTGGAATATGCTCGGTATGGTGGAGACAGATGAAAAGCTAATACTACCAATGGTAGTTGCAGGGCAGAGTAGATCAGTCAGCTTTGTTACTGAGTCTGGGTTATATAACATATTAGCCCAGAGTAGAAAGCCTCTTGCGCGTAAGTGGAGACGTCTTATAAGTGACGAACTTATCAATCTCAGAAAACAGAGAAATTACAATGTGCTGGAGCAGTTCCAGGAATGGAATCATAAGCTGGACGATATATATTTTGATGAAGGAACGGGGATGATGATGCAGTCGGTTACCCTTCCAGGAGGAGACGTAGATCAGATTCCATATAGAGGGGAGGTGCTTGCTTTATGATGTCTGGGAACAATCTTGATACAGCGGTAACAGGGATATGTGTTGGTTTGGCTGAGACTAAGCAGCTTGCTACCTGTGAGTTCACCTATAATGATGGTGCCGTAGCAAAGAATGCACCTAATGGCGAACCTTTATATTTAGGGTTTGTGAATTTTGCGGAGATGGACACGTTTATAGAAACTTTACGGCGGATGAAAAACAAGCTTGTGCAGGGAGGTAATGAAAATGAGTAAGGAGTACGACAACTATATTAAAGAGCATAAAGATGCGGTTATGAAAGCTTATACGTGGCTTTTGGATAATTATGATGATGTGCTCGAAATAAGCAAGTATCCCAACTTGAAAGTAAATCTGCTTAATCATGATACATCAAAGTATTCGGATGAGGAATATGATGCCTATGACAAGTACTTCTATGGTGGGAACAGATCTTATGCAGTAGTTGAAGAGTTTAGGCGTGCATGGCTTCATCATATTCACGTCAACCCACATCATTGGCAGTATTGGGTTCTTGTGAATGACGACCCAAAGGAGGGTACAATAGCCCTTGACATGCCGGATGAATATATTATTGAGATGATTTGTGACTGGTGGTCATTTTCATGGCGGTCTGGTGATTTAAGCGAGATATTTAAGTGGTACGACGATCACAAGGACCGTATGATATTACATGAGCAGACAAGGGCTAGTGTTGAGCTCATTCTAACCATGATAAAGTATAAGCTTGATGAAGGGGGACATGAAGTGGAAGGTGACTAAAGATAAAGAATTTCTACGTCCGCACCAGCAGATAGCCCTCGCCAAGATGCACAATGGTTGTATATTATGTGGGGGTACTGGTTCTGGCAAGAGCAGGACGGGATTATATTACTTTTTTCAACAGAGTGGTGGTCGGATTGATAAGTCCGGCTATCATCCTGTGAAAAAGAGACCTAAGGATTTATATATTATAACCACTGCAAGAAAACGCGATACTCATGAATGGGAAGATGAAATGGCTCCGTTTATGATGTCGACTAATCCAAAACTAAATAAAACCAACGGCAACAAAATAGTTGTGGATAGTTGGAATAATGTAAAGAAGCACTCTGATGTTAGGGGTGCTTTTTTTATATTTGACGAACAGAGGGTTGTTGGTTACGGAACCTGGGTAAAGGCCTTTCTGAAGATAACAAAATCGAATGAATGGATATTACTATCTGCCACACCTGGAGATACATGGATGGATTACCTACCAGTATTTTTGGCGAATGGGTTTTATAGGAATAAGACAGAGTTTATTCATGAGCATGTTATATATTCAAGGTTTTCCAAGTTCCCCAAAGTTGATAGATATGTTAACACTGGCAGACTTATTCGACTCAGAGAAAGGTTGTTGGTAGATATGCCATTTAATCGGTCTACGGTACAGCATCATGAAGATGTCTATGTTGAGTATGATTTGAAAACGTATAAGTCTCTATTCAAGGATAGGTGGAATATATATGAGGACAAGCCGATAGAGAATGCGTCGGAGTTATGTTATTTGCTGAGAAAAGTAGTAAATAGCGATGAAACACGGCAGACCAAGGTGCTGGAGCTGTATGAAAAACACCCTAAATGCATTATATTCTATAACTTTGATTATGAGCTGGAGATACTAAAGAGTATATTTGAGATATATAGGGA
>ENA-OYWE01000588-OYWE01000588.1-human-gut-metagenome-genome-assembly--contig:-NODE-588-length-11139-cov-4.077589_pt1 | contig 11139 bp, 10 predicted proteins | sample MGYA00244166_ERZ653389 | MGnify/ENA primary metagenome ERZ653389 (study PRJEB26926, sample SAMN06165040) | human gut metagenome | biome: ENVO:00009003; feature: ENVO:2100002; material: ENVO:00002003... | reverse complement strand
AGAGAACCGGCTTACCCTGTCCTGTATCATGACGGTGACACCGGAGGGCGAAGTTGTGGATCATCAGATTGCTGAAACGGTAATCTGCGTAGATAAAAGAATGAGTTATAACGGAGTGGCAAAGGTTCTTGCAGGGGATGCCGAGGCACTGGAAGCGGATCGGGAGTTTGTCCCGATGATCCTGCGGATGAAAGAATTGTCTGATATTATCAGGGAAAGGCGTGCAAAGAGAGGTTCGATCGACTTTGATTTTCCTGAGACAAAAATCATTCTGGATGAAAAGGGACGTCCTGTTGAGATCAAGCCTTATGACCGGAATGATGCAACAAAGATCATAGAAGATTTTATGCTTCTTGCAAATGAGACAGTTGCAGAGGAATATTTCTGGAGAGAGATTCCATTTCTCTACAGAACGCATGATGTGCCTGACGAAGAAAAAATCCGTAAGTTAGGTACATTTATCAATAATTTCGGTTATAACCTGCATGTAAGAAATGAAGTCAGACCGAAAGAAATCCAAAAGCTTCTGTGCAAAGTTGAGGGAACCCCGGAAGAACCACTGATCAGCCGGCTTGCCCTGCGGTCAATGAAGCAGGCAAAATATACAACAGAAAATACAGGGCATTTTGGACTGGCAGCGAAATATTATACGCATTTCACTTCTCCGATCCGCCGATATCCTGATCTTCAGATCCATCGGATCATCAAGGAAAATCTGCGGGGAAGGCTGACCGGGGAACGGATGGAGCATTACAGAAAGATTCTGACCGAAGTTGCATCTCAGTGCAGTCAGCGGGAGCGGACAGCGGAAGAGTCCGAGCGTGAAGTGGTCAAATTGAAAAAAGCAGAGTATATGCAGGCTCATATTGGCGGAGAGTATGAGGGCGTGATCTCCGGTGTGACAAAATGGGGAGTTTATGTAGAACTTCCGAATACGATCGAAGGTCTGATCCATGTTGCAGATATGAGGGATGACCATTATAATTTTATAGAAGAAACTTATGAGATGGTTGGCGAGCATACAGGAAAGACCTGGAAATTAGGACAGAAAGTACAGATCCGGGTGACAGATGCTGACCGGTTGCAGAGGACAGTTAATTTTGAGTTTGTCTGACTGGCAGATGATTGAACAGAGAGAGGATGTAATACGAAGATGGCAAAGACAGAAAAAAAGCTGATCGCAAATAATAAAAAGGCATACCATGATTATTTTATCCTTGAAAAATATGAAGTGGGGCTGGTACTTCACGGAACGGAAGTTAAGTCTCTGCGTATGGGAAAGTGCAGTATTAAAGAGTCATTTATCCGGGTGGAAGATGGCGAGATGTATATTTACGGCATGCATATTTCTCCATATGAAAAGGGAAATATTTTCAATAAGGATCCGCTGCGTGTGAGAAAGCTACTTCTCCATAAAAAGGAAATTTTAAAGATTTCCGGCAAAATGAAAGAGCAGGGAATTACGGTAGTGCCGTTGCAGGTCTATTTCAGCGGAAGTCTTGTGAAAATGGAGATCGGGCTTGCAAAAGGTAAGAAACTGTATGACAAGCGTGATGATATCGCAAAGAAAGATCAGAAGCGGGAAGCCCAGCGGGAGTTCAAAGTGAGAAATCTGTAGGGCAGAGCAGGGGGGGCAGGCTTTATAGCTGCCTGCACCCTGGCATCACGACATTTTTATCAGAAATCAATGGCATCTTTTACTGCCTGGATATCACCGGTAAAGATGATTCCGTCCATACCGGCATCTTTCGCTCCCTGGATATTTTTTTCAAGATCGTCAATAAAGAAGCATTCGGAAGGATTCAGATCAAATTTGCGGAAGAAATATTCGTAAATTTCCTGATCCGGTTTTGCCATGTGGATCGGAGCAGAGAACAGGATCCCGTCAAAAGGCTTCAGGATCTCGTGATCCTTCATATAATCTGCAAAGTAAGTCGGTGCATTGGAAAGGAGATAGACCGGGATTCCCCGCTCTTTCAATTCCCGGACAAATGCAAGCGTCTGTGGCAGTGGCTTTGCACAGCCAGGCCATTCACGGAAGAAAAGATCCACGGGATCATAAAGCCTTTCGGGAATCGTACGCAAAATTTCATTTCGATACTCCTGATAATCGATCCCACCGCTGTCCAGTTCAGCCCAGTGTGCATAGATCAGATCGCAGAGATAATCGACATCAGTCGCATCAGTAACAAAAGAACGAATGATCTCTCTGCCGTTAAAAGTTCCAATCACATTTCCAAAGTCAAATACGATATTCTTATATTTCATAGTAAAGCTCCTTTCAGAGAATATTCTCATTTATCATAACAGTGTACAATAAATCGAATAAATTTGCAAAAAATATAGTAAAATCTACGAAACCATATAATACCTATTGACATAGTAGGTTAATAGGGTGTATCATACGCCTATCGAATCTGAACAGGATAAATTGGAGTGAACGATATGATTAAAGTAGAGCATACAAATAAGACCTTTTCAGGAAAATACGGAGAGGTACATGCCTTACAGGATGTAAGCATTCATGTGGAAAAAGGCGATATTTATGGAATCATCGGATTTTCAGGAGCAGGAAAATCAACGCTTCTGCGGCTGGTGAACGGACTGGAGACCCCGGACAGTGGAACAGTCATGGTACATGACCAGGATCTTGGAAGTCTGAAAAAGGCAGAGCTGAGAAAATTAAGAAGAAAGATCGGAATGGTATTCCAGCAGTTTAATCTTCTGGATTCCAAAACCGTTTTTCATAATATAGCACTTCCGCTCATCCTTGAAAAAGCACCGAAGGATGTGATTGAGGAGAAAGTAAATGAAGTACTGAGATTCGTAGAACTTGAAGATAAAAAAGATACTTATGTAAGCCAGTTATCGGGCGGACAGAAGCAGAGAGTCGGAATTGCAAGAGCGTTGACTACGACGCCAGACATTCTGCTCTGTGATGAAGCAACCAGTGCACTTGATCCACAGACAACCGAGTCGATTCTGAAGCTGTTAAAAAAGATCAATAAAGAAATGGGAGTCACGATTCTTCTGATCACGCATCAGATGCAGGTTGTGCAGATGATCTGTAATAAAGTGGCAGTCATGGAAAATGGAAAAGTTGTAGAGTCAGGCAGTGTGCTGGATGTATTTGGAAAGCCACAGGCACTGGTCACAAAGCGGTTTGTGCAGACGGTCATCAATGATCAGATTCCGGAGAGCATTGTCAGTCTTGTAAAAGAGCAGAAAGAACATTTCCAGGTAGAGCGTCTGAAATTTATCGGCAGCAGTGTAAAAAGGCCGGTTATCTCGGATATTTGTCAGGTAGAAGGAATTGTCGTCAATATTTTGGGAGCAACAGTACAGGAATTACAGGAGAACGTAATGTGCGTCTTTATTCTGCAGTTGATCGGATCGGAAGATAAGATCTGCGAGGCTGAAAAGCAGATTGATGCAAATGGCGTAATCCGGGAAAGAGTGGAGGTAATCTGATGGAACAGCAGTTTTTTGGAGTATCGCTGGAGAAGCTTTTAACCAGCGGAGGACAGACCCTGTATATGGTCGCTTTGGCACTGATCATCGGAACTGTGATCGGAATCGTGCTGGCACTGATCCTGGTGCTTTGTAAAAAAGGCGGTCTTGCAGAGAATCTGATCCTTTATAATATTGTGAGTATCTACATTAATATTGTACGAAGTATTCCGTTTGTTATTCTGCTTGTGGCGATCATGCCGATTACCCGTGCAATCGTTGGAACAACGATCGGAAGTACGGCGGCACTTGTACCACTGGTCGTTTATATCAGTCCTTATCTGGCACGACTGATGGAGAACAGTCTCCTGGAGGTCAATCCGGGAATTCTGGAAGCTGCTGAGGCAATGGGAGCATCGACCTGGCAGGTAATCCGCTATTTCCTTCTTCCTGAGACATTAGGATCAATCGTCCTTGCACTGACAACCGGAACGATCGGACTGCTTGGTGCATCTGCGATGGCAGGTTATGTTGGAGGAGGTGGTGTCGGAGACCTGGCACTGACATATGGTTATCAGAGAATGAACACCCCACTGATGATCTTTACCGTTGTCGTATTAGTAATCTTTGTGCAGATCCTGCAGCTTGCCGGAAATGCAGTTTCAAGAAAATTAAGACAGCACCGCTAAAGTAAAACTGACAAAGAAAGAGAAAGATTGAAAATAAAGCGAGATTAAAATTAACATAAAAATCGAAAATAAAGCGAGATCGAAAATAAACATAAAGATCAAAAAATGAAAAGGAGTAAGAAATTATGAAAAAGGTATTAGCAGGCATTTTAGTAGCAACAACAGTCCTTGGACTTGTAGGCTGCGGAAATTCAGGCACAAAGGATTCCTCCAAAGACAATGCAGACAAAAAAGAGATTGTTTATGGAAAATCCCAGGGACCATATACAGAGCTTTTTGAAGATGCGATCGTTCCGATCCTGGAAGAAAAAGGCTATACAGTGAAAGGTGTGGATCTGTCAGATCTTCAGACAGCAGATATCGCCCTGAATGATGGAGAAGTAGATGTCAACGTAGAGCAGCATACAGCTTATATGGATAATTTCAATAAGAGCTATGACGGTGATCTTGTAGCAATCAGCCCGATCCCGACTGTACCGGCTGGTGTATATTCAGATAAATATGATTCCCTGGATGATATTAAAGATGGTGCGAAAGTAGCAGTTCCAAATGATGCGTCTAATACAGCACGCTGCTATTTGATGCTTCAGAAGATTGGCTGGATCAAGATTGATGAGAATGCAGATCCGTCCACAGTTACGCAGGAAGATATTGTAGAAAATCCTTACAACATCCAGTTTACAGAGATGAACAGTATGACGATTCCGGCAACGATGGCTGATTTTGATTATGTAGCAATCACAGGAAGTGTTGTATACAATGCAGGGATTGATGCTTCTACAGCACTGGCAAATGAAGACATTCAGGATTACCTGGTTCTTCAGGTCGTTGTAAAAGAAGAGAACAAAGATGCTGACTGGGCAAAAGCAATCGTGGATGCATATCACTCAGACGAATTTAAAAAGTACATGGAAGAAAATAATGACGGATTATGGTGGATTCCTGAGGAACTTCAGTAAGTAAAGGAATTACCGTAAGGGAATCTGAGTAAGCAGAGAACGGAGAGGAGTGGCATACAGTGGATCAGACAGAAGCACTTATTATAGAAACGATCGACCGGCACAGAGAAGAAATCCTTGAATTTGCACGGGATATTTATTCCCATGCAGAGCTTGGATATAAAGAATTTCAGACTTCCGGGAAGTTTGTGAAAAAAATGGAACAACTGGGACTGCGGACTGAAAAGGGATTTGCGATCACAGGAGTAAAGGCGTATCTGAATGAGGATAAAAAAGAAAATGCAAGTCTTGCACTGCTGGGAGAACTGGATGCACTCCGTATCCCGGAGCATGCCTTTGCAAATCCTGAGACCAATGCGGCACATTGCTGTGGACATCATGCACAGATGGCAGGCGTGTTCGGGGCTGCACTTGCACTGACGGTTCCTGAGATCGCTGAGAAACTGGATGGACAGGTTGTCTTCTTTGCCACACCGGCAGAAGAGTATGGAGAGATTGAATTTAAAAACCAGCTCCGGGAGCAGGGAAAGATCCGTTACGGTGGTGGAAAATGTGAACTGTTGAGAATCGGTGCATTTGATGATATTGATCTTTGCCTGACACATCATATCCGTCCGGGAAATGAGATCCTCGTGGGAAGCGGGACAGGAAACGGATTCGTTTCCAAAGTAATCCGGGTACTTGGAAAGGCATCGCATGCCGCCGGGGCACCGGAAAAAGGAGTGAATGCACTTTCAGCAGCATCCCTTGGACTTCAGGCTTTGGGACTGAACCGGGAAACTTTCCGGGATGAAGATTGCGTGCGGGTGCATCCGATCATTACAAAAGGCGGAAACCTGGTCAATGTGATTCCGGATGAAGTTGTCGTGGAGACGCTGGTTCGAGGAAAGACGATCGAAGCATTTACAGATGCAGCCAAAAAGACAGACCGTTCCTTTAAGGCAGGAGCGATTGCAATGGGAGCAAAGGTTGAGATCAGTACTTTACCGGGTTATCTTCCGACGCTGGCAGAAGAGGCACTTCCGGAACTGAAGCATGCGGCAGAAATCAGTGCATCAGGTATACCGGTGATAGAAGCTTCCGGTCATGCCGGAGGATCAACCGATGTAGGAGATGTGCAGCATCTGATGCCGGTTTACACCTTCAATACCGGAGGCGTAAAAGGCGGACTGCATCAGATTGATTTTGAGGTGACAGATGAAGAAGAGGCATATATCGTGACTGCGAAGATGTTTGCACTGGCAGCGTATGGTCTTCTGAAAGAAAAAGCACAGCGTAGCAGAGAACTGGTGGATCAGTATGAGCCGGTCTTCAAAAATTCAGCAGAGTATGTAGAATTTATGGAACAGTTCGATTCAAAAGAAATATTTGAATGATGCGATAAACGAATTTGATAAAGTGAATGGAAGAAAAGAATCTCTTTTACCGGATGAGAGACCGGTGGAAGGGATTCTTTTTTGATTGAAAATGCGGAAATTACAAAATATAATAACAAGGAGAAAGATTGTCTTATCATCTTAGATAAGAAGAAAAGAAGAGAAGCTTATGTGTGATAAAAAATTAAATGAAAAAATGAAATTTCCCACTGCGATTTACCATCTTCCGGGGTTATTTGAATTTTACGAATTGTATCGTGTGTTTCTGCCACTATTCCGTGAGCATAGAGAATATTTTTATGACTGGTGCGAGATCGGCTCAATCTACGGTGCATCAGCCGACTGCCTGTGGGGTGGTGGACGTATCGGGGAAGGAGATTATGATCCACGGGAAGTTCTGGCACTCTTGAAGGAATATGGTATTTCTGCCCGTCTGACTTTCAGCAATTCCCTGCTTCGGAAAGAACATCTTTCAGATGGGAAATGCAACAGCCTTTGTGCTATGTTCGCAGAGAGTGATGCAGTTCAAAATGGAGTGATCGTCCATTCTGATTTATTACTGAATTATCTGAAACGGACTTATCCGAATCTGTATTTTGTTTCTTCTACTACGAAAGTATTGACCGATTTTCAGCAGTTTGTGGAAGAAGTCAACAGGGAAGAGTTCCGTTATGTTGTACCGGATTTTCGTCTGAACAAATCTTTGCGTCAGTTAGATACGCTGACAGAATCACAGAAAGTCAAAGTAGAATTTTTATGCAATGAGTGTTGCTGGTCGGGATGTAAAGAACGAAAGCAATGTTATGAAGTGGTCAGTCGGCAGAATCTAGGAGAGGACTGTCCGGATCACCGATGTGCCGCACCGGATGGGACGGAAGGATATCAATTTTCCAAAGCGATGGAAAATCCAGAATTTATAGGGATCCAGGATATAAAAAATACCTATCTGCCAATGGGATTTACTAACTTTAAAATTGAAGGAAGAGGACTTGGCAGTGCATTGATCCTTGAATTTCTGCTTTATTATATGACGAAACCCGAGTATCAGATCCACGTCAGGGAAAAGGTTTATCTGGACAATATGCTGGATCTCTTTTAAGGAGAAAATTGCTGACCTGATGCAAATGTATTTCAAAAAGTTCTTGAAAAAAGTCAGTTTGTCGTGTATAACATAGTATGTATAGTTACATATGCTATGCAAATTACTCATAGTGAAAGAAAAAAAAGAACAGGAGATGAATTGTTAATGAAGACAAAGAAGAAATTCTTAACGATTCTGCTGACGGTATGCCTTGTCATGGCAATGATTCCAATGACAGTGTTGGCAGCAGATGAGGTGCAGGAGATTCAGATACCTGGGATGGCAGTGTTGCTACTGCATTTGCAGGTGGAACCGGTGCGGCGGAAGATCCATATCAGATTTCCAGTGGGGCAGAACTGGCATATCTTGCAAGTGCGGTAAATAGCGGAGAGAGTTATGGGGATAAATATTTTGTCCTGACGAAAGATATCGATCTGAACGGATTATCCTGGACACCAATCGCAAACTCTTTTTCCGATGCTTTGTTCGGAGGTTCAGATTATTCTATGTTTTCCGGAAATTTTGATGGAAAAGGACATATGATTTCCAATCTGACTATCGGAACAGCAAGTACACCGGCAGAAGGAGATGTATTTGGATTATTTGGTGCAGCAGATGGGAAAATCAGTAACGTGAATCTGAATCACGTTTCTATAAACGGTGTGGCAAAAAGAGTTTCCGGTTATGCAATCGGACTGACTGGAGGACTTGCAGGTTCTGCAAGTGGAGGAATTGAAAATTGTCATGTGACGGACCTTTCAATAAATATGACTACACCGGAGAACGGCAATGCGGCTGCCTATTGGATTGGAGGACTTGTGGGTGCTTTTGACGGAACGCAGGGAATTAAAGAATGTAGTGTATCCGGTAATATTAATGAAGCATCAGGTAAAGGTTCAATTGGTGGCCTGATTGGTGAGCTGGGAGAAGCGTCGGAAATTTCATACAGCAGAGCGGATGTTTCACTGGATGTTGAAGCAAATGCTCGTGGTGGTGCAGATGTCGGAGGCTTTATCGGCAAGGGAAATGGTAACAAAAATGAAGAAACTGTTATCAAGAATTGTTATGCCACCGGAAATGTAACGGGCGGTTCCTATATCGGAGGCTTTGCCGGAAGTCTTTGGGGGCTGAATATCAAAAATTGTTATGCTACCGGAAATGTGACACAGGCAGTTGCTTCCATGGCATCTTTTGTTGGAACAGATGCTTCAGCAGGGTATGGATATGGTTCTGTTAAAAACTGTTACTCGACGGGAAGTGTAATCGGAACTGTTGCATATCGGTATGCGTTTGCTATGCAGGATGCAACAGAGAGAAGTGAAATTACAAACTGCTATTTTGCGGACGGTAATTTGGAAGTTAAAAATGCACATGAAGCTGCGGTCGCAAAATCTTTGACTGAAATGAAAACAGAAGATTTTACTGCCGCACTGAATGCGGATGATAAAAATAATGGTTGGACTTTTGTAGAAGGCAGAACACCAATTTGTGGAGCAGAACCTGCAGATTACAGTGCTGTTGATGCAGCATTGGAATCTATTCCATCAGATCTGACAGTATATACTGATGAGTCTGTTGAAGGACTGAATGTAGCGACAACAAGTGTTGTCAGAGGAAGAGTGATTGCAAGACAGGCAGAAGTAGATGAAATGGCGAAAGCGATCGAAGAAGCAATCGCAGCATTGGAATATAAAGATGCGGACTACAGTAAAGTCGAAGAGGCAATCGAAAAGGCGAATGGCCTGAACAAAGAGGACTACAAAGATTTTACAAAAGTAGAAGAAGCAATCAACGCAGTTGTCCGTGGTAAGAATATCAAGGAGCAGGCAGAAGTAGATGAGATGGCAAAAGCAATCGAAGATGCTATTGCAGCTCTTGAGAAGAAACCGGCACAGGCAGGAAGTAAGACAGATCAGAATACGAAGACAAATACAAAGACAAATACAAAGACAAATCCGAAAGCAGATAGTTCAGGCATTCCGAAGACTGGCGATCATGAAAATGCAGGACTGATGCTTGCAATGCTGTATCTTAGCGGAGCGGTAATAGCAGGATCAGTTGTAATTTGGAAAAAGAAAAAGTATAGAGCCTGAGAAGAAAAGTAAAAAATGAAAGGCAATAAAAGAAGTTGGGAACGTACGTTGTGACGTTTCCTTTTCTTTTGAAAAAACTGAAATATTACAGAATTTATTGCCCCCGACATCTTAAAAAGAAAGAGGAGAAAAAATATGGATCAGATAAAAAGAAGAGATGCAGGAATTGCATACATAGCGGATAAAGAAGTGATGGAGCAGCAAAAGCGTGCGAGAAAGCTGACTCAGGAATTGAATACGGTTGACCGGAGCGATTTTGAGAAAATTGAAAAAATTGTAAAAGAATTACTTGGAAAATCAGAAGGTGCTTTTATCAATCCTCCGTTCTATTGCGATTATGGATTTAATATCGAAGTCGGAAAGAATTTTTATGCAAATTATAATTGTACAATTTTAGACGTTGGGAAAGTTACGATCGGAGATAACTGTATGTTTGCTCCGAACGTGGCAATTTATACGGCAGGACATCCAATCCATCCGGATTCCCGAAATAGTATGTATGAGTATGGAATCCAGGTATCCATCGGTGATAATTGCTGGCTGGGAGGAAATACGATTGTCTGCCCTGGTGTGAAGATTGGGAATAATGTAGTGATCGGAGCAGGGAGTGTGGTGACAAAAGATATTCCCGACTGGTCTATAGCAGCAGGAAATCCATGCAGGGTGATCCGCACGATCACAGAGGAAGACCGGAAATATTATTATAAAAAGAATGAGTTTGATGAAGATGCCTGGAAGGATCTGACAGCAAGGGGATTTGGCGGCCTGGAATAATGTTTCTCAACAGGAAAATTTATAAACAGAGAGTTGTTTCTAACAAAAAGGTATGCTAATATTTCATCTATAACAATCAGGTTTGAACCAGAACAGATGGAGGGACTGACATGAAACTTTACTATGATCATCCGGCAGAAAACTGGCATGAAAGTCTTCCGCTTGGAAATGGGCGGATAGGTGCCATGGTTTATGGTGGAACGAAGAAGGAAATACTTGCATTAAATGAAGATACACTCTGGTCAGGGTATCCTGAAAAGACGCAGAAAAAACTTCCTGAAGGATATCTTGAAAAAGTAAGAGAACTGACGGAAAAAAGAGAATATCAGAAGGCGATGGAATATCTTGAAGAGTGCTTCAGCAGTTCAGAGGACGTTCAGATGTATGTTCCTTTTGGAAATGTATATATGGAAATGCTGGACGGGACAGAAGAAATTTCGGATTATCACCGGGAACTGTGCCTGGATACAGCAGAAGTGAGGATAACTTATAAAAATCAGGGAGCTTTGGTGGAAAAGTCCTGTATTGTCAGTCAGCCTGCACAGGTATTGGTTTATAAGATCCGTTCTGAAAAAGCCTTTTCACTGAAGTTGTATGTGGAAGGAGGTTATGCCAGGGAAAGCTGTTGCACGGATGGGATTCTGAAGACAAAAGGGCAGTGTCCGGGCAGAGTTCCATTTACCGTAGGCGAAGGTGGCTCGGAAAAAGCTGTTCCCG
>ENA-OYWE01000571-OYWE01000571.1-human-gut-metagenome-genome-assembly--contig:-NODE-571-length-11237-cov-6.911912_pt1 | contig 11237 bp, 10 predicted proteins | sample MGYA00244166_ERZ653389 | MGnify/ENA primary metagenome ERZ653389 (study PRJEB26926, sample SAMN06165040) | human gut metagenome | biome: ENVO:00009003; feature: ENVO:2100002; material: ENVO:00002003... | reverse complement strand
GATATTCAGGTGACTATAGCACGAAGGTTCCACCTCTTCCCATTCCGAACAGAGAAGTTAAGCTTCGTCACGCCGATGGTACTGCAGACTGTGGGAGAGTAGGTAGTCGCCGTTTTATTCAGAATCCCCGGAGTGGTCAACACCCCGGGGATTTTTTTGTTTATATACTTCTGATTGGTTGGTATGCTTCTGCATCTCTCTGGATAGGCTTCCCTTTCGTCTTCCTTTTTTTATCACTATCCTGTGTAGCCTGTGCTGCCTGTAAGGCATCTGTTCCTTGCGGGAGTCTTTCTTCTGCGGAATTTCTCTTCTTCTGCTGCATGGATTTCTGCCGGCTTCTCTTTCCGTCTTTTTCATTTCTCTTTCTGTTTTTTCCCTGAATCTCTTTTCCAAATATCTTTCTGATGCGTTTTTTCCAATAAAAATGACGGTTCGTTAAGGGAAATAAAAAAACATATCGTATCTTTACGACTAAAGCTGAAATAAATAAGTGTATTATGGTGATAAAAACAATATTAGATACAGATTTATATAAATTTACGACTTCGTATGCCTATATTAAATTATTTCCTAATGCAGTAGGCACATTTTCGTTTAAGGATAGAGACGAGACAGAATATACGGAAGGTTTTCTCAATGCCCTGAAGAGTGAAATTCACAACCTCTCCTTGGTGGCACTCCAGAAGGAAGAACTGGAATACATGTTCAAGCACTGCCGTTTTTTGCCTAGAGTTTACTGGGAATGGCTTTCTTCTTTCCGTTTCGACCCCGAAAAAATTGAAGTTTACCTGGACAAGGATCATCATCTTCATATGGAGGTGACGGATTACATGTATAAGGTTACCCTCTATGAAGTACCGCTCCTGGCGATTATCTCCGAAATAAAAAATCAGTTTTTCAACTGTATTCCGGACAAGGAGGTAATATTGAACCGTCTTTCCGGAAAGGTGGCCCTTTCGAATGAGCATCACATGCCATTCTCAGAGTTCGGTACCCGGCGCCGTTTTTCATTCGACGTACAGGAAACGGTAGTGGCTTATTTGAAAGAGCATGCACATTATTGTACCGGAACTTCCAACTGTCACCTTGCGATGAAATACCATATGCTTCCGATGGGAACCCATCCTCACGAATGGTTTATGTTCCACGGAGCCCAGTTCGGATATAAACATGCCAATTACATGGCACTCGAAAACTGGGTGAATGTATATGATGGGGACCTGGGTACAGCCTTGTCGGATACCTATACTTCCGACTCGTTCCTTTCCAACTTCAGCCGCAAGCAGGCAAAGCTGTTTGACGGGGTACGGTGTGACTCCGGTGATGAGATTGAATTCATCGACCGCCTGATCCTGCGCTATAAGGAACTGGGCATAGACCCGACTACCAAGACCATTATCTTCAGCAACGCACTCGACTTTGATAAGGCCCTTCATATCTTCGAATATTGTAAAGGCAAAATCCGCTGTTCCTTTGGAATCGGTACGAACCTGACCAATGACACCGGATTCAAACCGTCGAATATTGTGATGAAACTTTCACGCTGCAAGATGAATGTCAACCAGGAATGGCGGGAATGTGTCAAACTGTCAGACGATATGGGAAAACACATGGGAAGCAATGCCGAAGTAGAAGCTTGCTTGTATGAGTTGCGGTTAAAAGAGTAAATATTGTATTAAAATATAATCATAAATCGTAAAAAACTGACATTTTATTTTGTTTTTTCAGATTATTCTATACCTTTGCAAACGTTAAATCAAAAAAGAAAGAAATGAATTCGTTGTTTATACATATTCTGCTGTGCGGTCTGATTATTATTCTATCGGTAAATCCGGTGGGAAAGTGAGCCCGTATATCTGAGTGTATGAACCTGACCATATAGAGCCTTTCCCACTGCGGTGTGAAAGGCTCTTTTATTTTTGATACTATTTAAATACAAAAGAAAAGATATGAGCGACAGATTATTTATTTTTGATACGACTTTACGCGACGGAGAGCAAGTCCCCGGTTGCCAGTTAAATACGGTTGAAAAAATACAGGTAGCCAAACAGTTGGAGGCACTGGGAGTGGATGTGATTGAAGCCGGATTCCCTATTTCCAGTCCGGGCGATTTCAATTCGGTAATCGAAATTTCGAAAGCCGTTACCTGGCCTACCATCTGTGCACTGACCCGTGCGGTACAGAAAGACATTGATGTGGCTGCAGAATCATTGAAATATGCCAAGCGCAAGCGTATCCATACCGGTATCGGTACATCGGATTCTCATATCAGATATAAATTCAATTCGACACGTGAGGAAATCATCGAACGGGCAGTGGCAGCAGTGAAGTATGCACGCCGGTACGTAGAGGATGTAGAGTTTTATGCGGAGGATGCCGGCCGTACGGACAACGAATACCTGGCCCGGGTGGTGGAAGCCGTTATCAAGGCTGGAGCTACGGTGGTGAATATTCCGGATACTACGGGGTATTGCCTTCCGGAAGAATACGGAGCCAAGATCAAATATCTGATTGATCACGTAGACGGCATCGACAAGGCCATTCTGTCTACCCACTGCCACAACGACCTGGGAATGGCTACGGCGAATACCATCAGCGGTGTCCTGAACGGTGCCCGTCAGGTGGAAGTGACGGTAAACGGTATCGGTGAGCGGGCCGGAAATACTTCGCTCGAGGAAATTGCCATGATCTTGCGCTGTCATCATAATATCGACATCGATACCAATATCAATACGCAGAAGATTTACCCGACCAGCCGGATGGTTTCCAGCCTGATGAATATGCCGGTACAGCCCAACAAGGCCATCGTAGGACGCAACGCTTTTGCACACTCTTCGGGAATCCATCAGGACGGTGTGCTGAAGAACGTACAGACGTATGAAATTATCGACCCGAAGGATGTGGGTATCGATGACAATGCCATTGTACTGACTGCCCGCAGCGGACGTGCGGCACTGAAGCACCGCCTGCATGCGCTGGGAGTGGAGATGGACCAGGAAAAACTGGATAAGGTGTACGAGGACTTCCTGAAACTGGCGGATAAGAAAAAGGATATCACCGACGATGATATCATGGTACTGGCAGGGGCCGACAGAAACGTGAACCACCATATCAAACTGGAATACCTGCAGGTGACCAGTGGGGTAGGAGTCCGTTCGGTTGCCAGTCTGGGACTGAATATCTCGGGTGAGCACTTTGAGGCTGCCGCTACAGGCAACGGCCCGGTGGATGCTGCCATCAAGGCTGTCAAGCAGATTATCAAGCGTCAGATGGTATTGAAAGAGTTTACCATCCAGGCCATCAGCAAGGGAAGTGATGACGTAGGAAAGGTGCATATGCAGGTGGAATATGACGGACAGATGTTCTACGGCTTCGGTGCCAATACCGATATCATCGCAGCTTCTGTAGAAGCTTATATCGACTGTATCAATAAATTTCGGAAATAAAGAGAGAAATACATAAAGAAAACGAATATGGCGAATACATTATTTGATAAAATATGGGATGCTCACGTAGTGCAGCAAGTGGAAGAAGGACCTACCCAACTGTATATTGACCGTTTGTACTGCCACGAGGTGACCAGCCCGCAGGCTTTCAGCGGATTGCGTGCGAGAGGCTTGAAATGCTTCCGCCCGGATAAGATTTACTGTATGCCGGACCACAATACTCCGACACACGACCAGGACAAGCCGATTGAGGATCCGGTATCGAAGGCACAGGTGGATACCTTGGCACGGAATGCGGAAGAGTTTGGTCTGACGCATTTCGGAATGATGAACAAGAAGAACGGTATCATCCATGTGGTGGGGCCGGAAAGAGGACTGACGCTTCCGGGAATGACGATTGTGTGCGGCGACTCGCATACTTCTACTCACGGAGCGATGGGGGCCATTGCCTTCGGTATCGGTACCAGTGAGGTGGAGATGGTCATGGCTTCGCAGTGTATCCTGCAGGCTCGTCCCAAAACCATGCGCATTACCATCGACGGCCAACTGGGAAAAGGGGTGACTGCCAAGGATGTGGCACTTTATATGATGGAGAAGATGACTACCAGCGGGGCAACGGGATATTTTGTGGAATATGCCGGTGAGGCGGTCCGCGGACTGACCATGGAAGGACGACTCACGCTTTGTAATCTTTCCATTGAGATGGGAGCCCGCGGAGGTATGGTAGCTCCGGATGAGGTTACTTTCGAATACCTGAAAGGGCGTGAGTATGCTCCTAAGGGTGAGGAATGGGAAAAGGCTCTGGCTTACTGGAAGACGCTCCGGAGCGATGAGGATGCGGTGTTCGACAAGGAGGTGCGTTACGACGCTGCCGACATCCAGCCCATGATTACTTACGGTACCAACCCGGGTATGGGAATGGCAATTACGGACCGTATTCCGCTGACAGACGGTATGGGTGAGGTAGAAAAGGCTTCTTTCGACAAGTCCATGCAGTATATGGGCTTCCGGCCGGGAGAGTCACTGCTGGGCAAACCGGTGGATTATGTCTTTCTGGGAGCTTGTACCAACGGACGCATCGAGGATTTCCGCGCATTTGCTTCGCTGGTGAAAGGAAGAAAGAAGGCCGATCACATTACTGCCTGGCTGGTACCCGGCTCGTGGATGGTGGAAGAACAGATCCGTCAGGAAGGTCTCGACCGGATTTTGTCGGAGGCCGGATTCGAAATCCGTCAGCCGGGCTGTTCGGCTTGTCTGGCCATGAACGATGATAAGATTCCTGCCGGAAAATATTCGGTTTCTACCAGCAACCGAAACTTTGAGGGACGCCAGGGACCCGGTGCCCGTACGTTGCTGGCCAGTCCGCTGACGGCAGCTGCGGCAGCCGTGACTGGAGTGATTACCGATCCTAGAACGCTTATGTAAAAAGAAAAGATTATGAAACAGAAATTCAATATACTCACCAGTACATGTATTCCTTTGCCTTTGGAGAATGTGGATACCGACCAGATTATTCCGGCGCGTTTTTTGAAGGCGACCACACGCGAAGAGAAATTTTTTGGAGATAACCTGTTCCGCGACTGGCGCTATCATTCCGACGGTTCCCTCAATAAGGATTTTGTCCTGAACGATCCGACTTATAGCGGACAGATTCTTGTGGCGGGCAAGAACTTCGGCAGCGGATCCAGTCGTGAACATGCGGCATGGGCCATTGCGGGCTACGGCTTCCGGGTGGTGGTTTCGAGTTTCTTTGCCGATATCCACAAGAACAATGAACTGAATAACTTTGTGCTTCCGGTGGTGGTCAGCGAGGCCTTCCTTCAGGAACTGTTTGATTCGATTTATGCCAATCCGAAGACAGAAGTGGAAGTCAACCTGCCGGAGCAGACCATTACCAACCTGGCTACCGGACATTCGGAGACATTTGAAATCAATGCCTATAAGAAACACTGCCTGATGAACGGGCTGGACGACATCGATTTCCTGGTAGAGAACAAAGACAAAATTGAGGCTTATGAAAAAGGGCAGGGCCGGTAAGCAACTGCCTGAGAGTAGATAATAAGATAAACTGATTTTTATGAATAATCATCCGAGAATTGAGATAATGGATACCACTTTGCGTGATGGCGAACAGACCAGTGGTGTATCGTTCGTGCCTCATGAAAAGTTGATGATTGCTCGTTTGTTGTTGGAAGATTTGAAGATAGACCGCATTGAGGTTGCTTCTGCACGTGTGTCGGAAGGGGAGTTTAATGCCGTGAAAATGATTTGTGAGTGGGCAGCAAAACGGGACTTGTTACCTCGGGTGGAAGTGTTGGGATTTGTTGACAACAATGTGTCGGTCGACTGGATTTACAATGCCGGTTGCCGGGTGGTGAACCTGCTGACCAAGGGGTCGGAAAAGCATTGCCGTTTCCAGCTCAAGAAGAGCTGCGACGAGCATGTGGCCGATATCAAGAAGGTGGTAGCCTATGCCCGGGAAAAGGGGATGGATGTCAATGTGTACCTGGAGGACTGGAGCAATGGAATGAAGGATTCTCCGGACTATGTATTCCGCCTGGTCGACGGGCTGAAGGACTGCGGTATCCGCCGTTTCATGTTGCCCGATACGCTGGGAATTCTCAATCCGCTGCAGGTCATCGAGTTCATGCGGAAGATGAAGAAGCGTTATCCGGAACTGCATTTCGACTTCCATGCTCATAACGATTATGACCTGGCGGTTAGTAATGTGCTGGCTGCCGTACTGAGTGGGGTGAAAGGACTTCATACGACCATCAACGGACTGGGAGAGCGCGCGGGAAATGCACCGCTGGCAAGTGTGCAGGCAATTTTGAAAGACCATTTTCACGCCATTACGCACATCGACGAGAGCAAGTTGAACGACGTGAGCCGCCTGGTAGAGTCGTATTCGGGAGTGACTATCCCGGCCAATAAGCCCATTGTGGGTGACAGCGTCTTTACGCAGGTGGCGGGGGTACATGCCGACGGTGACAACAAGAATAACCTTTACTGCAATGACTTGCTGCCAGAGCGTTTTGGTAGGGTGCGTGAATATGCGCTCGGAAAGACCTCGGGAAAGGCGAATATCCGGAAAAACCTGGAAGGACTGGGACTGGAACTGGATGAGGAGTCGATGCGGAAAGTGACCGAAAGGATTATCGAACTGGGCGACCGGAAAGAACTGGTTACGCAGGAGGATTTGCCTTACATCATCTCCGATGTGCTGAAGCATGACGGAGCCAATAATAAGGTGCGCTTGTTGAGTTATTTTGTCACGCTGGCACAGGGACTGAAGCCGATGGCTACCTTGAGCATCGAAATCAACGGGCAGACGTTTCAGGAAAGTTCGTCCGGTGACGGACAGTATGATGCCTTTGTGCGGGCCCTGCGGAAGATTTACAAGGGAACCCTTAAGCGGAAATTTCCGATGCTGGTAAATTATGCGGTAAGTATTCCGCCCGGTGGGCGTACGGATGCGTTTGTGCAGACTGTCATTACCTGGAACTATGAAGACAGGGAATTCCGTACCCGAGGACTGGATGCCGACCAGACGGAGGCGGCCATCAAGGCAACCATCAAGATGCTGAACATCATTGAAGAACAAACAATTGAAATCTAATATTTATAAGATACAGAAACTATGAACTTTAAAATAGCTGTTTTGGCCGGTGACGGCATCGGACCGGAAATCTCGGTACAGGGAGTAGCGGTCATGAACGCCGTATGTGAGAAATTTGGACATCAGGTGAGTTATGAATATGCTATCTGTGGCGCGGATGCCATTGATAAGGTAGGAGATCCTTTTCCGGAAGAGACGTTCCGGATCTGTAAGGAGGCGGATGCCGTATTGTTTTCGGCGGTAGGTGACCCGAAATATGACAATGACCCGACTGCCAAGGTGCGTCCGGAACAGGGGCTGCTGGCCATGCGTAAGAAACTCGGATTGTTTGCGAATATCCGTCCGGTACAGACTTTCAAATGTCTGTTGCACAAGTCACCGTTGCGTGCCGAACTGGTGGAGGGAGCTGATTTCCTCTGCATCCGGGAACTGACGGGAGGTATGTATTTCGGTGAGAAGTATCAGGACAATGACAAGGCGTATGATACGAACTATTATACCCGTCCTGAAATTGAACGGATCCTGAAGGTGGGATTTGAATATGCCATGAAACGCCGCAAGCACCTGACTGTAGTGGATAAGGCCAATGTGCTGGCATCGTCACGTCTGTGGCGGCAGATTGCCCAGGAGATGGCTCCTCAGTATTCGGAAGTGACTACCGATTATATGTTTGTCGATAATGCAGCCATGCGCATGATTCAGGAACCGACTTTCTTTGACGTGATGGTGACCGAGAATACGTTCGGCGATATCCTGACGGATGAGGGATCTTGCATCAGCGGGTCGATGGGATTGCTTCCTTCGGCTTCTACGGGAGAGAGTACACCGGTGTTTGAACCGATTCATGGTTCGTGGCCGCAGGCTAAGGGACTGAACATTGCCAATCCGCTGGCCCAGATTTTGTCGGTGGCTATGCTGTTCGAATATTTTGATTGCAAGTCAGAAGGTGCTTTGATCCGCAAGGCGGTGGATGCTTCACTGGATGCCTGTGTCCGTACGCCTGAAATACAGGTGGAAGGCGGAGCACGCTACGGAACACGTGAAGTTGGAGAATGGATTGTAAATTATATTCGTAATTGCGCCGAATAAAAAGAAGGTCGGGCTGTATGAGTTTTTTCATTCATACAGCCCGACTTGTTTTTATGCCTTTACAGATGGGCGAGGGAAAGAGGACGGTTTCAGAACTTCTTGATCCGTATGTGGCAATAGGGTTCTCCACCGGTCTTCTCATAATAATGCTGATGATAGTCTTCTGCCTCCCAGAAGGTGGTGGCTGGGGTCAGCCGGGTATTCACTTCATATCCTTTTTGGCGCAGGATATCGATTACCGCTTCTGCTTCCTGCTTCTGGGTTTCGTTGAGGTAGAATATCTCACTCCGGTACTGCGGACCGATATCGGGACCTTGTCCGTCGGTCTGTGCCGGGTCGTGTATCTCGAAAAATACTTTACAGAGATCGGTATATGACACCTGCTTGGGGTCAAACTCTACCTGTGTGGCTTCGGCATGACCGGTGGTATGGGCCTTGACTTCCTGATACGACGGGTTTTCCTTTTCTCCGCCGATATAGCCGACTGTGGAACGCAGGACACCTTTGATTCTCTCAAACTGATATTGTGCACCCCAGAAACATCCGCAGGCAAATATGGCTTGTTCTTTTCTCATGTCATTCGGATTTTTTATATGAGTTTAGTAATTAAGTTGCAGGACCAAATTTACAAAATTGCAGGGAAGTCTCAGCATGTATTTACCGACTTTATTAATGTTTCTTTTATTTTAGGATTTCTCTTCTCATTTTATGTTAACAGAAAAGGCATTGTCGGAGAGAAAACATTATTTTTGCCGAAAATCATTTTGTCAATCATCATCTTACTGGAAATTTATGAAAAGACCGCTTTGTGTATGGCTCGGTTTCTGCCTGGCCGGAATAGCAAGTGCCCAATCTTACAATGAACTGGTGGAACGGGCGATGGATTATACGCTGAAGGACAGTCTGCAACAGGCGGAAGTCCTTTTTCAGCAGGCTTTGAAAATGGATCCTTCGAACGCCCGCAATGCGTTGCTGTTCTCCAACCTGGGAACCGTGCAGAAGCGTATGGGAAAGAACAAGGAGGCCATCGAGTCGTATACGCTGGCATTGAACATTACTCCTTATTCTACGGTGATGCTGCTGAACCGGGCGGCGCTTTATCTGGAAATGGGCTTGCTGGACAAGGCTTATGTGGATTATTGTAATGTCATCGACCTGATACCGGAGAATCTGGAGGCGCGCTTGTTCCGTGCTTATATTTACATGGACCGCCGGCAGTATAAAGAGGCCAGAATTGATTATAATACGATTTTGGCAACGGACTTCAAGCACCGGGAGGCTCGGCTCGGACTGGCTGTGCTGAACCAGAAGGAGGGAAAGTATACGGCGGCACTTGACTTGCTGAACTTGCTGGTGACGGATTTCCCGGAGGATACTTCCTGCCTGAAAATGCGGGCAAACATCGAACTGGAACAGGGACAGGGGGAGATGGCTTTGCTCGACCTGCAGAAGGTGATGCAGCTGGACCCGAAGGATACGGATGCCTGTCTGGTCATAGGGGATGTGCTGCTGCAGCTGAAGCGGAAGAGTGAGGCGCGCAAGGCGTATGAGCAGGCTGTGGAACTGGGGGGTCCGCGTGCGGAGGTGATGGAGAAACTGAAGCAGTGCCGTTGAGAAGAACGGCTCATTGCTTCAGAAACAGACGGATGACTTGTATGAAGTCTTTTCCGTATTTTTCTTTTTTGTATTCTCCGATACCGCTGATTTCTCCGAAGGCTTCCAGGGTCGCCGGCTTGATGGAGGCCAGCAGATGAAGTACCTTGTCGGAGAGTACGATGTAGGCTGGGATGGCTTGCTGGTCGGCGAGCTTTTTCCGCAGCAGTCGCAGTTCTTCGAACAGGTAAGGGTCTTCGTTCTCAAATTCCATGGGGGTGAGTACCGGCATTTCGGTCTTATTTCCACTGGAAATGCCTCTCCGGCCTGTCTGTCTGTGGGCTACGCTGAAGTCTTCCTGTTCTTTCCGCTTGATGACTACCATCCAGGCCGGCTCTTTTCCATAGAGTACGTTTTTTCCGGCTTCCGTAATTTTCAGATGGTTGTTTTCGTTATAGGCTATTTCAAAATATCCCAGATTCAGCATCTGCAACAGGTAGTCGTTCCAGTCCTTGGCGGGAATGTCCCGTCCCACTCCGTAGGTTTTCAGTTTATCGTATCCTCTTTCGAGGATCTCCTGGGTAGCACTCCCCCTGAGAATGTCGATGAGCAGACTGGTTCCGATACGCTGGTCGGTCCGTACGATGGCGCTCAGGGCCTTCTGTACGATGATGGTTCCGTCGAAGCGCTCGGGAGGATTTCGGCATACGTCACAGTTGCCGCAGTCGTGATCCATGGTTTCTCCGAAATAATTCAGCAGGATTCTTCTGCGGCAAATGTCTGCTTCGGCATATTGCTGCATCCGTTTCAGTTTCTCAAGGTTGATTTCCTGCTGGTTGCTTTCGGAGGCAAACTTGGACAGAAGCACGATATCTCCCAGTGAATAAAACAGCAAGGTTTCTCCTTTCAGTCCGTCTCTTCCTGCACGGCCGATTTCCTGATAGAAACTTTCGATGCTTTTCGGAAGGTTGTAATGAATGATCCACCGCACGTTCGATTTGTCGATGCCCATTCCGAAGGCTACGGTGGCACAGATTACCTGTACCCGGTCGTTGATGAAGTCGTCTTGCGCCATCTCGCGTGCAGCCGTACTGAGTCCGGCATGGTATACGGCGGTTTCTATTCCCTGGTTCTCCAGCATCTCTGCCACTTTCTCCGTATTGTTCCGGCTCATGCAGTAAATGATTCCGCTTTCGTTTTTATGACGCCGGATGAATTCGATGATGGTACGTATCTTTTCTTTTTGCTGATAGCCTCGCTTGACGGTGAGGCTCAGGTTCGGGCGGTCGAAAGATGACACGAAAATTTGAGGTTGTCTCATCGCCAGCTGGGTGATGATGTCCTGCCGGGTAATCTTGTCGGCCGTAGCGGTCAGGGCCACTATCGGTACCTGCGGAAATTGGGACCTCAAAACCTTCAGCTGGGTATATTCCGGGCGGAAATCTGTCTCTTATACACATCTGACGCTGCCGACGATCGCATAAGTGTAG
>ENA-OYWE01000560-OYWE01000560.1-human-gut-metagenome-genome-assembly--contig:-NODE-560-length-11316-cov-7.168635_pt1 | contig 11316 bp, 9 predicted proteins | sample MGYA00244166_ERZ653389 | MGnify/ENA primary metagenome ERZ653389 (study PRJEB26926, sample SAMN06165040) | human gut metagenome | biome: ENVO:00009003; feature: ENVO:2100002; material: ENVO:00002003... | reverse complement strand
GTATACGTTGTCCAACACTGGAGCGTATGGGGAGCATGGACCTACAACAGTCGGACTTAGCGGGCATAAGTCCATCCCGTTATATACAGGGGGGCTTGAGGCATATAGGTTTGGATATGATGTTGTATATACGAACACCATGGCGGCCGGCGCATACAGAGGATATGGAGCTACGCAGGGAATCTTCGCACTTGAGTCTGCGGTGAATGAGCTTGCGGAGAAACTGGGGATAGATCCGACTGTGATCCGTGAGCAGAATATGCTGCGCGAGGGAATGAAGATGCCTGCGTATTATGGTGAAACGGCAAATGCGTGTGCTCTTGACAGATGTATGGCCAGATGCAAGGAGATATTTAACTGGGATGATAAATACCCTGTCAGGGACATGGGAAACGGAAAAGTCAGGGCTGCAGGAGTGGCAATGGCCATGCAGGGTTCTTGTATATCGAATGTGGATGTAGGATCTGCAACGGTCAAGCTTGCGGATGATGGTACATTTAACCTGATAATCGGTGCTGCAGATATGGGAACTGGATGTGATACTATCCTTGCACAGATGGTTGCGGAGTGTATGGACTGCTCGGTTGATGACGTGGCGGTATTTGGAGCAGACACAGATGCTTCACCATATGATTCCGGCTCATATGCTTCATCCACTACGTATGTAACAGGAAAGGCTGTGGAGCTTGCATGTGATAAATTGAAGAAGAAGCTGTGTGCAATTGCAGCAGGAATGCTTGGATGTGAGCAGGATGAAATGTATTTCGAAAATGGCATGGCATATCGGACAGGAACAGATCAAAGCGTTTCTTTGGCTGATATAAGTGTTAAGGATCAGGTCGCAAATGATATTGCTGCTGTAGCCACAGTCTCTCATTCATCTCCGGTTTCACCTCCTCCATATATGGTCGGAATGGTTGAGATAGAACTTGACAGATATACAGGAGAAGTGAAGATACTGGATTATGCTGCAGTCGTGGATTGTGGCATAGCCATAAACCCGGCACTGGCACGTGTTCAGGCAGAGGGAGGCATAGTCCAGGGAATAGGACACACTCTGTTTGAGAACATCACCTACAATGCGAAGGGATGCCCGATAGAGTCGAGTTTCATGCAATACAAGATACCAACCCGTCTGGATATGGGACATTTGAGAGTGGAATTTGAAAACAGCTATGAGCCTACAGGTCCTTTTGGAGCCAAATCGATAGGAGAAATAGTTATCAACACTCCGGCACCTGCTATTGCACATGCCATATACAGGGCGACAGGTGTATGGCACAGAGAACTGCCGATCACACCGGAGAAGATTCTTATGTCCATGCCGGAAGAGTGATTGGAGATAACATAAGCAGAATAACAGAATCTGTAATATGAAAAAAAATATACAGGAGAAAACAACAGATGAAAAATAAGTTTAAACTTTCAGAAACAGCATTCCAGCTTGATGGAAGGATGCCTCTTTCCCAGGCGATACCTCTTGGACTTCAGCATGTCCTTGCAATGTTTGTCGGAAATTTGACACCATTATTGATTATCACTGGAGCATGCGGACTGGTCGGTGGTGAATTTGCTGATCTTCAGCTTTCACTGCTTCAGAACGCAATGCTTATCGCGGGAGTTGTCACCCTGATACAGCTTTTCTCAATAGGGCCTGTTGGAGGAAAGGTACCGATCATTATGGGTACATCTTCAGGTTTTATAGGTGTATTCAACAGTGTGGCGGCAACCATGGGCGGTGGAGTGCTTGCGTATGGTGCGATTATGGGCGCATCCATTATCGGTGGCTTATTTGAAACTGTGCTTGGCTTTTTCCTGAAGCCATTGCGCAGGTTTTTCCCGGCTGTTGTAACAGGTACAGTGGTTTTATCTATTGGACTCAGCCTTATATCGGTGGGAATAAATTCGTTTGGAGGTGGAAATAATGCCGCAGACTTTGGCTCCATGGAGAACCTTCTGCTTGCATTATTTGTCCTTGTGGTCATCCTTTTCTTTAAGCACTGGACAAAAGGATTTTTAAGTTCGTCATCTATTCTTTTTGGAATAATCGCAGGTTATATCGCGGCGATCATAATGGGACTTGTTCTTCCGAGAACAGGTATAACTGCTGATGGTGTGGAATATACAAAAGCCTGGGTGCTGAACTGGGACAAGGTGAAAGATGCTTCCTGGTTTGCGATTCCACAGCTCATGCCTGTAAAACCGGTGTTTGATGTGCGCGCAATCCTTCCTGTGCTCATAATGTTTATTGTTACAGCGGTGGAGACTGTAGGCGATATATCAGGTGTTATGGAAGGTGGTCTTGGAAGGGAAGCCACAGACAAGGAACTTTCAGGTGGTGTGATGTGTGACGGTCTGGGTTCATCTCTTGCAGCGGTGTTTGGAGTCCTTCCAAATACATCATTCAGCCAGAATGTGGGACTTGTAGCCATGACTAAGGTCGTCAACAGATTTGCGCTTGCAACAGGAGCGATATTCCTGATATTATGTGGTCTTTGCCCTAAACTTGCAGCACTGGTATCGATCATGCCTCAGTCAGTACTTGGTGGAGCTGCAGTTATGATGTTTTCTTCGATAGTTATCAGTGGTATTCAGCTCATAACAAAGGAACCATTAAGCGCACGCAACCTGTCCATAGTTTCGGTAGCACTGGGCGTGGGCTATGGAATGGGAGCCAATCCTGGTATTCTAGCAAATGCCCCTCAGCTGCTCCAGCTTGTTTTTGGAGGCTCAGGAATTGTTCCTGCGGCAATGGTTGCAATTCTGCTTAATATTATCCTGCCTAAAGAAAAGTAGTAATCGGGGACGTTCCTTCTGTAACGAGGAGTGTCCCCGTGTCACGAATGAGACAGAGGGACGCTCTTTGTGACAGAAGGAACGTCCCTGGGAGGAGATTATATGCCACTAAGGATAGTTAGAAATGACATTGTGAAGATGACCACGGACGCCATTGTGAATACGGCAAATGATCATGTGGTCGTTGGAACAGGATGTGACGGAGCCGTATACAGGGCAGCAGGGTATGATGAACTTTTAAATTATCGCAGGGAATATATCGGGTTTGTGGAAGAAGGCGGAGCCTTTATAACTCCGGGGTTTGGCCTTAATGCCAGATATATCATTCATGCGGTGAGTCCGAGGTTTATAGACGGAGATCACGGAGAAGAGGGAAAGCTTCGTTCGTGCTACAGAAAGAGCTTACAGCTGGCAAAGGAGAATGGTGTCAGGTCTATAGCATTTCCGTTGATTTCGACCGGAGGGTTCGGATATCCGAAGGAAGAAGGACTTAGAATCGCGGTGGATGAGATAAATGCATTCCTTTTTGAGAATGAAGTGGACATATTCCTGGTTGTATTTGACGAGAAGTCTACGCGGCTTGGTGAGAAGATATATCCGGATCTGGAGGCATATATAGATCTACATTATGTCGAAGTGGCAAATGAGACAGAGTATCTACCCGACGGATTTGGTGTGGCACAGTCTAAATGGAGTAGAAATTTTGAAGATACACGCCGCATAAGCGATTATTTCGGTGCTCCGGAGACAGCTCCATTTGAATTCAGTGAGCGCCACGGTGATAAGCTTGATGAGAGGATCAAACATATATCAGACACCTATTCGGAGTATCTGATGTACCTTATTCATCAAAAGAATCTGACGAGTAAAGAGGTATATGATGGTTCGATAGTCAGCAAGAAGGTGTTTTCAAAGATCAAGAATAACCCGGACTATCATCCAAACAAACAGACGGCACTCCGACTTTGCATAGGGGCGAGACTTAACCTTGATGAGTCGAGGGATCTGCTGGCAAGAGCTGGCTATGCATTATCCCCATGTGACAAGACGGATATCATATTCTCTTACTTCATAGAAAATGAAATATATGACATTATTGAATTGGATATTCAACTGGAAGAACACGGACTGCCGTGTGCCATTTCGTAATATTACAGGATTTTTCAGGGTCGCTTTCGAAGCGACCTTTTTTGTGCCCTCTTTTGTATAATGCGGATATTAAGATAAAACACCGAGAGGTGATGACATATCATAAGGAGGACAAATATTATGCGTAAAGGTTTAACAGAGGTTGTTTTTATTTTGGACAGAAGTGGTTCTATGAGGGGACTTGAGGCAGATACCATAGGTGGATTCAACTCCATGATTGAGAAACAGAGAAAAGAGGAGGGAGAGGCATATATCTCCACAGTGCTTTTTGATGATCAGACAGAGGTGATCTATGATAGGGTTTCGGTTGATAAAGTGGAGCCGATGAATGACAGGCAGTACTATGTCAGGGGCTGCACAGCCCTTCTAGATGCCATTGGCGGAGCGATCGACCATATTGCAAATGCTCACAGATATGCGAGGGAAGAAGACAGACCGGAAAAGACATTGTTTATCATAACCACTGATGGAATGGAAAATTCCAGCCGAATGTACACTTACAAAATGGTAAAAAAGATGGTGGAGAAGGAGAAGAAAAAATATGGCTGGGAGTTCCTGTTCCTTGGAGCAAATATTGACGTGATAGAGACTGCGGGAAGATTTGGCATAGGGGCAGACAGAGCATTCAATTATGAATGTGACAGTGTAGGAGTATCACTTAATTACCAGGCAATTTCGCAGACAGTGTCTGCAGTTCGCAGATCATCTAGCAAAGAGGAGCTGGATAATGCGGTGTATGCAAGCTGTGAGACCATCAGGGACGATTACAAGAGGCGTCATGGTAAAAGATAAAAGTAAAAATAAAAAAGCTGAAAATCAACAATTCATAGTATATCACTGTGAATTGTTGATTATAAAGAGTCCTGAGGGTATAATATAATTTGATAGTTATCAGTACGATGAACATTTTTGATCATGGTAAACAGGAGATATAAATTGATTGATAAGGGCAAGATAGTAAAAGGATTTGGAATTGCCGGAAAAGCGATATGCGAAGTTGTGTTGTCGGCATTTGGCATAAATGAGGATGACCGCCACGATGGTTTGCAGGGCGATACTGGTCAGGAAAACGGTTATCCGGAGGAGTTGTTTGAAAAGTACAAATATAAATAATATTTGACATGGAGGTGGTCCCCTAGATTCGTTCTATGAGCCATATATAAATGGTGAGAAGGAACTCCGTGAACTCAATGAGAAGTACAGAAGTAACTCCGGAATGGTACATTAGGTGTTGCCATAAGTCATATATAACAAAAGGTTGTGCTACAAAAGTAGTTGTTGATAACAAAAAAATATGCTAACATAAAATAGTAGTTTTCGAATGTATGTTCGATATAGTATAATGAAATCGCTGATGCGAGAGTATGTCATCATGATTGTGTACGATGACGTATGGTATAACGTATACTGTAGATACATTTGAGACTGCTATTTTTTAGCTTGAAGAAAAATATATAGTAATAAAACATATTCGGTATGGAGGAGAAGTTATGTACCTTGTGATAGACGTAGGCGGAACATTTATAAAGCATTGTGTGATGGACAGAGATGCTGAGATAATGGAGAAGAATAAATTCCCTACACCTGGAAGATTTGGGAATGGACTGGAGAACATACAACAGGGGCTGGATGCATTCCTTGATGCACTTCAGTCGATATATGATGGATATAAGAAAAGATATGATATACAAGGAATAGCTATATCACTTCCTGGACAGGTGGATGTGGACAACGGGATATGTTATGCCGGCGGAGCCTTGCCTTACCTTGACAAAGCACATATAGGCGAGCTTGTAAGCGAGAGATGCGATGGACTTAAGGTGGCTCTTGAGAACGACGGCAAATGTGCAGCATTGTCGGAGATATGGCAGGGAAATGCAAAGGACTATAGCAGCGCAGTTGTATTGGTATTTGGCACAGGTGTCGGTGGAGGAATAGTCATAGACAGAAAGATACTCCACGGCAGAGGTATGGTTGCTGGTGAGATGTCATACCTGTTTGAAGATGTGAACAGGGACAATATAGATAAACTTGTACCGCTTGAGGCGACTCTCAAGAATACAAAGGAACATGTAAAACTTCCGGACAATGTCACCTGGACGATGCAGGCATCGGTAAGCTCACTCAGAAGAGAGGTGGCAGCAGTCAAGGGCATGAGGGAAGATGAAGTGTCAGGTGAGATGATATATGAGTGGGAGGCCGCCGGTGATAAGGCGGTCATAGATGTGCTTGAGGACTGGTATCTGAATATTGCCAAGCACTGTATGAACATGCATGTTCTGCTGGCACCGGACATCATACTCCTTGGCGGTGGAATCAGTGCGGAACCAAGATTCATACAGGGCGTGAAGAAGTATGTGGATAAACTGGCGAAATTTTCAGTGATTTATAATGAGATGCAGGTGGGACTGTGCAAATTTGGCAACGATTCCAATCTCATAGGAGCACTTTTCAACTATCTTCAGAAGTATGAGGGTGCCCACTAGATAAGAAAACGGAGATCATATCAGGATGAAATACAATGACGAAAAAGAGACGGACATCAGGATTAGAGTAGAAAAGAGTATAGAAAAAAACATAGAAATGAATACAGAAAAGAACACCGATCATAGAAAAAAATCACATGAGATGGATATGTTAAACGGTTCACTGGCGCTTAAGATGCTTATATTTGCCATGCCGCTTGCGGCCAGCAGTATATTGCAGCAGCTTTTCAATTCAGCGGATGTGGCTGTGGCAGGAAGATTTGCGGGAAGCGATGCACTGGCAGCAGTTGGAAGTAATGCCGCAGTCGTTGCTCTCTTTGTGAATGTATTTGTGGGACTTTCGGTTGGTGTGAATGTTTTTGTGGCTCATTATATAGGCCAGAACAAGAAGGATTCAATAAGCAAATGTGTGCATACCAGCGTGAAGTTCGCCATTATATGTGGAATAGCTATGCTTGTGGCTGGAATGTTTGTGGCAAGACCTATACTTGAGGCTATTGATACTCCGGTCAAGGTGCTTGACCAGGCGGTATTATATCTGAGGATATACTTTGTGGGCATGCCGTTTATCATACTTTATAACTTTGGAGCTGCAGTGCTCAGAGCGATAGGAGATACGAGAAGACCTCTCTACTGTCTGATAGTATCTGGTGTGCTCAATGTTATTCTCAATTTGTTCTTTGTGTGTGTGTGCAAGCTTGGAGTCGCAGGTGTAGGTATGGCAACGGTCATATCCAATGTGGTCAGTACAGGAATAGTCATGTACATATTAATGCATGAGGATGGTCCACTCAGACTCGATATGAAGAATATACGAATAGATAAAGTGTGCCTGGGAAAGATACTCAGGATAGGTGCGCCATCCGCGATACAGACAGCAGTGTTCTCTCTTTCGAATGTTCTTATACAGGGAGGAATCAACAGTTTTGGATCTGATGCGGTAGCTGGATCGTCCACGGGACTGAATTTTGAGTATTTTGCATATTTTGTCATATCTGCATATGCTCAGGCTGCGGTTACATTTGTCAGCCAGAACTATGGCGCAGGAGAGAAACAGAGATGCAGAAAGGCACTTCGCATAGCTATGCTTGAGGGAATGCTCATGACTGCGGTGTTTAGCTGTGTCATGATGCTGGCCGGAGATTTCCTGGTGAGGTTCTATACCAAGGATCCTGAGGTTATAAAGTATGCTCTTATAAGAATGAAACATGTCATGCTGCTTGAGGCTATGACGGGTACATATGAGATGACGGCGGCCGCGCTCAGAGGACTAGGCAAGTCGATGCTGCCGGCGGTCATAACGGTCATCGGATCCGTTGTGTTCAGGATCATATGGCTTTACACCGTATTTGCGAAGTATCATTCATTTGGAATGCTGCTGAATGTATATATAGTGTCGTGGATAATCACAGGTACGGCCATGATAATTGCATATATACTTGTGTCGAGAAAATTGCTGGGACATACGAAAAAACATAATCAATTTTCTAAGGCGATTTCATAAAGCAGTTTTATAGATAAGGGGGCAGAGAGTTATGACGACAGATTTGACCAGTGATAAAAAAAGGACATATATAGCCATAGACCTCAAGTCCTTCTTTGCGTCAGTTGAGTGTGTAGAGCGTGGATTGGATCCCCTCACAACGAATCTGGTGGTGGCTGATGCGTCGAGGACAGAGAAGACTATCTGTCTTGCGGTGTCCCCCTCGCTTAAGGCGTACGGAATATCTGGAAGAGCCAGATTGTTTGAGGTAGTCCAGCGGCTTAAGGAGGTTAATGCCAGCAGGTGCACTATTGCTCCGAATGGGGTGTTTACTGGGGATAGCACGGATTCGGTTATGCTGACAACGCATCCGGAACTTGCGGTTTCATATATAGCAGCACCGCCAAGGATGGCGTACTACATGAAATACAGTACGATGATCTACAACATATATCTGAAGTATGTTGCGCCTGAGGACATGCATGTGTATTCCATAGATGAGGTGTTTATGGATGTCACGGATTATCTTGGAATATATCATAAGACACCGTACGAACTTGCAATGACGATCATACAGGATGTACTCAGCCAGACCGGAATAACAGCCACAGCGGGAATAGGTACAAATATGTATCTGTGCAAGATAGCGATGGACGTTGAGGCGAAACACATAGCCCCGGACAAAGATGGTGTCAGGATAGCGATTCTCGATGAACAAAGCTACAGGAGAAAACTCTGGGATCACAGACCCATTACGGATTTTTGGAGAGTCGGAAGAGGATATGCGAAGAAGCTTGAGGAACATGGTATATATACCATGGGAGATATAGCAAGGTGTTCCATAGGACGTGAGGATGAATATTACAATGAAGATCTTCTATACAGACTGTTTGGCATAAATGCGGAACTCCTCATAGATCATGCGTGGGGCTGGGAACCTTGTACGATTGCGGATATCAAGTCCTATAAACCAGAGCGCAACAGTATGGGTTCGGGGCAGGTTTTGTCGTGTCCGTATGAATACGATAAGGCCAGGCTTATCGTCAGGGAGATGACAGATCTGTTGGTGCTTGAGCTTGTGGACAAGAAGGTCAAGACAGATCAGATTGTCCTCACAGTCGGTTACGACATAGACAATCTGAAACAGAATGATCAAGGAAAGAGATATTCCGGAGAAGTACAGACTGACAGATATGGCAGACGGATTCCAAAGAATGCACATGGTACGGTGAACCTGGGTGAGTATACATCGTCAACCCGCAGGATAATGGATGCGGTAACCGGATTGTTTGAGGAGATAGTTGATCCGAAGCTTTACGTGAGGAGAGTGTATGTCACCGCAAATAATCTGATATCAGATGATGAAGCGGAGGACAGACAGGGATACAGACAGATGAGCCTGTTTGAAGATTTTGGAGATGAAGCTGAGAACAGACAGAGGGAACTTGCGGACGAGGCACGTGAGAAGGATATGCAGCAGGCGATGATAGAGATAAAGAAGAAGTTCGGTAAGAATGCCATACTCAAGGGTATGAATCTTGAGGAGGGCGGAACCACGATCTCCCGAAATGGACAGATAGGCGGACATCGTGCATGATGAAAAAGATATGGGGGCTGGGTGATAGAATTGAATCCTAAATATAAAGATATGTATGATATGCCGCATCACGTATCTGACAGACATCCACATATGTCCATACATGACAGAGCAGCTCAGTTTGCGCCCTTTGCTGCGCTTACAGGGCATGGGGCGGCTATCGCGGAGACTGCAAGGCTTACGGAGGATAGACTGGAACTTGATGAAAGCCAGAAAGCGGTTCTTGATCAGAAACTTACGAATATAATGCATAGTGCAGGCGAAATATTAGTGGATGTGGAGTATTTTGTCAGGGATGAGAGAAAGTCTGGTGGGCGGTATGAACATGTATCAGGAAGAATAATGAAAGTGGATATGTACCGCCAGATGATCCTTCTGGGAGATGAAAGCGGCAGATGCATAGCTGCAATACCTGTGGATGATGTATATGACATAAATGAGATTTTATTGTAAAGCGATATTTTATTGTAAAGCGATATTTTATGAGAGAGGTTTTTATTATGAAAAGAAATAAAAAATTATTTGAGGGCTATAGAGCAAATAAAAATGAGAGACCACTCACCATAGCACACCGCGGAGCCAGTGCGCTGGCAGAGCATGAAAATACCCTGGAGTCGTTTCAGATTGCCATAGATATTGGGGCAGATATGGTAGAATTTGATGTGAGAAAGACAAGTGATGATGTTCTCATTGTCTTTCATGATTCGGCTATAGATGGCAAGAAAGTCAGAGATCTCACATATAACAGGATAAATGATATAACCAGACGGTTGGGCTACAGAGTTCCCAAACTGGTGGAGGTCCTTGATCTCTGCCAGGGAAAGATACATTTGGATATTGAACTCAAAGAGAGTGGTTACGAGAGACCTGTAGTGAACCTGGTGAAAGAGCGATATGGGTACAATGAATTTTCCATCAAATCATTTAAGGATAAGGTTTCATATAAAGTGAAATCCATAGATCCAAGGATAACCACGGGGCTGTTAATTGGCAAGGATAAGGCTGGATTAAGTGTGCGGCTTAATGAATACTTTCCGGCGAGAAGACTAAAGAGGTGTAAGGCTGATTTTGTATCACCACATTACCTCCTGTGTACCAGAGAGTTTGTGCGGAGAATGAAGAGGGAAGGGTATCCTGTGTTTGTGTGGACTGTGAACAACGAGAAAATTATGGATAGGATGATAGCACTGCGTGCAGATGGGATAATATCTGACAGGCCAGATCTCCTTATGAAACGTATCCATTGATAGAAAACTGATTTTTTGCTATAGTTAAAGTTAAAAGAATAAACACACTAGACAGAGAAGGTTATTAGGTACAAAGGAGGGGATGAGATGAACAAGGTACTGTATTTTGATTATGCAGCGTTTATTGTATTTGCACTTATTCTGATATCAGTCGTCATGAAAAGACTGACCAGAGGAAAGATGAGCAGGCAATTTCTTATAGTGCTGATCGTGGCGTTGGTTGCAACCTCTTTTGATATAGGTGCTATTGCATACGATAATATTGGTGAAAGACATACATTTGCTCAGTATTTTTTTCATACGGGATATCTTGTATTTCATGTGCTCTCGGCTGCTTTATATACAATATACGTTATAAGTATGGTTGATGCCATACATATATTCAGGGGCAGAGTAAAGTCTATTATTCTCGCACTTCCGACTTTGTTATGTGTATTACTTCTGATAGTGAATCTGTTTTATCCAACGGTATTCTCTATTGGAACTGATGGTGAGTATGCAAGAGAGCGGTTCATGGTCTTTCTTTATATCACATCGTTCATATACATGATCATAGGG
>ENA-OYWE01000527-OYWE01000527.1-human-gut-metagenome-genome-assembly--contig:-NODE-527-length-11593-cov-4.070549_pt1 | contig 11593 bp, 10 predicted proteins | sample MGYA00244166_ERZ653389 | MGnify/ENA primary metagenome ERZ653389 (study PRJEB26926, sample SAMN06165040) | human gut metagenome | biome: ENVO:00009003; feature: ENVO:2100002; material: ENVO:00002003... | reverse complement strand
ATGCGATCGTCGGCAGCGTCAGATGTGTATAAGAGACAGCCTGATAGTATAGCAAATCAGAAGAAAGTTTGCCTATGGCCTCACCGCGCTGGAATGCATCGCCACTCACCTTCAACTCCCACAGACCACTGTTGCTTTGCCGTAGATAATTGCCCGCATATTCCCGAAGACTGTCTGTCTGTACCAATTCTCCGTTGGCCTTGGGGGTGTAGTCGGGAGTCAGCATATCCGCAGAGAAATAGAGGATGCTAACAAAGAGGATAATGGCGAGGAGAAGTACCCCTATGCCACATGCCGTATATTTAATTGTTTTCTTTAATATCTTATGCATGGCCTATTCGTTTAGCTAAATATTCATGTCCGAGTAATTCGCCACAAGTGATGATGGAGGTTAATGTAACTCCTAAAGCACCGTGGACATTCAGGTTCTGTCCTGTGAGAAATAAGTTTCCCAATTTGGTTCGGGTGGAAACAAAGCCGATTTGCGGACATTTGTAATCTTTGATAATTCCATAGGCGGAACCGTCGCAAGTACCTGTAAAATCTCTGTAGCTAAGTGGAGTAGTGGTATACATTGTCTCGATGTGATCGGTAAAATCGATTCCGTGACTTTTGATGAACTCCAACAATTGCCTGGCTTTTTCTATTTTGAAGGCTTTATAGTCTTCACCTCGTTGTTCGGGAAGTGTATCCTGCCAGGCGGACAGTTCATCTATATACATGGGAGTCAGAATGGAAATAACGTCTGCATAATCACTGTTGCGGGAAGATGCTTGTGTGGAGATCATGCAATTGGTGGTATATCCCATATTGACTTTCTTATCATACCATACATCATTGTCTCCATGCAGATAGAGGTTCTGATTCAGATACGGATAACTTTTTTCTTTCATAATCAGATAAAGAGTGAAAATGCCGTATGTGTTTTCTAAAGAATTAATACGGGAGATATAGGCATTTTTGATACAGCGGGTTTTGTCCAGCAAGGTTAATGTTTGTTTGGGGTGTACGTTAGAGATGATGTATTTGCTTTCTATCCGCTCTGCATGGTTTATCTCTACCCCTGCTACCTGATTGTTCTCTACAATGATACGGGTGACTTCACTGTTGTTCAAAACTGTTCCGCCATGAGTGCGAATCACATTGATCATCTCAGAGGCCACTTGCATACTTCCGTCAATGAACCGATAGGCTCCTTGTATGTAGGAGTTGTTAATCATGGCGTGTTCATAGAAGTTGGAATGTTCTCTTAAGCCACCATACAGAAGTGCCGAACCGGCCAATACCGATTGCAAATCAGGATTGGTGGTAATCTTATCTATCATTCCTGCTGCTGAGGTATTGAAGAACTTCATTCCTTCAGTAGAAATAATACCTTTCTTCAGATTATCCACACTGATCAGGTTGCCTACTTCTTTCAGTAACGTTGTATATTGCCGGAGATTTTCTTTTTCGTGAGGAAATGATTGGCAAAGGGTATCGATAAAACGTTCGTATCCCATTGCGTAATCATATACGCGATTCTTATAGAAAATCTTATCAAAAGCATTTTCATCCAGTTTCCGGATCTTGAGGTGATCCATGATTCCTACATACCGGAAAAACTGATTCATGACTTGTCCTTCATCCAGACTACCTATATAATGAATTCCTGTATCCAACAAATGTCCTTTCCGGCGATACGTCTGAAAGCATCCTCCAAACAGTTCGTTCTTTTCGAGCACACATACGTTATACCCTTCTTTACTAAGTATGGCTCCACATTCAAGGCCACCTAATCCGCTTCCAATGATGATGATGTCATACTTACTCATGGCAATTGCTTTTTAAGTATATAGATGGTATTCGATGTATATTTATCGTTGCGGATAGTCTTTACTTCCATTCCACACTCCCGGGCTATGCTCTGAATTTGAGCTTCGGAAGTGAAGCAGAGCTCATCCGTAGTGCGATTGAACTTGACAACTTGGGTAGAGAGAACTTCCGTGAGGCGGGTTAGCCGATGCTTATGGGTCTCAGCGGAATTTCCATCACGTACGATAATCATTCCTTCAGGACGAAGAAGATTGGCACATCTCACTAACAAGTCATGTTGATGTTCATAATTCATGTAATGCAATACGTCATTCAGGATGAAGACATCACTTTCCGGGAACTCATAAACCGATGCGTCAGCATGTTCAAAACGAAGGTTTTCGCCACGAAGCCAGCCGTGTTGAGCTATAGCTATTTTATCTTCGTCATAATCGATTCCTAATATTTGCCTTTCTTTGGATATCATAGACAGCATATAGCACAGAGGACCGAGACCACAACCGATATCTGTAATCTGTCCTTTCATCGGAATCAGTTGATTGAATAACTGGTAATTGTGTTCCATCTTTACTTTGATGCGGATATACCACTCGATGACAGGACTTTTATAGATATAGTTCAGTACCAATGCCTCATAAAATGCCGGATTCGCCGGTGTATTCTTTTCCAGGCAAATACGTGCATATTCTTCTTTCATGTAGGAAGAGATGCGCTTGGTACGTTCCTGGTAGGTAGTTCCGAATGAATCATCGTTATAAAGTATGCGAGGTAATATTTTAGAGTAAATAATGCCTTTGCGGACATAGAAAGGTTGTGCCTTGGCTATAATCTCTCCATTGCCGTATAGCAGAATAGGAATAATATCCAATTGCAGAGTTTCTGATAAATAGAAAGCACCTTTATGAAAACGTTTCATCTTGCCGTCATAGGTTCGGGTACCTTCGGGGAAGATAGCGATGGAGTATCCTTCTCTTACTTTTTTCCGCATCCGTTCCACACAAAGTTCATATCCTTCGTCTACATGGAAGAAGCCTGCATATTGAATGATTTTTCCAAATACCGGAGAGTTCCATACCCAGTGATTGGTTATCATGATAATCTTCGGGGAAAAAGATAATAACTCCAGGATATCAATGAAAGACTGGTGATTGGCTATTATGATAGCCGGCTTTTTGAATGTCTCATTGGTTACGTTGATGTGTTCTTTACGTACAAATGTTGCCACTACCAATATACCTTTGCAAGTAATGTTGATAATCCGGCAAACAAGCTGCTGCTTATAACTGCGGCGTACCGGAATGAGGTATAATAAGATTATGAAAATTCTCAGAATGATGCATCCTGTAACGAAGAGCATGAAAAGGAGGATCGTGCGGAGTAAGCCTATCAAGGTATACGGGGGCAGTCCCTTAGAAGCCGGTTTAGCAATAAAGAACTGGAAAATAATAGGTTGTATGGTATAGGCTACTAATACCACCGCTGCCATTCCAAGGATGGAAATCAGTGAAATGGATTGCAGGGCGGGATGTTTGGCAAATACTAAAGTTCCCATTCCCACAACGGCTGTGAATGCAGAGAAGAAAATAGCTGTCTTATGGGAATTCAGGATCGCTTTTCCTGTCCGGTATTTGTTTTGGAGTCCATCCATGATGAAGATACTGAAGTCGTCTCCGATACCGAAAATGAAAGTAGAGAGGATAATATTGATAATGTTGAATTCGATACCCAGAATCCCCATCAGGCCCAAAATAATGGTCCAGCTGATAAGCATAGGCAGGAAACTGATCAGGGTTAATTCTATACGCCCGTACGAAATCAATAGAGCCAGGAATATAAGGAACGAAGAAATATAAAGTATCAGGTAAAAGTCGTTATTGATGGCAGAGACCCATTGATTAGTGAAATAACTCCGGTCGAAGACTACAACATCCGTATTATCCTTGAATTGTTGATAGACTTCTTCCTTATTATCATCAGTGATGCGTACCTGGGTAACGAGCATCGTGATGGAGTCAGCACTTGTTTGCCATTCGTTCAGTAGGGTAGTAGCGATACTATTTGTATCGTCCTGATAATTATAGGGCTGGAATGGATGTTCTAACCATTGGTAAAATGCATCGAAACTACCTTCCCGGAAGTGATAGGTACGGGCAGCGTCTTCTATGTATTTGCGAATAGTTGATATCTTTCCCGACTCTCCCCAATACTGGTTCCATTGTTCCAGACGCTTTTGCTGTTCTTCCGGTGAAATTAAGAATTGCTCGGCAGATGCATATGCTTTAATAAGCCCTTGCTCTTTAAAAGCGGATAAGTGCTGATTGGTATTTGCATAGCTTTCGAGTGCTTCCGTCATGTTCTTACCTACACTGACAAAAAGTACGGTTTTCTCTTGGGCATTGAAAAGCTGTTCCAGTTTAGCCTCTGCTTGTTTTAAGTGCTGAGGTTCATAGTTGAGGCTCATCATGTCTTCGTTAAACTTGACTTTCTGTGAAGTAAATAAGCCGATGAGGGTAATAATAACGATGATGCCTACTAACCATTTGTTCTTTTCATAAGGATAGGCATTGATTTTTTCAATAAAGCGTAAGACCCTGCCTTGCTTCACATCAGCTTGTCCTTTCAGAAAATGTGGAAGGTAAATAAGACAAAAAAGAGTAGTACCGATAAGTGCCAGAGAAGCAAACAAACCGAAATCGCGTAGCAATTCGGAAGTGGTAAAAGTAAGTCCGAAGAATGCACCTATTGTAGTAAAGCTGCCTACTGTAAGCGGATAAGTTATTTCTTTAATCAATTGCTGGACAGTAGAAACATGATTTTGATGAGCCAGCATGTGTATGGAATAACTCAGCGCAATACCCAGAATAGCCGATCCGGCACCTACAGCAATCGCAGAAATATATCCCTGAATAAAATAGATCAGGCATAAAGCGAACAATCCCCCGAATAAAACAGGAGTGACAATGAGAGGGATTGATTTCTTATGCTTAAACACCAGCGAGATGAAAACAATGATAATCAGCAGTGCGATCGAAGAAGTAATAATGGTATCCTTTTTAATCTGTCGCGCATTATAGACGCTGACCGAGGGACCTCCAAAGTAAGATGCGCGAATGGAAGGATACTCTTTCTGAACCTGTTGCAACTCATTTTCAAGTATTCGGATCAGATTTTCATTCTCACCGGTACTTCCTGTTCCAAATACCGGAGTCATAAACATCAGCAATGTATTTCCGTCCTTCGAAAAGATGTGTCCGTTGTTGATTTCATAATTGGTTTCCAACTGAAAATCCTGCAAATGCTTTAAGACGTTATTTCCAAGTCCTAACGGGTCTCTTTGTATATAACCTCTCAATGCTATACCTGTGGGAGAAAGAAGGTTGGTATAGTTCTTTCGCATCATGGCTTCTATGCCTTCCTGTGTTAAGAGTGAGTCGAAGTGCTGATAGTCTTTTTCCGTCAAGAACAGCGGAAGATTTTCATAAACAAAATTTGTTGCTTTTTCAATGGTTGTTTCATCTACTTCCGAAAAGATATCTTTAATCCAGGTTTGGTTAGACTCTTCTAATAAGTTTTGTTTCAGTTGGTCTCCGACCTCTATCATTAGATCCGGAGTTACTGTAGAGTCGGCAGGAGAGATTAAGATGATAATCTTATCCTTTATTTTTAGATTATCAAATACCTTGGTGATGTTCTGGCTGTTCTTCGTATCAGGAAAGAAACGGGTCACATTCTCTTCAAACCTGACTTGCCAGGCGAAGTACCCCATAAAAAGGACACAAACACAGAGTGACAAATAGAAGAGAACTTTGTGTCTTTGAAAATAATTATATAGTCTGATAAAGAACTGAGTCATGTTGTTTTCGGCCTTCTGTATATAGTGAGCAGGCTGATCGTTATAATACCTGCCAATATACTACAAGCGGTTGCAAAGATAACACTTCCAATTAAATATTGCTCTAAAACCGATTTCACATTTTCAAATGAAATATCGGTAAGATGAAGTTCAACCGGCCTGTTCAAGACTTTACATCCTGTCAGGTAACTGCCATATAATAGGAAAGGAATCATGGGAGGAATACTGATATTAGCTGCTACAATGGCTATTACTTTGTTGAGTTTAAGCACATGAGCCAAAAATAAAGTAGCAAGCATCTGGTATCCCCAAATCGGGACTATTCCCATAAATATACCTAACATAATGGCATAGGTAATCTTCAGATTCGATTCTTCGGACTGTGTAATGTGAGTCCGGAAGAATTTCCGGCAATTACTCCAGGTTAGTTTCCGGAAGAAGTTACGCGGATAAATCCAGAGGAAAGTAATGAACACTAAGAAGGTATTCAATATGCTGATGCGAGTGAAATCCCGGAAAGGACGGAAGTGTGAGACACGTTCTTCCTGGGGCGGATAATAGACATGTATAGGTATATTGCGGACCGTGGTTCCTCCCCATACTGCAAAGACCAGTGCTTCAAGCTCAAATTCATATTTAGCGGTATAGTAGAATCTCTGCACATTGATTTTATGTAATGGATAGAGCCGGTAACCCGATTGGGTATCCTGAAGCTTTACTCCGGTTTCAAGTTTAAACCAGAAGTTGGAGAACTTATTAGCAAAAGTATTCTTGCCCGGCATATTGTCCGAAGTCAGATTACGGGCACCTACCAGCAACGTATCCGGTTCTTTTTCTATTTCTTCCATGAAAATAGGAATGTCTGAAGCAAAATGCTGTCCATCGGAATCTATAGTGATGGCATATCGGTAGCCGGCTGCTTTGGCCTGTTTTAATCCGTTCTTTAAGGCAGTTCCTTTTCCTTTATTGGTAGGATGGGTGATGATATGCAGGTTCGGATAGTTTTCCAGAAGAGTAGGGGTGCTATCGGTAGAGCCGTCATTGACAACGATGATATCTTCTACATAGAAGAGTACATCTTCAATTACGGTAGTCAGCGTCTTTTCATTATTGTAGGTAGGTATAATAACTACAATACCAAGTTGCCTGGCTTTCTCATGCCATAGTTCCTCGCTACGTTCTTCCATATTTATTTGCCGATTAGTTGTGCTTTTAATTTGATACAGATATCTTTTGAAGATGCTCCTTCAGCCAGAATCTGGAATGTATCCGTTTCGTTTTTTTTGATAGTCAATGAGAGCTTTAATTCCGGTGTTTCATTCGGATTAATAACTGAAAGAAACTTGCATGATGCTATCTGCTTGTATTGCAGGGGAGCTTGCTGTATTTTTTCTATGCACTCCTTTATTATTTGCAGCATACAAACGCCCGGAACCACGGGCTGTTGTGGAAAGTGTCCGCTATAAATAGCATGTTGTGGGTTGAGCATGACTTGCACTACCCAGTCTGTCTCATTGATATGCTCAGAGTGCGTGACTTTATAGAAATTGGGAAGAAGTTCAGCCATATTAGTTTGGGTTTTCTTTTAATTTGTCCAACTGTATACTTAGTCGCAACCAGGGATGTTTGATTTTTATCTGTTCGGGATGTCCTGAGTTGAACTCCGATAGATAGAATACTGTTTTTCCGAATCCCCTGCCTGTGACTCTTTTTTCAAAGGTACTGCTTTTCTTTTTGATGCGGATATTCTTTCCACTTAAAAATAGATTCTTGAAGTCTGTTTCCAGTAATAGCAGCATTTTCTTTTTCTTCATGGGCTCTATGCAACTGTTGACGTGAAATTCATTTTCCCGAAGTGAAAAATCAAAAAGACTGAGTCCAAAGTAAGTAGATGCCAATATTCTTATTTCATTATCCGGCAATTTCCGTACAATTAATAAACCGCTGAAGTGATGTTTCATGAAGTCTAACTGCATATTGTATTTTTGCGAATATTCTTCAGCGCAAATAATAGGTGTCACATAAGATGTGGCATCTCTTGCTATTGTTTTTGAGGAACCACAGGAAGTGAATAGATACAGAATAAAGATCAGATTAGCGAATAGAAAACTTTGTTTCATCTTTCAAAGCATTAAATCTCTTGTTGTAGAATTCATATTCCGTATAATTGGTGGCTGTTTCGGAAAGGCGTAATTTGTAAACCGACATATCTTTCTTATCCAGGTATATTTCAATTTCCGAAATGTAAGCTTGTATGGCTTTATTGACCGGCTTAATCTTCACTATATAATAGGAATCATTTTCAAAATATTCCAGTTTGTAGTCGGAAGACATTTTTGAGAGATCGCCTATCATGCAAGCTGTGAGCATATCTTGCATTTGATTCATCATCTTATTGGCGGTTAGGCTCATAACGCTCTTTTTACCGTCCGATACAATTTTAAGCCGGGAGTCGTTTATCACTATTAGGTAGTTGACGGGTTGGGCGTATTCCATACGTATTTTGCCACTCTTTTGGTAATAGAACTTTCCTTTGGAGGTTACCTTCTCATCCAGAATATCCAGGTACTTCACTTGTGTAAAGTCACTTTCAATGGACTGCATGGTTTGTGCTTCCTTTGCCAGACGGTTTTCAAAATCTTGGGTATGGATTAGCTTCTTCATTGTCTGGGCATGGGTATAGGAAATACCCAATATGATTGATAATATTATTAGTATGGTTCTCATAATGCTTTTATAACATGCTGTCCAGACGGACAACTGTATATCCCTGTTCTTTAATTAAGTTAAGTATCTCTTTTAATAACAGGTCACTGTCCGGCATCCGATCGTGTAGAAGGATGATAGAACCGGGGCGTAACCTTTTCTGAATACGCTTCAAAACTTTCTCTTTGGAAGGTTGCAGTGTATCGAGTGTTCTGATATTCCAGCCAACAGGAGTGTATCCCAATATGCGGACAGCTTTTGCTATAGTAGGATTTGTGACTCCAAACGGTGGGCGGAATAACTTGATTTTCTGCGAAGTTACTCGTTCTAATGCAAACTGGCAAGCTTGCAAGTCTTTTTTCATCCGCGACAGGCTGTACAAGGGAAAATGATTGGTATGGGTAAAAGAATGATTACCAATCAGATGTCCTTCGTTGATAATTTGTCGGATCAACTCCTCATTCTCTTCTACTTTGTGACCGATGCAGAAGAAACAAGCCGGTATTTGTTGTTCTTTGAGTACTTGCAATACTTTGGGGGTTTGTACCGAGTCCGGTCCATCATCAAAGGTGATAGCTACAATTTTATCTTCAGTCTGTTTCTTGCAAAATACCTTGAGATAGATGTTAGAACGGATGTTGCAAGATGCGTAGACTAGAAAGATAATCAGTAATGTGATCAGGATTTCCACTATCATTGTTTTTTCCGGATTAAAATAAGTGAATGGTTAATGGAGTGATAGTGATTATATATCAGAACTGTCTGTCCCGGATTTAGATTCTCTTCAAAAGTTTTAGCCACTTTCCATAAAGCAAAGGAAGATGCTGTAGGATATTCACCACATTCATTCTTAAAGGTGGTGCATGTTGCTGTGGGAAACAGGCTGTTTTCTAAATCAGTATACAGGGTATCTTCTTTCAGATTTCCATTCTTACCGGTAACAAACCAATCGATTTGTCCGGCTGTTAATCGGTTACTTTGCAAAAAGCGATGAATCTTTTCAGCTACTTCCTGTGTACTGCTCGCATGAATAAAAGTCGATATACCGGCAAGTTCTGCTAATGTGGATTCGGTGGTTTCTCGTCCCAATAGGAAGAACTGGGCACCTTCGCCTGCTTGTATGCCCCTTAGCAGTCCCAGGCGTTGTTGTATAGCGTGACTGTTAGGGGTAATCTCATCAATAGCTCCTACGAGGACATTTTCATCACCTTCCCAGATTCTCATCATACCGTCCAATAGTGCACTTTCGAAACTCAATCCCCGGTGCACATACGTCATGTTGTAAGCATGTATCTGGCGGAGTAATGCTATTTGGGCTCCGATGGTATTGAAGGTTGATTGGATAAAGGGTGTTGGGTTCAGTAGTTGTTCTTCATTCTCAATGATTGTATTCAGGAACTTCTCTGTATCTACCAGGCATCCGAGTCCGGTTGCAGTGATGATCGCATGTACTTTTTCGGAAGGTAGGGTACTGATACATTCCAGTCCGCAGGCAACTCCCATTTTGATGATCCGGCTCATACGCCTCCGTAGTGCGGCATTTGTGATAATGCTCTTGTAATCCGGTTCGTTAGCGGATAAATAAGGGGATTCTCCGGAAGCAGTATCCGCGTGAATAGAAGCAATATGATTGATATAGACAGGTTGCATCATTTCTCTTTTAATGTGGAAAACAGAATCGAAGAATCATTTCCACCGAATCCAAAAGAATTCGATAGTACATTACGAATGGGTAGTCCCTCGCGGAATGAGGTTTCGGGCATCAACATGTTTTCTTCTATAGGTTCTTTGAAGTTCAGATTGGGATAGATGAAACCATGATATACGGAGAGAACAGAATAAACCGCTTCAATTCCTTCCGAAGCCCCTAATGTATGACCGATAAACGCTTTGACAGAACTGAACGGAGGAATTTTATCACCAAAAATCCGTCGGATAGCAAGTCCTTCTGAAAGATCATTACTTGGAGTTCCTGTGCCATGTACATTGATATAATCAATCTCTTCGGGAGGAATTTCACTCTTTGCTATGGCTTCTGTCATAGACCAGAATGGTCCGTTTCCTTCGGGTGAACTGCCGGTTTGATGAAAAGCTTCATTCACATTCGAATATCCGCTTAATAAGCAATAAGGCTCTTTCCGGAGTAATTTCTCTGATTGAAGCACAATATATCCGGCTCCTTCTCCTAAGTTGAGGCCTGCACGGGATGCGTCAAAAGGACGGCAGTGTTCCTTATCCAAAATCATAAGTGAATTGAAACCATTGAGGGTAAACTTGCACAAGGCGTCCGTACCTCCTACAATGGCAGCGTCCAGTTGGCCATTCCTGATCATGCGGGCTCCTAACATGATAGCATTAGCTGCTGATGAACAGGCGGTACTGATAGTGGTTACAAAGTCATTTACTTTCAGATAATCTGCTATCATTTCAGTACTTGCACCGCAGTCATGAGAGATAACTTCCCGTAATCTTCCTTTTCTATTGTCCTTTTTAAAGGCATTGTAGAAATGTTCACTCAAATCCATACCACCTACAGAAGTGGAAGATATGAGACCTACACGCAAAGTATTCAAATCTAACCGGGCGTCATCGACTGCTTCCCGGGCAGCTAACATACCTAATAAGGCTGTCCGGGAAAACGTTTTTTGTATATCTAAAGAGAGTAACCGTTTTAGTTCTTCATTGCTGTATTTTACCTCTGATACGGGTACATCCAGTTCTGTAGGGAAAAGGGTTACTTTCCCCATACCATGCTGATGTTTCCTGAGTGAAGCTATATTTTCTGCAACACCCAGACCAATACCTGAAACAACACCTAAACCGGTTACATATATCTTCATTGTTTCTGATTTTCAGAGATATAGTTAGCTAATGTACGTATTGAGTAGAAAATCTGTTTCCCTTCTGCAGGATTCTTTATTTTGATTCCATAGTTACGCTCTAAAATAAGGATAATCTCAAGTGCGTCAATAGAATCGAGTCCTAAACCACCGTCACCAAACAGAGGTTCATCAGGATTAATCTCTTCGGGTGTGACTTCTTCAAGATTCAGTTCTTCTATTAATTCTCTTTTTAGTTTTTCTATTAATTCTTCCATATCAATGTTGTACTTCTATTAGTTTAAAATCAGCTTTATACTCTTCCATTAAAAGGTTGCACCATCCGGTGATGCAAGCTTTTAAATTACCTTTCTTCCTGTCTCTTATACACATCTCCGAG
>ENA-OYWE01000512-OYWE01000512.1-human-gut-metagenome-genome-assembly--contig:-NODE-512-length-11736-cov-7.251348_pt1 | contig 11736 bp, 8 predicted proteins | sample MGYA00244166_ERZ653389 | MGnify/ENA primary metagenome ERZ653389 (study PRJEB26926, sample SAMN06165040) | human gut metagenome | biome: ENVO:00009003; feature: ENVO:2100002; material: ENVO:00002003... | reverse complement strand
TACACTTATGCGATCGTCGGCAGCGTCAGATGTGTATAAGAGACAGGTCATATCCCTGTCTGAGCACTCAAAGTTTTCCACGAACTTATATGCATTCTTGAATATGTCATATGTCTCCATGAGGTTCGGATCTCTGTATGAACTCATATAGCATGTTCCATTCCTGAGAAATGAGCACATGGCGCCATACGCACCGCCCTTCACACGGACATTCTCCCACAGATAACCATATGAGAATATGATCTTGAGAACACTCAGTGAGCTGTCGTACTTGTATCCTGCATCCTCAAAATTACCTGCTATAGCAACGTACTGAACCTGGCTGGCAGTCTTGAATCCCTCATTCTGAAGATTCTTCTCAAACGGCTTCACGTCCTTATGTGCTGGTCTTGTGGAAAGCGCTTTACCCAAGTCCGCAAATGACTCCTCAAGCAGATCTGTCACATCCTGATCTCCTGTATAAGAAACAGTAAGTGCCCCCTTTCTGAGAACCTCTGCCAGAGCATACTGAAGCTTCTCAATGATACTGTCATACTTCTCATCGAAGTGGTCCACTATGTCACACAGAAATTCATAATAAGCAATTCCGCATGTCTCATCCGTGAATCTTGCACCCTCATCTATATATGACATGGCTCTGGTGTATGCGGTCACATGTCCCGATGCAGCCATGCCATTCTTCATGCTGGACTTCTCCTCCGTCAGGAGTTCCTTCAATCTCTTCCTGTCATCTATCTTTGATGAGAACAGTATCTCCTTCATAAGCTCTACCGCATATGGAAGTTTCTCATAGAGAGCTTTCATAGATACATAGAAGAACTTCTTGATATCCGTGTCACTGGCATATCCAACCATATCAAACTCTATTCCACCTATATTACTGTCTATCTCATTTGACAGCTGTCCATAGGTGTGCTTCTCCGTGTCAATATATTTAAACAGGCATGACAGCACAGCAAGATATGGCACAAGGTCATTATCTATATCATTTATATTGAAATAGAACCTCAGATATCCTATACCATTTGTAAATATATCGTGGCTTACAACTGAAAGTCCGCCGATCTCAGATTCAACATTCTTAAGCTTTTCAGCCTCTTTGTCAATGTCATCTATCGCCAGCAGTGGAACCTTGGCAAGATCTTCGGCTGATGAAGGGGTTGCCTGATACTCCTTGAGCGCCTTTGTATCCTCCACGATCTTCTCAAGCTCCTCACGACTGAGTGTAGCCTTGTATGCAGCCAGCTCATCAGCGATCTTCTTCTCGTTCTCCTGGTCAAGCCCCTTCTTTGGATTCATAGTGAGATACAGGCCAAATGTATTGTCAATGAAACATTCCTTTATGATCTGTTCAAAATAACCATTCTGAAGATCCTCTCTCAGCTCCTTATACACATCATTCATCTCAAAAAACATGAGTGCCTTGGTATCGTCATACAGCCAGCTGTTAAATGCATCCAGTCCGTACATAAGCCCCTTAGGAAACCTTCCAAAATTGGCCTCCTTGTGCTTGAACTCAAACTTGTTGATTGCAGCCTCAACCGCATCCTTATCTATACCATGGCTGAGTTCTTCAAACGTGTCATCTATTATCTTTATGAATCTATCCTTATCGTTCTTATCCGCGCCTCTTGCTATGATAGAGAATGTGGTCTGCTGACAGCCATTGTCAAATGAGCTGTATACCTCCTCGCCTATACCCGCATCAGTCAGAGCTTTCTTCAGGACAGCTCCCGGCGCATCCATGAGCACGTACTCAAGTATTTCAAGGGCTGTAACCTTCTTCTTTTCGGTGCTGAGCCCTGTTATCTTGCTGTATGTGAGTATGGAATTGTTCTCCTCTGGATCAGTATCAGCTATGGAGTACTCCATAGTGATATCCTTCATCTCGTCAAATGGCTTCTGAAGAGGGATCGCTGAATCTATCTCCTTGTAATCGTAATGTGACAGATACTCCTTATCTATAAATTCCAGCTCCTTCGCCATATCACAGTCACCATACAGATAAATATAACTGTTCGATGGATGATAATATGTCCTGTGGAAATCTCTGAATCTCTCAAGGGTGAGTGTAGGTATGGATACCGGATCACCGCCTGAATCATTGCCATATGGAGTGTCCGGCATAAGTGATGACTCTATCTCTCTGTACATAATCGACTCAGGACTTGAGTACACGCCCTTCATCTCATTATACACAACTCCGTTGTACTTCAGGTCTCCGTCCAGAGAGTCAAGCTCGTAGTGCCAGCCCTCCTGCTTCATGATCTCATCATGTATATAGATATCCGGATAGAACACTGCATCCAGATACACACTCATGATGTTCTCAAAGTCCTTCTGATTGAAGCTCGCTATAGGATATACCGTCTTGTCTGAATAAGTCATGGCGTTTAGGAAGGTGTTCAGAGAACCTTTTGCCAGCTCAACAAATGGATCCTTTACCGGATATTTCTTTGAACCACAAAGCACTGAGTGCTCAATTATATGAGGTATTCCTGAATCATCATATGGAGGTGTCCTGAAGCCTATATTGAATACCTTATTCACATCGTCATTCTCAATGATGAGGACCCTTGCCTTTGTCTTTATATGCTCCAGCACATAGCCCTTGCCATGTACCTCTGGAAGATCCTTCTCCTCAACTATTCTGTAAGCCTTTACATCCTTGATATTTCCCAATTCATGTTCTCCTTCTATATTTTTTATTGTCCTTTTATATGTTGCCAAACAGCTTATCTGGCCATTGTTGTAACAGACTATTTCGCTATTTCATCTGTCCGGCACCAAACGAAGCCGGAAGAAACTCTGACAATCTTCTCATGTCGTAATCATCCTCTGAACGTGCTGCGATAACATACATATCCGCAGAAAATTCCGAGAGCACCTGTCTGCATATCCCACATGGATATGTTATTCCATTTATCCCTGTACTATTCAGGCCACCGACAATAGCAATCGCTTTGAAATCTTTATAGCCACTGCTCACTGCATTACACACCGCTGCACGTTCTGCGCATATAGTTGCACCATACGAGGAATTTTCTATATTACAGCCCGTGAACACTCGGTATTCATTTGTATTTCTATCGTGACCGTCTGTCTCTCCGCCAACGACTTCAGCTGCATCCGAAGAATTCTCCCGGCCCGCCAGGAGTGCTGCCCCAACCTTAAACTGTGAGTACCTGGCATATGCCATATCTCTCGCCTCTACCGCTTTCACAATAAGACGCCTGATGTCTGTATCTTCAATAATATAATCACTCTCCATAATACAGGACCTCCTTTCTGATACCTTCTACGCACTTCCATAATAATAACACTAATCCACCTTTAGATTCAATCACCCACACAGTATTAAACGTTCAAATATTATCAGCTTGGTGCACATAACAAGAGGCCGCCCGAAATCCGGCGGCCTCTCGATCACTTCTCTTTATTCAATTTATTACATTTTTAATAGCTTCCTGACTGTATCTGTCTGAGTATTTCGTCCACCATATCCTGATATGTGTCCGATGTAAGAACCAGGATAATACAGAACACCAGGAACACAAGTGCTATTGCACTCATTATAATACCTGCGATAGCCATTCCCTTGCCAGGCTTCTTATTCTTAAGACTGATTATACCTGTGATTATACCTGCAATAGCTGAAGCAATTCCAACATACGTAATACAGCATCCAAATGTAAGCGAAAAGATACCAAGCACCATAGATGCTATGGATACGCCTTTGCTCTCCTGTGGCTGCATATTATTCTGCGGATATGCCGGACCTCCGCCCATATTCATATCCTGATTAGCATAATTCTGTCCGTATGGATCTCCCGGCTGTCCGTAGCCCTGGCCATACTGGCCATAATTCTGTCCGTACTGGCCACCTGGCTGGCCATAATTCTGTCCATACTGGCCGCCTGGCTGACCATAATTCTGATCATACTGTCCACCTGGCTGACCATAATTCTGATCATACTGTCCACCTGGCTGACCATAATTCTGTCCATACTGGCCGTCTGACTGACCATAGTTCTGGTCGTTCTGTCCATACTGAGGCGCACCTTCATATGGATTCTGCTGTCCCACCTGTCCGTTGTCTTCTGTTGGCTGATAGCCACCAAAGCTGTTGTTATCTTCTCCCATCTCTTCCTGCCTTTCATTTATAACTTTTTTGTAACCCATACTTTCCCTTAGTCGAAAAATATCTGTTCTGATTATCTCACACATGCCGGTTAGTGTCAATTAACCTACATAAAAAAAGAAACACATCACCCGATTACGAATGATGTGATCCTTTTTTATCTTAGTCTTTGCATTTTACTGCGAAATCGTGTCTGACTCTATTCCTTAGAAGCCCATTCCGCCGCCCATTCCTGCTCCGCCTGCCGGCATTGCTGGAGCGTCTTCCTTGATATCAGCTACAACTGACTCTGTTGTGAGCATTGTTGAAGCAACTGATGTAGCGTTCTGAAGTGCACTTCTTGTAACCTTAACAGGATCAATGATTCCTGCCTCGATCATGTTGACATATGTCTCATTGTATGCATCAAAGCCCACACCAACCTCAGACTCTTTGATCTTGTTGATGATGACTGATCCCTCAAGTCCTGCATTGGCTGCGATGTGGAACAGTGGAGCCTCCATAGCCTTGAGAACTACCTTAGCGCCTGTCTTCTCATCGCCCTCAAGATCCTTTACAAGCTCTGCAACCTTCTTTGCAGCATGGATGTATGCTGAACCACCACCTGAGATGATTCCCTCTTCAACTGCAGCTCTTGTGGCATTAAGGGCATCCTCCATACGGAGCTTAGCTTCCTTCATCTCTGTCTCTGTAGCTGCACCGACTCTGATAACTGCAACTCCACCGGCAAGCTTTGCAAGTCTCTCCTGAAGCTTCTCTTTATCAAACTCTGATGTTGTCTCCTCAAGCTGAGCCTTGATGACATTTACACGACCTGCTATGTCTTCCTTAGCACCCATACCATCAACGATAACTGTGTTCTCCTTTGTGATCTTAGCACTCTTTGCACGTCCAAGGTCATCAAGAGTAGCATCCTTGAGCTCATATCCAAGCTCCTCTGAGATTACCTTACCGCCTGTGAGAATAGCGATATCCTGAAGCATCTCTTTTCTCCTGTCGCCATAACCAGGAGCCTTTACAGCTACTACCTGGAATGTACCACGCAGCTTGTTGACGATAAGTGTTGTGAGAGCCTCGCCCTCGATATCCTCAGCGATGATCAACAGCTTTGAACCGCTCTGAACGATCTGCTCAAGGAGTGGAAGTATCTCCTGAATATTTGAGATCTTCTTATCTGTTATAAGTATATATGGGTTATCAAGCTCTGCAACCATCTTCTCCATATCTGTTGCCATGTAAGCTGAAATATAACCTCTGTCGAACTGCATACCTTCTACAAGGTCGAGCTCTGTCTTCATTGACTTTGACTCTTCGATGGTGATGACTCCATCCTTTGACACTTTCTCCATAGCGTCGGCAACCATCTGTCCAACCTCATCGTCACCAGCTGAGATAGATGCAACTCTTGCAATCTGATCCTTTCCACTGATAGTCTCACTCATATCAAGAATAGCCTCAACTGCCTTGTCGCAAGCCTTCTTCATTCCCTTTCTGAGAACGATAGGATTAGCACCTGCTGCCAGATTCTTCATTCCTTCATTGATCATAGCCTGTGCAAGAACTGTAGCTGTTGTAGTACCATCACCGGCAACATCGTTTGTCTTTGTTGCAACTTCCTTGACGATCTGAGCACCCATGTTCTCAAATGCATCCTCAAGCTCGATATCCTTTGCGATTGTAACACCATCATTTGTGATGAGTGGTGAACCGTATGACTTTGCAAGTACTACGTTTCTTCCTTTAGGTCCAAGTGTAACTCTTACTGTATCTGCTAACTGATTAACGCCTGCTTCAAGTGCCTTTCTAGCTTCGGCACCATACTTAATTTCCTTTGCCATTTCTGTCTACCTCCATATCTTGATCTATCATTACCTTGATTTATCATTACCTTGATCTATCATTTCGTCTTATTATTTATCCCGGTCAAACATTACATCACAATATATGTTATATCCTTCTTACGTGTATCGGATCAGTCTCTAGAGATTGATTATTTCTCTACGATTGCAAGAATGCTGTCCTGCTTGATAACTATGTACTCCTCATCGTCAAGCTTTACCTCTGAGCCTGCGAACTTCTGATATATTACAGTATCTCCAACCTTAACATCCATAGGAACAAGCTTGCCATCAACAACTGCTCCAGGGCCTACCTCAATAACCTCTGCATACTGTGGCTTTTCCTTTGCCTGACCTGGCAAAACTATTCCAGACTTTGTTGTCTCCTCTGCTACTGACTGCTTTAATACTACTCTGTCTCCAAGTGGTCTCAACTTCATGATATATACCTCCTGATTTCTTATTTTTCTATTACTCTTCTTTTCGCCTTTGTTTTTAGCACTCATTTTATGTGAGTGCTAACACTGTTTTATATTCTATACATTTCTATAAAAAAATCAACCCTTATTTTCTAAAAAAATTATAAAACTGATTATTTGAATAGTGTTGTCCTTGCATAGTCGAACAGATACTGCTGTGCATATCCTCCAAGATCTCCGAATTTATTCACCGCAAATGCCTCTATGTCCTGTTTCTTTGTATCTTTTCCGTCAAAATACATCTGCTCCATTATCCTCTTCATCCACACATCCACAGGAAACGCTTCCCGTCTGCCAAGTCCGAACAACAGAACGCAGTTTGCAACCTTTTCCCCAACGCCCTTTATCGTCATTAACAGTTCCCTTGCCTGTGCTATGTCCAGCTCGTCCAGCTTCTCCTTTGTGACTGCACCTGAATACACTGCCTCCGTAGCATTTTTGATATACGGAGCCCGGAATCCCACTTTGCACTCCCTGAGTTCTTCCTCTGTTGCATCATGCAGCCTCTGAACATCCGGGAATACATAAAATGCCTCACCGTTATATCCTATGACTTCATCACCAAATCTATGCGATATATTTTTTACGCACTGCTTGATCTGCGGTATACTCTTATTCTGTGATACGATAAATGATATAAGTGTCTCAAAAAAATCCTGGTTTAATATGTGGATTCCACTCTTCTCATCAACAGCCGTCTTCAGTGCCCCATCTGCCTTTATAACACTTTGCTTAATAAGTCCATAATCATTGTCCATATCAAGATACAACTTCCATATTCCTTCATAATCCTCCATGGATGAACCATATATCCTGAGCACCTTGTCTGTCTGCTCCATCTTTACTGCTCTGCCAAATGCCACGACTTCATACACTTCTTCGTCAAGCTTATCAAAATGGAAACACTGACCGCACTCAAGTATCTGAGAGAGTGTAAAATCATTCACACCGTCTACTGTTACTATATTATTCTCACAACTTACTTTCATCTTCTGTACACCTGCCATTTCCTGTATCTAAAATCTCATGAATTGCACTATATCTTTATCTATCTTAAGCATACCGCATATCAACCGTCTAATAATACTTATTTGTAAATTACCTTTATAAAACACACCAGACTATTGTATAATACACGTATATTATTTTCAACGTCACTTATATTATGGTAAACGGAAATAATTGCCTATATTTAAATTCACAGGAGGACTTATGGCAGAACAAATATATACCATTCCGGTAAACGATGCATTTGACAGTGAATGCGAATGTCCTATGTGCCAGATGCAAAAGGAACTTGAACGAAACGCAATCGAATACACTATGGGACCAAGCTATATGGAGGATGACAATCGCGCCATGACTGACAAGCTTGGATTCTGCAGTCATCACCTGAGACTTCTCTATCAAGAAAAGAACCGCCTGGGACTGGCTCTCATGATGAACACCCATATGAACAAAACTATCAAGGATATGAAGGAGCTTGCGGCTAAAGGTCCCGCGTCAAAGGCTGGTCTATTCGGCAAAAGCACTCCAAACGCCCCTATAGTCGACTACATCGGTAACATGGAAAAAAGCTGCTTTATATGTGGGCGCATGGACAATATGTTCGTTAGATACGTGGACACTATCTTCCACATGTGGAAGAAGGATACCGAATTCAGAGAGAAATTTGTGAGCTCTAAGGGATTTTGTACATATCACTATGGCATCCTCTACAAGACAGGTCAGAGCAAGCTGAGCAAAGAGCAATACAGCGAATTCATCAACGCTTTAAACAAAGTCTTCTTTGAGGGAATGGAGAGAGTGAACGAAGACATCAGCTGGTTCATCGACAAATTCGACTATAGATATAAGAATGAACCTTGGAAGAATTCCAAAGACTCCGTACAAAGAGGAATCATCAAAATGGGACATACATTTGTGGAATGATGGATAACTAATGATGAATAAATAACAATAGATAAATATAAAAACAACCGAAAAGTAACAGTTATAAAACAAAAGTAAAAAGTCATCTGCTCATGCTATCAATGACGAAAATACTCCGCCATTGTCATATATGCAGATGACTTTTTTATATTTTTTATGGTTTTATATTGTAATATTACTTGTCAGCTGACTATCAGCCGACTTTCCAAGACATGATACCGATACCATCTGCCAATGACGTTTTTCCGACATTCATATCATTTGCAGTATCTGAGTCAGCCGATATTACACTTTCTATCCTATTGACTACTCTATCGTCTATTCTGTTGCCTATTTCATTGTCTATTCCATGACGGTGCTTATATTTCTCATGCAGATATGCTCTATAATCTGCAAGGCGTCCCGTGAACACAGGTTTGAGCATGGTGCATTTTCTGAAATCTCCAGGCTTTACCAATCCCGGTTTCTTGTGGAATATATCAACTCCGGCATTTCTAAGTACTGCCGCTACGAATTGAGAACAAAAATAATTATATTCTCTGTCCATGGCTCTATGAAAAAATACACTGAACACTCCAAGGAAATTATAACCATATCGCTCAGGATGCTTCTTGAATCTTACCAATTCCCGCTGCATGTGGTCATATTGTCTTTTTGTCACATTGAGCTCGTACACTGTACATCTGGTTTCTTTATGCTTGCCAAATATACCCTTCTCTATATTCTCACTGATGAACCCACCGTTAAACGGGTTGTACATACCTCTTCTTGCAAAACTGTACATTTCATTGAGACTGATATCAAGAGCCAAAGATGTGTGACTATATGGTTCCCTGGTAAATAGCTTTATCAGATTTGATGGTATCGTCTCCGTCTTGGACAGAAGTATATATATCCTCTTGTAATCGTATTCCATAATTTCTTTCCAATCACATGTATTTGATACGCACGCCTCCCCTTAAGGCGTGTGCTCATCCCCACATATTTTCATATAATATCTGCAGATCAAAGTCAGTACTGCAGATTCTGTAATACATTGTATCTCTTACTTGCCTGGCTTGTATGAACTCTTGAGTGATACAATCCTGTTATACACAGGGTGCTCACTTGTCGAATCCTTTGAGTCAACACAGAAGAATCCATTTCTGAGGAACTGGAACGCCTCACCTGGCTGAGCATCCTCAAACGCCTTCTCAAGCTTACATCCCTGTTTGATGACAAGCGAATTTGGATTGAGGTTTAATGTACCGTCATCGTTGAGTTTTCCCTTCTCCTCGTCGATGATATTCTCGTACAGACGAACTTCAGCATCTATGGCACCCTCAGCTGATACCCAGTGTATGGTTCCCTTTACCTTACGGCCCTCAAAACCTGAGCCACTTCTTGTCTCAGGATCATATGTACAATGAATTGTTGTCACATTGCCATCCTCATCTTTCTCAAAGCCAACGCACTTTACAAAATATGCGTTCTTGAGGCGAACCTCATTGCCAGGGAAAAGTCTGAAATACTTCTTTGGTGGCTCCTCCATGAAGTCCTCTCTCTCTATATATAAATACTTGCTGAATGCAACCTTTCTGCTTCCAAGCTCCTCATTCTCCTGATTGTTCTCCACATCAAGATACTCAACCTGATCCTCAGGATAGTTGTCTATGACAAGCTTTACAGGGTCTACAACAGCCATGTATCTCTTTGCTGTGAGCTTTAAGTCATCACGCACACAATACTCAAGCATAGCATAGTCAACAGATGACTGGCTCTTTGATATTCCAACCAGCTCCATAAATTTCTTAATGGCAGATGGTGTAAAGCCTCTTCTTCTGAGGGCAGCTATACTTACAAGACGTGGATCATCCCATCCATCAACTATTCCATCCTCAACGAGCTTCTTTATGTATCTCTTACCTGTTATTACATTTGTAAGGTAAAGCTTTGCAAACTCTATCTGCTTTGGTGTGCCGTCAGGTGAATCCTTGTAGCCAAGCTCCATAACAACCCAGTCATACAGAGGTCTGTGATCCTCGAACTCAAGTGTACATATGGAATGTGTAACACCCTCGATCGCATCCTCGATAGGATGGGCAAAATCATACATTGGATAGATGCACCACTTGTCGCCTGTATTGTGATGGTTCATTCTTGCTATTCTGTAGATGATCGGATCTCTCATGTTGATGTTAGGGCTTGCCATATCTATCTTCGCACGAAGTACCTTGCTTCCATCAGGGAACTCACCATTCTTCATCCTCTCAAACAGATCAAGATTCTCCTCGATACTTCTGTCTCTATATGGGCTGTTCTTACCAGGCTCTGTGAGTGTTCCCCTGTACTCTCTGATCTCATCCGGTGTGAGATCACACACATATGCCTTGCCCTTCTTGATAAGCTTTATCGCTGCCTCGTACATCTGATCAAAATAGTTAGATGCAAAGAACACTCGGTCACCAAAGTCTGCGCCAAGCCACTTCACATCTGCAAGTATGGACTCGACGAACTCTGTCTTCTCCTTTGTAGGGTTTGTGTCGTCAAATCTGAGATTGAACTGTCCGCCATACTGCTTTGCCAGACCGTAATTTAAAAGTATTGATTTGGCATGTCCTATATGTAAATATCCATTTGGCTCCGGTGGGAATCTGGTGACGATCTTCGGAACCTTTCCCTCAGCTATATCTTTCTCAATTATCTGTTCAATGAAATTCTTACCTGTCATCTCTTCAGCCATTTTATTGCCTCCCGCTTATAATATAAAGACGCATCAACATACGTGCGTACGGCGTCTGTATGTATCATATTTTCCCGTGTTTCAATAGTTTTTACCCTATTTTTGCACGCGATTATAATTATTTTATCATACTTTTGCCACTTGTACCACAATTATCTTTTGATTTGCAATAATTTTCACAACAAATACAAATATTCCGCTTGATTTTTCACATCTATTTTGGTATAGTTATTATTGCTTTTGGAAAGCAAGCTACTATAGCTCAGGTGGTAGAGCGCAACATTGGTAATGTTGAGGTCACGGGTCCGACTCCCGTTAGTAGCTTTTATTTTTTTGCAAAAAATGGGAACAGCTTCACACTGTTCCCATTTTAGTTGAATCTCTTAATTTGTGTTTTTATATGTTTCTGAGTTTAGTTCGTATACGTTGTATCGCATTATCTATGGATTTTGCAGGTTTGCCAAGCCTTAAGCCAATCTCTTCATACGATGCCCCTGTCAGATATTCTTTCAAGACCACTATCTCTAGCTTTGACAGCTTCATGTCTATGGTCTTTAATATATCTGACTCTCTGAGCCTTGCCATCATAATCTCTTCCGGATTGGTAATAACACCACTGTCTAT
>ENA-OYWE01000477-OYWE01000477.1-human-gut-metagenome-genome-assembly--contig:-NODE-477-length-12052-cov-7.115696_pt1 | contig 12052 bp, 9 predicted proteins | sample MGYA00244166_ERZ653389 | MGnify/ENA primary metagenome ERZ653389 (study PRJEB26926, sample SAMN06165040) | human gut metagenome | biome: ENVO:00009003; feature: ENVO:2100002; material: ENVO:00002003... | reverse complement strand
TTCTTGACAATGGTGATGAGGTGCTGGTGCCGGCACCGGACTATCCGCTTTGGACAGCCTGCGTTACACTTGCGGGAGGCACGGCAGTGCACTATATCTGTGATGAGCAGTCAGAGTGGTATCCGGACATAGAGGATATCAAAAAGAAGATTACAGACAAGACAAAGGCAATCGTAATAATCAACCCTAATAACCCTACAGGAGCGCTCTATCCAAGGGAGGTGCTGCAGCAGATAGTTGATGTGGCAAGAGAGCACGAGCTCATGATTTTTTCGGATGAGATATATGACAGGCTTGTGATGGATGACTATGAGCATGTGTCTATTGCGTCGCTTGCACCGGACCTCTTCTGTGTGACCTTCAGCGGTCTTTCTAAGTCACATATGATAGCAGGCTATCGTATCGGATGGATGGTTTTAAGCGGCAACAAGGCGCTCGGAAAGGATTATATCGAGGGCCTCAACATGCTTTCAAACATGCGTCTTTGCTCGAATGTTCCGGCGCAGTCGATAGTGCAGACGGCATTAGGCGGATATCAGAGTGTAGGCGAGTATATTGTGCCGGGCGGACGAATCTATGAGCAGAGAGAGTACGTCTACAAGGCATTAAACGATATACTGGGAATTTCGGCAGTAAAGCCAAAGGCAGCATTTTACATATTCCCAAAGATTGATACTGCAAGGTTCAACATCACAAACGATGAACAGTTTGCACTCGATCTGCTTCGTGAGAAGAAGATACTCATAATCCACGGCGGCGGCTTCAACTGGGATAAGCCTGATCACTTCAGAGTGGTATATCTGCCTCGAACAGAGATATTAAAGGATGCCACAGGCAAGCTTGCAGACTTTTTGGCTTCATATAAGCAGAAATAATTATTGGCATAGATAATTATAAAACATATGATATAAAACATATAACATATAAGCTCCGGCACAGAAAACTTTTTGTTCTGACCGGAGTTTTTATATTATGCTGTAATATTTTTTAAAAGTAACCTACCTGTAACTTTACATAATGTATTATACACTTGTATCGCGGGACGGCTGCACTTTAAAGGACAGACCGCACAGCGCACAAAAATGCATAGAGAAGAAAAGGAGAATTAAATGGAACTGCTTAGAGTAGAACACTTATCAAAAATATACGGAGCCGGAGAAAATCAGGTCAAGGCTTTGGACGATGTGTCACTTTGCGTGGAAAAGGGAGAGTTTGTGGCAATTGTCGGGGCGAGCGGCTCCGGAAAATCCACACTGCTTCATCTGCTCGGAGGTGTTGACAGGCCAACAAGCGGAAAGGTGTATATAAACGGCACTGATATTTTTGCAATGAATGATGATGAGCTTGCTATATTCAGAAGAAGACAGGTAGGCATCATTTATCAGTTTTATAATCTGATACCTATATTAAATGTGGAGGAAAACATGGCAATTCCGATGGAGCTTGATGGAAGAAAGGTGGAAAAAGCACAGATGGATGACATGCTTTTGCGCCTTGGACTTACAGAGAGACGTACTCATCTGCCAAATGAGCTCTCAGGTGGACAGCAGCAGCGCACATCTATAGGAAGAGCCCTGATTACGAGACCATCTATAGTGCTAGCGGATGAGCCGACCGGAAACCTGGATACCAAAGCCAGCAACGAGATTATGCATCTCTTAAAGACCTCAAACCGTGAGCTCAACCAGACAATCATTATGATTACACACAATATGGAGCTTGCAAAGGCGGCTGACCGCACAATAATGATAGAGGATGGTAAAATCAGATGAATTTGATGAAGACACTCACATTAAAAAACTTAAAGCTCAACAGGAAAAGAACTATTGTCACGATAGTCGGAATAATTCTTGCAACAGCGCTTTTGTCGGCGCTTGTCACACTTGTGTCAAGCTTTCAGTACAGTATGATTGAATACCAGAAGCAAAAGGGCGGCGACTTTCATGTGAAATTTTCGAATGTGAAAATGTCTGAGCTTTCGGAGTTTAAAAACAACAGAAATATTGAAAGCACATTTGAGACAATGGGAATGGGCTTTGCAAAGCTAGACGGCTGCAAGAATGAGGATAAGCCGTATGCATATGTCATGGCAACAGATGAGGCCGGCTTTGAGAGAGGCTGCTTTAAACTGATAGAGGGACGCATGGCAAAAAATGAGGATGAGATAGTCATTCCAAGGCACTTAAAGACAAACGGACGAATCGACATAAAGGTGGGAGATGAGATAACACTGGATGTCGGAAAGCGATATGATTCAAACACCGAAGGTGTAATATCGGAAAACAGCGCATATGAGAATGAGGCAGAGACACTTACCGATACTGTGACAAAGCAGTACAAGGTGGTAGGCATCATGGAAAGACCGGGCTATGGAATGGAGGACTATAGTGCCGCCGGATATACATTTGTCACATACTCTGATGAACTGGCAGCAATTGATAATGGCACAAAGAGTGAGGCAAGCGAAGCTGACACTACACTCACAGTGTACAGCAGATACACTAAAAAGGCTTTAAGAAACAAGGATGCTGTGACTGCTGATATAATTGGTGTGGATGAAAAGCTGTTTGAGAAAGCAAATAATTCATCTGTTGAAATGTCTGCTGAGGAGAGTGACAGGTTTCTTAAAGAGATGGAAAATGCAAAATATGATATATATATGAATGGATACCTTATAAGCTATGAGTGCGTTTTCCCGATTGACGGTTCATTTAAAGCACTGTTTACAGTGGCCGCTGTTGTGGCTTTGATAATCATACTGACATCAGTGTACTGTATCAAAAACAGCTTCAACATATCAATCACTGAAAAAATCAGGCAGTATGGCATGCTTGCAAGCGTGGGTGCTACGAGGCGCCAGATAAAAAGCAGCGTTAAGACAGAGGCAGCAATGCTTGGAGTGGTTGGTATTCCTGTAGGTACCATGAGTGGTATTTTGGCATCGCTTATACTTGTCAAGGTGGTAAATGTGCTGTCAGCAGGCTGGCTTAACTTTGCTTTGAGCTTTCACACATCACTGCCTGCACTTATTCTTGCTGTGATAATGAGTATAGCAACCATTTATTTCTCAGCAACAGGCAGTGCAAGAAGGGCGGCAAAGGTCACACCGCTTGAAGCAATAAGAAACACAAAGGAGATTAAAATAAAGTCAGCAAAGCTTAAGACCCCGGCGATTATAGGCAGAATCTGGGGTATCGGAGGCGTTATCTCATATAAGAATATAAAGAGGAACAATAAAAAGTACAGAACCACAGTGACATCTATTGTCATCTGCTCAGTAACCTTTATTGTGATATCATACTTTATGTCTATGGCCTTTAGCAGGGTTGGGATGTCATATGCATCAGTAGATTATAATATCGGAATAAATATGTCATGTAAAAAGGACCTTGATATTGAAAAGCTCTCTGAGCTTTTGAGTGGCATTGAAGGAGCTGAGGATTATCTGGTTGGAGCCGGCTATGATTTTGATGTAGATAAGCCGGAGTATACAAAGGAATATGGAGAGTATTGCGGGCAGCTTTATGATGACAGTGAGGATGTCTCACAAGAGTTTTTAATCACAGTTTTGGATGACAAATCGTATGATAAGTATGCGTCCGACGCAGGCATAAAAAATGCAGATACAGGAGCAATTCTTGTGAATAAAGGCACATTTGATGTGTATAATGAGAATAGCTCAAAATACGTCAAAAAAGAGATGGAGCTGTACAAATATAAAGCAGGAGATACAATCGAGTGTGGCTATAATGTGTATGATGATGCTTCTTCTGATGACAATGCAGCAGAAGGCGATACTGAAAGCAGCACAGATGATAATAATGCAGTGGAAGGTGATACTGAAAGCGGCACAGAGGATAACAGTGGATACGTTGACGAGGAAACAATAAATAACGGAGTCAGAAAGACTGTGGATGTAACTATTGCAGGTGTCACAGACAAGGTACCGATCGGTTATAATGGCAATAGCAATACCACGCTTTTGTTTATGAACCAAAAAGGCTTTGAAAGCCTATGGGGTGACGGCAAGAACGGTAATGAGATTAAACCGGGACATGCGTCATATTCGGCATATGTGGTTGCAGAAAATGCAGATGAATATCAGGATACATTCGAAAAGGAGACGGAAGGAAATACTGAGTATTCGCAGATTAGTTTTTATGTCAGCAATCTGGATAAGGAGATGCGCGATGAAAAGTCTCTCTTTACACTGCTTGGAGTATTTGCATACGGACTTATTGTGGTTATTGCCTTAATAGGAATCACAAATATCATCAATACCTTAAGCACCGGAATGGAGCTTAGAAGCCGCGAGTTTGCAACACTAAGAAGCATTGGAATGACAGATAAGCAGTTTGTGGGAATGGTCAGACTCGAGAGTGTGTTTATATCTGTGAAGGCGCTTGTAATAGGAGTACCGCTTGGTATTTTAATAAGCTATCTCTTATGTGTTATGATGAACAGGATGGATGATGCAATCATTTATGAGCTGCCGTATAAAGCAATTATATTGTGTATAGTGGTTGTAATAATGCTGATTTATGCTATCATGAAACTATCAATGACGAAGCTTAGACACAATAACATTATTGAGACAATCAAGAATGAAAATCTGTAGGAAATGCGGGAGCTGATATGAAAAAAATACTTCTCATAGAGGACAATAAAGGAATAACAGAGGGACTGTGTGATACCTTTACAGAACCTGAATATGAGCTTTTGACAGCAGGCAATTTAAAGGAGGCTGGGGCGCTTTTGAGTGAGCACCCCGGCCTTGTGCTGCTTGATGTGTCGCTTCCGGATGGGAACGGCTTTGATTTTTACAGCGAAAGGCTGGAAAAAGAAAAAACACCGGTGATTTTTCTTACCGCAAGGGATGAGGAAAATGATATAGTAAAGGGCCTTGAGCTTGGAGCGGAGGATTACATCACAAAGCCTTTTTCTGTAAGAGAGCTTGTGGCGAGGGTAAACCGCGTATTTTTACGAAGGAAAAGTGATGACAGTTCATCTGTCATACACGCAGGAAGCATAAGCTATGATTTGGACAAAAAGGAAGCAAGAAGGGCTGGACAGGTGATTGCTCTTTCAAGTCTTGAAAACCGTATACTTGATCTGCTTTTTACCAATCACGACAAGGCTGTGTCCAGAAATGCCGTGCTTGACTGCATCTGGGAGGCGACAGGCAACGATGTGTATGACCATACAGTGACTGTCTATATGAAGCGCATCAGGGCAAAGCTTGGTGAGGATGTGATAAAGACTGTGAAGGGAATCGGGTATCGTGTTGATTCAGATGAAGCTCTTTAAACAGTATCGGCCGACAGAGACAGTTCCCGGGGGAAAGCATGAGAAAGAAGAAATATAATTTAGAGAACAGAAAACATTTTGTGTATTTTGCGATAATTTATACATGTATATGTGTGACGGTTATGGCTTTTACCGTCTTTTTTCAGTACAGGGCATATACGAAAAACTATAACGTCACAGTGGCTAAGCTATGTGCACTCATTCATGAAAAATATCCCGATGTATCAGATGGCAGTATAGCCGCGATTCTAAATGACAGCAGCTTAGGCAGCGATTATACTAATTTAAAAAGCGCAGATAAGCTCCTTAAAAAATACGGCATTGATATGGAAAAGGATTCTGCGGTTTTGTCAAATGAAAAAGCGCTTAAAGGAGCGCTTTGGCTAGACATATTTCTTGTTGTGCTTTTTGCAGGGGGCTTTTGCATTTATATTGTGCTTATAAGATTTAGCTTTAAAAGACAGGTCAGACAGGCTGCGGATTATCTGCGCCGCATAAATCAGGGAGACTACAGACTTGTTATGGCAGATAGCACAGAGGGAGAGATTTCTATACTAAAGGGAGAGCTTTACAAGACAGCAATTTATTTGAGGGAGTCTGCGGAAAATGCAAAGGCAGACAAGCTTTTGCTAAAGGATGCGCTTTCTGACATATCGCACCAGCTTAAGACACCGCTCACATCACTTTCGATAAATCTGGAAAATCTGGAAGGAAATCCTGATATGGCATCTGAAAACAGAAACAGGATAATGCGCAGGGCAAAGCGCGATGTGGATAATATATCGCATATGGTGCAGGCTATCTTAAAGCTTTCAAGGCTTGAAGCGGATGTTGTGGAGTTTGATGAGAAGGATACGCTGCTGTCTGAAATTGTGTCTGAGGCAGCTGACAATGTGATGGCACTTTGCGATTTGAGAGACATAAGGCTGTCCATAGATGAAGGCTCTGATAAGGATGCCTGTATACATGCTGATGCATACTGGCAGTGTGAGGCCATTACAAACATAGTAAAAAATGCAGTGGAGCACGCAGAGAGTGAGGTAAAGATAGGCTTTTACAGGTATGAGATGTATGCAGAGATAACAGTGCAAAACGATGGAGAGACCATAAGTGATGAGGACAAAAAGCATATATTCACGCGTTTTTACAGCGGCAGCGGACAGCCGGCAGACAGCATCGGCATAGGACTTTCGCTGGCGGAAGCAATTGTGCGTCATGACAATGGATATATCCTTGTGGAGGATTGTACAAAAGATGTATTAAATGAAAAAAATGAATGCAGTGGCACACGCTTTGTGGTAAGATATTTGTGATAAGTTGAGAAAAATTATCAATAAATACACTAGGAAGCGATAAAATGACACTAAAAGAACTTGGCATAGGACAGAGTGCCAGAATACTTACAGTAGGCGGTGAGGGCGCACTGCGCCAGCATTTCCTGGATATGGGAGTAATCCCAAAGGCCGAAGTAACAGTTATCAAATTTGCACCGATGGGAGACCCGATGGAGCTTCAGGTGCATGGCTATGAGCTCACATTGAGGCTTGATGATGCGGCACAGATTGAGGTAGAATTAATTGATAGCCGTTCAAGAAAGCATGAGGGTCCTAAAAAGATAAGCAACACAGCCCATCCCGGACTTGGCGAGGAGGGCAAATACCATGTGAAGGGCAGTGGCAATCCCCTTCCGGATGGTGAGAAGCTCACATACGCACTTGTGGGAAACCAAAACTGCGGCAAGACAACACTTTTCAACCAGCTTACAGGCTCAAACCAGCATGTGGGCAATTTCCCGGGAGTGACGGTGGACAGAAAGGATGGCTCTATTAAAGAACATCCGGATACATCAATCACAGATTTACCGGGCATTTACTCAATGAGCCCATATACTAATGAGGAGATTGTGTCGAGAAACTTTGTGCTCGATAACAAGCCAAAGGCCATAATAAATATCGTAGATGCGACAAATATCGAGAGAAACCTGTATCTGACCATGCAGCTTCTTGAGATGGATATACCGATGGTTATCGCTCTAAATATGATGGATGAGGTGACGGCAAACTCAGGCTCAATCGATGTAAATAAAATCGAGGGACTGTTAGGAGTGCCTGTTGTACCGATTTCAGCCGCGAAGAATCAGGGTGTTGATGAGCTGGTGCGCCATGCGATACACATTGCAAAGTATCAGGAGCGCCCGGGCAGACAGGATTTCTGTGATGAGAATGATTTTGGCGGTGCCGTGCACAGATGTATACACGCGGTCAGCCACCTGATTGAGGATCATGCAAAGCTCGCCGGAGTTCCGATTCGCTTTGCTGCTACCAAAATTATCGAGGGAGATGCACTTATATTAGAGCAGCTTCATCTTGATGAGAATGAGAAAGAGGCAATAGAGCATCTGATTGTCCAGATGGAGAAGGAACGAGGCCTTGACAGAAGCGCTGCAATTGCGGATATGCGCTTTACATTTATTGAGAAAATATGTGAGAGCACAGTGGTAAAACCGAAGGAGAGCAGGGAGCGTATCAGAAGTGAGCGCATCGACCGTGTTCTTACAGGCAAATATACGGCAATACCGTGCTTTATAGTGATAATGCTTGCTGTATTTTATCTCACCTTCAACGTAATCGGAGCAGGCCTTCAGTGGCTTTTGGAGCAGGGCATAGGAGCACTGACCGCGCTTACGGATAAGGCACTCACAGCGGCAGGCGTGAATGAGGTGCTGCACGGACTGGTAATAGACGGCATCTTTCAGGGTGTCGGAAGCGTATTAAGCTTTTTGCCGATTATCGTGACACTGTTCTTTTTCTTATCCCTTATGGAGGACAGCGGATACATAGCGAGGGTTGCATTCTTCATGGACAAACTCCTTCGTAAGATAGGACTTTCCGGACGAAGCATAGTACCAATGCTCATAGGCTTCGGCTGTACGGTGCCGGCTGTCATGGCGACACGTACACTGCCAAGTGAGAGAGACCGTAGAATGACTATACTCCTCACACCGTTTATGAGCTGTTCGGCAAAATTGCCAATTTATGCATTCTTTGTTAGTGCATTTTTCCCGAAGCATGGCGGACTTGTCATGGGAGGTCTGTACTTCCTTGGCATAATTGTAGGAATACTTTTCGCATTTATCTACAGAAAGACTCTGTTCAGGGGTGACGCAGTGCCGTTTGTCATGGAACTGCCAAACTACAGGATGCCGGGTGCCAAGAATGTGTGCCAGCTGCTCTGGGAAAAGGCAAAGGACTTTTTGCAGAAGGCATTTACAGTAATACTTATTGCAACAATGCTTATATGGTTCTTACAGAGCTTTGACATACACTTTAACATGGTAACAGACTCAAAGGACAGCATGCTTGCCGCTATTTCAAGTGTTATCGTGCCTGTCTTTAAGCCTCTGGGACTCGGAGACTGGCGTATATGCACATCACTTATCAGCGGACTCATGGCAAAGGAGAGCGTGGTATCAACACTTGAGATACTGTTTGGCGGAACTGTTACGATAGCACTCACAACACTTTCAGCCGCATCTCTTCTGGTGTTCTCGCTACTCTACAGCCCTTGCGTGGCAGCTATAGCATCCATAAAGAGAGAGCTTGGTGCAAAGTGGGCAGTCAGTGTGGTGCTTTTGCAGTGTGCGATTGCATGGGTGGCAGCATTTATTGTAAGAGTTATTGGACTGCTTGTGATGTAATTAAAAACAGACTATTGTTTAAAAAATATAAAAGGAGATATGTGATGGAGATTAAACTGGAAAATGAATCACTTGAGCTCACGATAAACAGCTTCGGAGCAGAGCTTAAAAGCATCACCGGCAAGGAAACAGGTACACAGTATCTGTGGGATGCCGATGAGAAATACTGGAAGAGAAGCGCACCGGTGCTTTTCCCGTTTGTCGGCAGCTTAAAGGACAAGAAGTTTACCGTTGATGGGACAGATTATCCGATGGGACAGCACGGCTTTGCAAGGGATATGGAGTTTGAGCTTGTGTCACAGACAAAGGATGAGGCATGGTTTTCACTTAAATCAAATGATGAGACTCTTGCAAAATATCCGTTTGAGTTTGTGCTCGAAATCGGCTATAAGCTCTCAGGCAGTGAGATAAAAGTGACCTGGAGGGTGACAAATCCTGCGAAAAAGGATTTACTTTTCTCAATAGGTGGTCATCCGGCATTTATGTGTCCGGTCGCAGAGCAGGGAAAGCAGTCAGACTATTATCTGAAGCTTGACACAGACAAAGCAATCACCTACGGACTTATCTGTGACGGAGGACTTTTAGAAAAGGATGACAATCTGCTTAAGGTGGATGAGGATGGATACTGTCAGATAGATGAGCATATGTTTGATAAGGATGCGCTCATAATAGAAAACAGACAGGCTTCAAAGGTGAGCCTGTGTACACCGGATAAGAAGCCATACCTTACGGTGTCATTTGATGCGCCTTTATTTGGTCTGTGGTCACCGGCAGGAATGGGAGCACCGTTTATCTGTATTGAGCCGTGGTATGGCCGATGTGACAGAGCAGGCTTTGCTGGAGAATTAAAGGACAGGGAGTATGGTAATTCGCTGGCACAGGGTGAGAAATTTGAGAAGTCATATACGATTGCAATTGAGCTGTAGATTTTCTTGTTCTAGGGTGGCTTAAATAGTTACAAACTAAAAATATAAGATATAATCAGAATCATGGGACTGCAATATATCGCAGTCCCATGATTTTTAGATAGTAAGGATTTTTCACGAACTTGAAATAATGTAATGTAGGATAGCATAACGCTATATGTGCCTTGGTGCACCTGCCTTTTTCATGCCTGCCTGAAGCAGCCATTTCTGATCAATTTTCTTAAGATCTTCACCGAATCTGACATGCAGCCGAACTGAGCCTTCGAGCTGCTCGATATGTTCAATGGTGCCCTTGCCGAACTTTGGATGATTGACATCGTCATTGATATTAAATTTTACAGTACTGTTTTTCTTTTTGCGGTATTCCTGCTCGCGTGAATATGTGTCGCGGATAGGAATACTCTTGTCAGTAATTTTCTTTTTGAGAACCCTATCATAATCGTGCTTAATAAGTCCTTCACCGGCTTTGTAGTAAGGAGTGGGAGCTGCTCCGATAAGTGAGCAGCAGTATTTCCACGCACTTCCGTGGATGCCGGGCTGCCAGTTGTATTTGTCCGGGATATCCATATTATATTGCATATAGTGGGCATATTCGTGCTTATATAAATCCATCCTGTCATCCTTTGACAAGGGCTTTGTCACACAGTAGCCGATGAAAAGCAGCGAAAAATGAAATTCTTCTTCATCCTGCCCAAAGCCCGGAGTGTATGCACCGAGCCTGTCCGTATCAAAGCCAAATGTGATAGGAACCCTTGCACCATTAAGCCCAAGCTGTCTGTCGAGCTTCTGGTAGAGAAAGCGGATTTCCGCGAGATGTATTTTTGTTTCGTTTTCGAGTAGGTGTTGTAAATTGTTGTCTATGTTCATAAGTATATTTCTCTAAAAAATCAGTTTGTTTTCAACACAGTAATGATATATTCCGTCATCCTCAACAGATTTGCATACAAAATCAGCCTTAGCCTTGACTTCGTCCTTTGCATTGCCCATGGCAACACCCATGCCTACGGCCTCAAGCATTTCAATATCGTTATGTCCGTCACCGAAAGCAATTGCTTCATCCTTTGAGAGACCATAATGCCTAAGCACTGCAGCAACAGCATTGCCTTTGCCACTGTTAAGCGGTATAATATCAGCGGCCTTATCCCACCATGCAGTTATCTGTGAGTGGGGCGCGCCGGATAGAATCTGTGAGTGCTCATCTTTTTGGCAGGAGCACATAATCTGATATATATCAGTCCGGCTTATCTCGTCAAAATTGTCAGCGATTTTAAGCTTTTCGCTGCCAAAGGCAAAGTATTGCTCTAAATCAGGGTCGGTACCGTTTGTGACAATCATATGCTCGTTGCTGATTGCAATGGCGCGGTTCATCTGCTTTAGATTGGAAATTATCTGATATTTGTCGTGCTCATTAATAGGATTTTTGAAGATGATATCATTGCCTTTGGTGACGAATGAGCCGTTAAAGGTGAGCAGGACATCAAAATCAATTCCATCAAAATGAGACACACCTGTGTAGCATCTTCCGGTAGCCATACAAAGGATGATGCCATTTTGGTGGAGCTGCCTAAGTGCAGCAGCAGTGTTTGCGGATAATTCTTTATATCCCAGCCGAAGCAGGGTGCCATCCACATCAAAGAATGCTATTTTAATCATAATTCACCTGCCTGTTTTAATGCTAGTTTAATGATATTTTCATTTATATAGAATCCGTTTGATTGAATTTTGGTTATTGCATTTTTTACAGAAGAAATAAAATGTTAAGTAAGTCTGCATTGCACAATGCAATTAATGGTGTTGAATTGACAATTACCCTACGCATTATTCATCTCCTCTATAAATTCTGCTTCATCATCAAAACTGAAGATAGATATATTATTATTGCCTAGATATTTGATGAAATCTTCCTCACTCATTCCGGCTATCTGTGCACAATATCCAATAGAAATATGGTTTTTTAAATAAAGCATTAGAGCAGTAGCTTTCTTGGCAAAAGCATTAGCTTCATCTTTGGTCATTTTGGTATCGTATAATACTTCATCTGGTATTTTTATTGCAATACTACACATATAAACACCTGTCTCTTATACACATCTGACGCTGCCGACGATCGCATAAGTGTAGA